>Ga0315901_10006750_pt1 | contig 13692 bp, 8 predicted proteins | sample LakEriMetagenome_10_FD_203761 | JGI IMG/M metagenome (GOLD analysis project Ga0315901, IMG submission 203761) | Freshwater fungal communities from buoy surface, Lake Erie, Ohio, United States - Buoy 2 MA116 | ecosystem: Environmental > Aquatic > Freshwater > Lake | place: USA: Lake Erie, Ohio... | reverse complement strand
CCGTTTGTGAGCGTTAATAAATCATAAATACCCTTGTCATTATTATCCATCAGCGAAATCCATCCGGAATTATCATCAGATGGATTGATCTGCACATCCTCGATATCAATATTCACCTGCTGATAATCACCGGGTCCATCCGTAAGCCGAACCTCCACCGTAGCTTTTTTTACCGCAGAATCATCATCGTCATTATTACATGCTGAAAACAAAAAGACCGAAAGCAATACCACGGCCATCAAATGAAACTTCAATTTTCCCCTCATAGATTTTTTTAGTTAGAATCAATTAGCCCACAAATCTCTGAAAAAGTTTAACGGTTAAAATGAATTTCTGAGGTTGAGTGAGTGATTATTCTCACAGTAGCTACAGAGAGTTAGCAAATATAACAAGACCGGCGCTGCGTTGACATGTTAACCAGAGTATGACTGCATTTCTTCTACCCTTGGCAGCAGCCGGCGGGCATTTTTCACATCAGCTGAGTTCTAAAAACCATCATCCTTCTCTTCTTTCTTTTTCGTTTCCTTCTTGGATGCTGATGACCTTCGACCGTTCAAATCATAAGGGGTATCAATCTTAAGGTAATTTTTTCTGAAGCGGTCGACATACTCAAGTGTCTCCTCTTCGCTGCCCGGAATCAATACCAGTTCACCGGGCTTTGCCTTACCGGCATTTGAACGCCGGAATACCTGATCGTTTATTTCCGGTACAGAGGTTTGAATCATCAGTCTGGAATCTTCATACCCGAAATAATACCACACCTCCGGTGAAGCTTTAAGAAACAAATGAAACACAGGACTGCCATCTTCATTTTTGCGCGCCTCCAGAAAACCTTCAAAACTTCCGTTTATATCTGTCCGGCCAATATTACTCAACCCAATATCACCAACGCTGTAAAATCCTTTGAACTTATCCGACCACCGCAAATCAACTGAAGAGAGGACTATGGCTTTGATCATTTCAGGAAGGGTTGTAAGAGAGGTATACGCCTGAAGTGATTTCTTTTCATAAAACCTTGCCTGTGTTTCGCCGACAACATTGGCAACTTTATACAGCAACTCAGTAGGATCACCCATGCCCTCCGGAATATTTTCCTGTTTAAGGACGGCAGTAAGACTTTCGGATAAAGCAGTCATAACCGGCAGCGGAATTGCACCGTCTATTGTAACCAGCGCATTCATTTTTACCTCATTGGTAAGCAGATTTCCAAATCCGATGGCAGATGTCCTGACTTCAAAATCAGGATTGTTTCTGAAAAAATAAACCGGGCCTTCAAATTTTATCTCCTCCTTTTCTTCACGGTAAGCCAACACTTTTCCGGAGAGCTTTTCGCCTGAAGATTTTTTAAGGTCTTCTATTTTGAATTCAGAGGTGGCTGTGTCATAAAAAAGCGTTCCGGTCGGAAGGAAAAATTCTTCATCATTTTCCGCCTTGATTCCGGAAAGAAAATCAACATACAAATCCCCGCTTTTATTAAAATGAATTCCTGCCGATGCTTTATCGCCGTTCTCATTAAAAGCCTTATCAAAATCAATTAAAACATTTTCCTCATCTCCGCTTTGTTCATGAGTAATCCAGGTATCATGATTGCGTATGGTTTTTAAGTCAAGTTTTACATAACCCTTCAGCTCAAGGGTCGGCCGACGGGCGTACATGGTCATGGTTCCCTTATAAAAAATTCTCGGAGAGAGAAGCAGATTGTCTTCCTCTGCAATATTGCCGCTGGCAACAGTCTGCATCACCGGAGTGCGGTCAGCACCTGCCGGAGCTGATTCCATCCGAAAATCCGAAAATCTTATTTTAAATGTGTCGCGAACAGCATTGACAAACTGATAAGTTCCGTAACCTTTAAACTCATTTCTTGATACAATATCCACCACACCGTCTTTGAGTGTATGAAAAGTGTTCTGCGTGTTCAAGACGATGGTTGTATTTTTCAACTGATCTATCCCGGCGTTTTCCCTGATCAGAACTTGTCCGCCCTGTGGCGTAATACGCGCATCTGCAACTTCAATGTATGGAATGCCTCGGACAAGAAGTTGCTTTTGAAGAATATCGTATTCGGCGCCGGTCGCCATAAAAGATAATGAATCAAGATCCTCGCGAGTCGTATAAAAGTAAGAGTTCTCAGGCGCCACTGATGCGGCTTTACTCATGATGATTTTCTGACTGGCGAATTCCCAGCGAGCATCAGGTATTGAGGTTCGGATTTTTGCATAAGGAAAGTCAAGCGCCGCGTCACCCTCGTATTCGGGATTGATTTGTGCAAAGTTCTTTTCAAGGTCGTATGTCAGCCTGACATTCTTTGCATCCAGCACAGGCTTTGAAATATCATCCGTAGGGATTTTAAATTCAGCCCGCTCTGCTGTGAACTTTTTGTCTGAAAAATTTATCTGTTCCGAGCTGAGCTCGGAGCCTCTTGTTTCAAGATTTCCGCGACCTGAAACACCCTTTTCTGTCAAAATCAATTCGCCTTTTAATTTCACGCTCCTTTCATATAACAGAAAAGGATCACTGACATTGGTTACACTGATTTGATTTCGCAATGGAATCCACTTGAAATTATACCTGGGTAATAATGCGTGGGGAAGAGAAATCAATTCCGTTTTTCTGGGCGATATCAATCCGTTTCTTCCTTTGAAAGTAACCGAGTCAGGAAGAAATAACATTTCATCAGATCGGAACTGTGCTGAATAATACTCAAGGATTCCGGAACCAAGAATGCCGCGGTTGTCAAGCGATATACTGCCTTTCATAATTCCTTTACCATTAAACAATGGATAGCCGGCAGAAGGAATTTCGTGAGAAAATCCAAGAGACTTGTCTTTCATAATGGTAAGACTGTCATTGAATACCGGAAATATGCCATTTGAAACAAATTTTCCCGGCATCGAGAAAGAAACATTACCTGCCTTATTCAAACTGTCCAGTTTGAACGGCGGCACCAGAAAAAATACTGACCTGCCATAGATTCCGTTCAGGATCTCCTGTCGGTCAAAATAAAACATCCCGCCTGTGTTGGCATTAAGTTTCGGATACGCCGGGATATGCATTTTACCCGATTTGTTTTGAGGAAGATTGATGTAAAGGGTGGTCTTCTCCTTCTTCGTTTCAGGCATATTTTCCCTGGCTGCAGAATCTGCACCAACCAGAACATTGCTCAGCCTGCGACGGTAACTTTGCCCTTTCGCATTTTTCTCTTCAATCAAAAATCCAATTGAATCAATTTTATCAAGCACGATGTAAAAACTGTCATACTTGAAATCAAAATTTTTGCCTTTGATTTCAAAATTTCCGGCCGTAATACGACCATTGATTTTCATGTCTCTGTTCTTTTTTATGATAACCTTAGAACTGTCAGGTTTGATTTTCAGATTTAAAGAATCGCTGATCCGGAATTCATCAACACCGCGTACCTCCATGATACCTTTCGGAAGACTTACGGAAATATCCGGAACCATATCAGCAGAAGCATGAATCTTCAGATTATCATAATCCGTTACATTTTTTGAAGCCAGCGCAAAACCCAGACCACGCTGCTCAACCCTGATTTCACCCGTGACCTTATCAAAACTGATCATGCCTTTGGATGCCAGAAAGGTCATTGCCGATCTTACAGTTGCAGACGGTCTGTTGATCTTTTTTGCCAGATCATCTACATAAAAAATATTGTCGCCTGTTTCTATGGCATACTGTGTGACCATCTTCAGCGGATGAAAGTCAAATCCCATTCCGCCCAAAAGCCGCCAGTCGTTCTGATTGAAAAAATCCTTTGACTGAATTATTACAGGTACCTGGGCTACATCTGAAGATGAAAAAATGTCCACGCTGTCTTTTTCCATATCCCACACAAGTCGGTCAGCCGAAAAATCTATTTTGAAATAAGAACTTTCAAATGGCGCATCTTTCAGATCACCCCTGCTCCTTGAGAGCGTTACGGTCTTCTTTTTCATGTTAAATACAAAGTCAACCGACGGATGAAAGATAGAGTCACTGCGGTAGTATAAACTCACACGCGTATTTCTGGCAGAGGCAACGGAATCTTTAAATTCAAATTCCGGCGCAAGTGCAAAAAATTCCGGAACACCCTGAACTTCCAGTTTTAATTCAGCCTGCTTCACTGAGGCAGATTCATTGCCTGATTTCCGGCCCGTTAATGAAAATCCTCCGCGAAAGCTCAGCTCCGGATAGGTCACCCGATTGAGTGGAATATTATTTTCAAAGGATATGAATTTAGGATTGGATAATGCAGGGGACAAAATATTGAATTGAAGTTTACCCATAACCGGCCGCTCCAGAACACCGGTATAATTCAGACGACCCTTTTCAATTGTAAACTTGGGATTTGTTGAATCAAAAAACCATGTGTCAGTGGTTCTGAAATGGACTCCCGGTAAATCGGGCCAGTTAAAACTTCCGCCTGAACCAATAAAGACTCCATCAGCAAGAGAAAAGCCGCCCTCGATTTCCATAATGCGCAGCGTGTCTGACGGTGAAATAATCCGGAGATCAACCCTGCCAAATCGGATTGCCCCGCCTGATAGCGGAGGGGGATAGGCAGGCATCCACCACGACGGCATCGTCTGCAGTGAATCTGCCGTTGCTTCTTCCGGAGAATTTTTTTCAGGAAGTAATTCCGACTCCGAACGGATAAAAACAAATTCAAAATTATCCCTGCGTGCAGTCCATGAAAAACCCTTCCCGCTTCCCAGTGTCGACTGTTCAAAGAATAATCTGCTGTTATCAAAATATTTCACCGCTCGCTGTACCGGCTCATTTAAAATAACACTGTCTGTAACTGCGAGCCAGTTCATGATCCGCATCCCTTCCATAACACGGGCGCCGGAAAGCAATGCCTTTATATATGACTGCAGCTCCGGCTTCACTTTATACCGGCGCTCCCTCATCGAACCGATCTGTCCTCTTACAACGCCACTAACCTCAACTCCGGAATTATTGTAAAATTTTCTGAAGGCCTCTCCAAGTGCAATTGCATCGGGCTGACGACCGGCACCAACTACCCTGAAAACGCTGTCTGCAAAACTTTCAGGTATGCGGGTCTGACTGAAAGACCTGTTAATGCCTGTCAGGAAAATCAAAAATATCAGAACCCTTAATGTCATCTCAGCTTCAGAAAACAGGTAAATATAGGGTGTTCAACTCTGTAATGACTTAACGGCAATAATTCAGGAAAATTACCCGATCAAAATATCAGCCATCCGGTTCAGTTCATCGCGGTCATTATATATGTTGGGCGAAACCCTGATTACTGATCCCCTCAGCGACACATATATATTGTTTTGAATCAGGCGGTCGGATGCATCGGTTATTTCCATACCTGCAGGCGGACGCAATCCAAACAAATGACTTGCGCGGTAACGGGGATCTTCCACCCACCATCCGGCTTTTGTAAGACGGTCTAAGGCATCCGTTGAAATTTGAGTGCAGTATTCCTGAATAGCCGCCGGTGTTATTTCATTCAACAACCTGAGTGCCGTCAGCAGCATTGGAACAAGAATGAAATTGCTTTTTTCCCCCATGTCATACCGGGTCATGCCGGGCTGAAAGCGTTCTTCATAATTGACAAGATTTCTGAAATTTTCGCTGTTATATCGGTTGATCCAGTTATGCTCCAGCGGCTGACCGTCCCTGAAATATTCACCATAATACGCAAGACCAAGGCTGTATGGCCCCATGAGCCATTTATAGCCTGCACAGATTAGTGCATCAGGATCAATTTGTCCGACATCAAAAGGCAAAGCACCTACTGATTGAGTTCCGTCAATAATTAACAAAGCACCCGCCTCCCTGGTTGCCTTCCGTATGCGCATCAAATCAAATTTGGTTCCGTCAGCCCAGTGCACATTTCCGATAGCAACCATGACTGTTCTTTCATCAATTGCATTCAGAATATTTTCATTCCATTGTTTACCTCTTTCATTTGTCTGATCAGGTGGGGAAACAATTACCATTTCAAGATCCTGCAAGCGGGCCAGATCCTGCCATGGATACACATTGCTGGGAAACTGCTCGGATGCAATTATGATTCTTCCGCCTTTATTACCCCGGATGTTTTTCGCTACAGTGGCCATTCCATACGAAACCGAAGGTATGATGGACACATTCAGGTAATCAGATATGTTACACATGCCGGCAAACTCCCGCTTGAGTTTTTCCTGATCGGAAAAAAAATCTTCTTGCCGAATAGTTGTCGGATCCAGTTTACCTGAGAATGATCTTTTCCCGGCCTCCAGTACAGAATTCGGCATCGGACTCATATAGGCTCCGTTCAGGTAAATTTTTTCTTTCGGAAGGCTGAATAGAGATTTAAGCGATTCCATATTCCGGTTTTGTGGATTAACCTTTTAAGTTCTGAAAAAAAATAACATCTGCTGTTTTAAGATTATTGTTATGACCGGGCTTCCGGCGATTTTCGGGAACCTATTATTGGTTGATAATCTGAGTCTTACGCAGCCTGATTTTCGTTAGGTTTTTTTGAAGCGTAAAAAGATATCCACAAAGAATGAATTTATTTGGATAGGTCTATTTGATTGATTTACAGGCACTTATTATATTATTAAATTGTTATGTGAATAACTGGCTGTAATTGTGGGATTCTTAAATGACACGGGCAAATGAGCTTTCTAACTGCCTGAAATTAAGGGGGTTTCTGATTTGCAGGCCCGAGTCAAATGTTGGTTGTTTTTTGGTCCGGCCCTGTCTCCGGACTCTTATTTTTCATGAAACATCCGCAATGGTTGCGATACTGATTGAAGCAGGTTTGCTCTTAAAAACTTCTTTACCAAATGCAGCTATTGTAGCGCCGGTAGTAATAACATCATCAGCCAGCAGCACTTTTTTACCCTCAATGCGTTCGGGATCAGTAATATGAAAAACATTTTGAACATTGCTCCATCGGAGCTGACGGTCCTTTTTTGTTTGGGTAGCAGTAGCGTTTTTTCTCAAAGCAACTTTTTCATCAATCTCTGAGCCGATCATTTCCCCGATTCCCTCAGCGAAAACTGTACTTTGATTAAACCCTCTTACCCGCCGGCGGGAAGGATGCAGCGGAACCGGAATAATCAGGTCAAATTGATGGTTAAATCCTTTCTCAGCGAGATTCATTCCCAGCATCCTGCCTAAACGAAGACCGATCTCCGGGTGATTGTTGTATTTAAGTTCGTGAAGCAGATGTTGGACAATTCCTCCCTTATTAAAATTCAGTAAAGAAAAAGTATGCGCTACCGGCGGACCTATCACCAGTCTGTTTTCATTTTTTGTCGGCTGATGCGGAATTTTCCAGGGCATCTGTCGGAGACAATACGAACAAAGCATGTCCTCAAAAGTTATCATTGGTCCACGACACCCGTAACAATAATATGGAAAGAAAAGTCTGACAAAATCTTTCAGGTAATTCCGGTTCATGGCAAGTCATTACTTTTATGGCACCAAACTTATTCCGGATATGGATTTAGTAGAACAGTTTAATGACTACCGCTCAAGGATGAATAAACAGATCCTTGACAGTGATAATCTCCTTCTGAAAAGGATTTTCAACCTTGACACCAATGCCTATTCACCGGGCGGAGCGCTGGATCTTAAAAGCAAGGAGCTGATCGGACTTACCTGCTCTCTGGTGCTGCGGTGCGATGACTGCGTGAAATATCATCTTGGAAGGTGCCGTGAAGTCGGTTTTTCTACGGCTGAGGTCCATGAAGCGATGGGTGTAGCAACTTTAATTGGAGGAACAATTGTAATTCCCCATCTGCGTCGTGCATTTGAATTCTGGGATGCATTACAAAAATCTGATGTATCAGCGTGACCTGGAACAAGCCCGGAAATGGAGCCGGCTGATGGCGGAGGTCCAGAAAACACTTGGAAAGCGTCCAAAAGACCTCAATTCCGTACTTTTTCTTATCGGAATTCATGAACTCGGTAAGGGCGTCAAGACTTTTACCAAAGAAGAAAAACAGGATTTAATGCACATTGCCATCTGCAAAGTGCTGAGCCTTGCAGGATATTATGAACTTGAGGGGCTGGATGAAGACGGCTGGCCACACTGGAAGCTCGTAAATAAACTTCCCCACTTTGATCTCCTGGAACAGGAACAGCTTTTGAAGCAGCATGTCATTGAATATTTCGAAAAGGAATTCGGCTGGGTGATTGAAGTCTGAAATATTTTTTGAGGTGAGCTTTCGCTCCACTTATTTTGTCTGTATTAACCTTACCGCTTTACTATCCGTATAAAACTGAATGACTGAGTGGCCGGATCGGATTGAGCAGCGTCTTATTCCCTATAAGAAAAAGTTTTACCTGGATCTTTTGATCCGGGGTGCTCTTCTTACCGGAGGATTGCTGATCTCATGGTTTTTAATTGCAGTGCTCAGTGAGTATCTGTTCTGGCTTGGTAGCGGCGTTCGATTTTTTTTGTTGATCAGTTTTGTTGCATCTGCAATATTCGGCTTCGTGTATTTTCTGGCTCAGCCTGTGAAATGGTTCATCCTCAAAAGAGGTATGAGCAGCGAAGAGGCTGCCCGGAAAATCGGAGCATCCATGTCTGCCGTTCAAGACCGCTTGCTGAATCTTCTTCAGCTTTCCAGATCTTCTTCAGGTCCTTTGGCGCAGGCAGCTGTCGAACAACGGTTCCGGGATTTCGGTTCAGTGTCCTTTGAAGAAACCATTGACATCTCTCTCAATAAAAAATTACTTCCATGGCTCCTGGTGCCCGTGGTGATTGTACTGTTTATTGCAGCGGTGAATTTCAAGATCGTCTCTGAGCCGGCGGAAAGAATCCTTAAGTTCAATAAGGAATTTGTGCCGGAAGCACCCTTTAAGTTTGAGGTGACCAATACAGGTCTTCAGGCATATTACGGTGAAGACTTTATCCTGAATGTTCGTCTTACGGGTACAGCAATTCCGGAAAATGTGCAGCTGGAACAAAACGGACTTCTGCATACGCTCGTCAGAAAAAATGACTCCTGGGATTTTGTCTTTGAAAAAGTAACCGGCACACAGACCTTCCGGTTATATGCTGCGGGATTTTACTCTGCCACCTACAAGCTTGAAGTAATTTCAAGACCGGAGATCACCGGAATTCAGACACGCCTGATTTTTCCTTCCTACCTCAAGCGAAAAAGTGAATCCTTAACAAACAGCGGAAATCTTGAAATTCCTGAAGGAACCAATGTGCAATGGTCCGTCTCTGCAATGCATTCGGAAAAGGCTACGATTGTCTTTTCAAATGGGGTGATAAATGAGATGCAATCTGCTGATAAAGAGAATTTTAACTTCAATAAATCATTTTTTGGAGACGATAAATATGTGCTGAATCTTGAAAATGAAAGTGCCCGCAACCGTGATAAAATGGAGTATTCCATCAGGGTAATAAAAGATGCCTATCCTGAAATTGTAACGCGTCAGGCCGGCGACTCTGTGCTTTATAAAAATCTTTATCTGGGCGGAACTATTTCAGATGATTACGGACTAACTGATTTGTTTCTGAGCTGGCAGATTGTCAGAAATGGAAATGAGGCCGGAGCATTTGAACAGCGCAAAATCAGTATTGATACACGATTAAACCGTCAGGAGTTTTTCTTCGCCTGGGCGCTTGATTCTGTAAACCTTCAGCCTGATGATCAGTTGAATTATTTTCTGACTGTAAGTGACAACGATGGCGTGAACGGGAAGAAGTCAACCAAAACAGGACTTTATACTTTCAGGGTTCCCGGAGCAAAGGTTCTTGAAGATAGGATCCGGCAAACTGAAAATAAAACTTCTGAGGAAATAAAAAGTGGTTTTGATAAGGCGAAGGCATTGAGTGAGTCCATTGAGGAGGCGCAGAAGGAATTGAGGGGCAAGCATGCGATGGACTGGGATGATAAGGCAAGGATAGATGAAATTCTCAGGCAAAAGCAGGAGATGGAAAAAGCGCTTGAGCAGCTGAAAAAAGAACATGAAAAACTCAATGAGCAACGCAATGCCTTTGATGAGCAGGATGAACGGATAAGGGAAAAAACTGAGCAACTTCAAAAGCTGATGGAAGAGGTGCTTGATGAGGAGACAAAAAAATTATTCCGGGAACTTGAAAAGCTTTTGAAGGAAAATGCAAATGTGGATCAGATGCAGAAGATGCTTGATAAAATCCGTCGGAATGAGGTCAATGTTGAGAAGGAGCTTGACAGAATAAAGGAGCTTTTCAATCAGCTGAAGATGGAGGCTAAAATAGATCAGGCCATCAGTCGTCTTGAGCAGCACATTCAGGATCAGGAAAAGCTTTTGAAGAAAACTGAGGAGGAGGATAAAAGCAGAAATGACCGGGAAAAGAAAGCCGGTTCAGAGAGTCCGGAGCAACAACAAAAACAGGAGGATTTGTCGCGACAGCAGGAGGGAATCAAGGAAAATCTGAACGATGACCGGAAGATGATGGAGGAAATCAAGGAGCTCGCTGAAGAGGCGGGGGAGAATGAGCCCGAGGTTCCTGAAGAAGAAGATTTTGATCAGGCGGGAGAGGAGATGGAGAAAAGTAAGGAAAACCTGAAAAGCAGTGAAAACAAAAAGTCTTCGGAAAGCCAGAAGAAAGCAATTCAAAAAATGAAGCAGATGCAATCAAAGATGGAGCAGATGCAAAGTTCTATGGAAATGGAGATGGATGAGGCGAATATGGAATTGCTCCGTCAGATCCTGCACGGCGTTTTAAAATTATCTTTTGATCAGGAACAGCATATGAAAGAGTTCAGTGGCGTGCAGCTTTCTGATCCGGCTTATCTGACCATTTCACAGCTTCAGCTGAAGCTTCAGGATGATGCTAAAATACTGGAAGACAGCCTTTTGGCGCTTGGAAAAAAGGATATGGCGCTTGGCAGCTTTGTCACCCGGGAGGTTGGAGAGTTAAATCATCATCTGGATCGTGCTGCGGAATTTATCCGTGAGCGGAAGAAGCCGAATGCCTCTTCTGAGATGCAGTTAAGTATGACATCCATGAATAACCTGGCGCTGATGCTCAATGACCATTTCCAGCAGATGATGAGTATGATGAGCAAGAGTGGAAAGGGAAAAAAGAAATCAAAAGGTGAGAAAAAGCCAAGTTTGTCAGAGATGCAGCAAAAGCTTAATGAACAGATTGAGCAATTGAAAAAGGGTGGTAAGTCAGGCCGGGAGTTGTCGGAAGAGCTTGCGCAGATGGCTGCCGAGCAGGAGCGTATAAGAAAAGCCTTGCAAAACCTCCAGGAAAAGCTGGAGCAGCAAAATGGTCAGAAGCCCGGAGGTGATATTCCTGCAAAGATGGAACAGACTGAAATGGATCTGGTTAATAAGCGTATAACAGAGCAGACCATCAGAAGGCAAAAGGAAATCTTAAACCGTTTACTGGAAACAGAGAAGTCTATGCGTGAGCAGGAGTTTGACCAGGAGCGAAAGGGTGAGACCGCAAAGGAGTATGAGAATCAAATTCCAAAAGCCTTTCAGGAGTATTTGAAACAAAAAGAGAAAGAGGTGGAGCTCCTTAAAACCGTTCCACCTAAATTGTACCCTTATTTCAAAAAGGAAGCGAGCGATTATTTTCAGCGATTAGGTCAACCACGGGACTTGCCATGAAATCTATCCGAATTGATATTCCTGCCATTCCGGAAAACATCCGGATGATTGAAAGTTTTATAGACAATGCAAGAGATCAGTTTCCAATGGATGACGACATCTATGGAAACATCATGATTTCAGTTACGGAGGCTGTCAACAATGCCATTCGTCATGGCAGTCAGATGAACCCGGAGAAGAGCGTTTCACTGGCATTATCTCTTGATGATCAGGGACTTAAGTTCAGAATTCAGGATTCAGGCGCCGGTTTCAATTATCACAATATCCCCGATCCAACGATGCCTGATAATATTGACAAACCCGCGGGCAGAGGAATATTCTTAATGAAGCACCTGGCCGATGAAGTAAGTTTTCAGGATGAGGGCCGGATTGTAGAGCTTTCTTTCTATGTGAATGGCTGAAGCGATTCGCTTTGTTAAAAACGGAATTCGTTTCCGTATGCCTGACAAAGTACTTGTCAGAAATTGGATTAATAAGGTTGCCAAAAAAGAAGGATATCAAATTGAGTCACTGGATTTCATTTTCTGCACAGATTCCTTTGTTCATAAACTGAACAAGGATTTCCTGAATCACGATTACCTGACAGACATATTAACCTTCAATTTGAATGAGGGGATAGATAAAAAGATTTCCGGAGAGATTTATATAAGTATTGACCGTGTTCGCGAGAATTCGTTGATCTTCAAAACAACCTTCACCCGGGAATTACTCAGAGTAATAATTCATGGCGTTTTACATCTGATGGGCTATGATGATAAAACGAGGGCTAAAATGACCAGAATGCGCGAGCAGGAAGATGCTTGCCTTAAAATGTTCCACGTGAAACATAAGGCCATTGCGGGTATTGTTCGAAGGAAAGGGGATTAAGCATAAAGTAAAGCTGATCCGGCCTTAAGTCCGGATCGTAAATCGGCTTAAGTCGGCAAAAGATAAGAGTAGGGCACAGTATGATTGCAGTGGATCTAATTATACTCTCAACTTCTATACCGGCATCGGAACCGGAAATATAGTGTGAGCTGATCCGGACTTAAGTCCGAATCGTAGATCAGCCGACTTAAGTCGGCAAAAGATCAGATTTAGAAACAGAATGATTGTTGTGGATCTAATTATACTCTGAACTTCTATACCGGCAACAGAACCGGAAATATAGTGTAAGCTAATCCGGACTTAAGTCCGGATTGTAGATCGGCCGACTTAAGTCGATAGAAGACCAAAGCGATAAATAGAAAGAGGTGGCCAAAATACTATCTTCTCTATTTAAAACAAGTAGCAAATGTTCCACGTGGAACATTGCAGATTCTGTGTTTTTAATTGAAAAACGGCTTGTGAAAAGAATAAATGATTGAACTTTGCACTCAGAACTTAAAAACAGATGTTTCCTGAATACGATGTCATTGTTGTAGGCGCCGGCCATGCCGGGTGCGAAGCCGCTGCGGCAGCCGCCAATATGGGCTCAAAAGTCCTGTTGGTGACAATGAACATGAACACCATTGGCCAGATGTCCTGTAATCCCGCCATGGGAGGAGTAGCGAAAGGACAAATAATAAGAGAAATAGATGCCCTCGGAGGTTATTCAGGAATAGTATCAGATAAGAGCGCTATTCAGTTCAGGATGTTGAATAAGTCCAAAGGACCTGCTATGTGGAGTCCAAGGACACAAAACGACAGATTAAGATTCTCCGAAGAATGGAGATTAATGCTTGAACGAACCAAAAATGTTGATTTCTGGCAGGATATGGTTTCCGGACTTATTGTGGAGGATAACTGTGCAAGAGGAGTTATCACCTCAATGGGATTAGAAATCAGATCAAAGTCAGTAGTGCTTACAAATGGAACATTCCTGAATGGGCTGATTCATATAGGCGAAAAAAACTTCGGTGGGGGAAGAACAGCAGAGAAAGCAGCCTACGGAATAACAGAACAACTGGTCTCTCTCGGCTTTGAGTCAGGAAGAATGAAAACAGGAACACCTCCAAGAATTGACGGGAGGAGCCTGGACTACAGTAAAATGGAAGAACAGCCCGGTGATGAAATGCCATCAAGATTTTCATTCACCGAAACACAAATAGCTTCAAGACAAAGAAACTGCCATATTACCTA
>Ga0315901_10006749_pt1 | contig 13693 bp, 16 predicted proteins | sample LakEriMetagenome_10_FD_203761 | JGI IMG/M metagenome (GOLD analysis project Ga0315901, IMG submission 203761) | Freshwater fungal communities from buoy surface, Lake Erie, Ohio, United States - Buoy 2 MA116 | ecosystem: Environmental > Aquatic > Freshwater > Lake | place: USA: Lake Erie, Ohio... | reverse complement strand
ACAAGGCCCAGCTACTCGTATACGCCCGCGATCTCGTCGCTAAGGAGGGCAAATGAAGTGCACGCGATGTGGCGGCGCCCTCGAGGTCGTGGACACCATGCCACCCGCGAAGGCGTCAGCGAACAAACGTCGAGAGGCCCGCCGGGTCGTGGCCTCATCGTCGGAGTACATCATTCGGCGCCGACGGTGTAAGGACTGCTCGCAGTGCTTCTATACCGTCGAGGTCGAGATCCCGGATGCGCCGATCAGACCGGGATGAAGATCAGTTCATAGTTGGTGCTGGCGCTGGGGCTGAACAGCGCCACCACTGACGCAGACTGAAATCCCGAGTGATGGCTGGAGTCCGCCTTGATCTGGAGCGGGTCCGCGATCGTAAAGAACATCACAGGCGCCGCTCCGTCTTGCGTGAGCGCCGGATCAAAGGAAATCCGGAGCTCGCGTGACGCTTTGTCGCGATTGTGCAAGATCACCGCCACGCCGGGGACGTTCGGGATCGTCACCAGCTGGCACGTATTGATCGTGGAGGGCGTCGTGCCCGAGTAGACATACGGGATCGTCGGCAGGTTCGAGACGTTTACGGCGGGCATGATGTCTCCTACGGCCGCGTGGCGCGGGCCTTGATCTTCTCGTCGATCTTCTTCAGCAGGCGCTTCTCGAGCTCCTTCTCATCGAACGTGTCCATGCTGGACGTGAAGGAACGCACGTTGCGGTCGATGCGCTGGATTCGCCCGTCGAGCGCGGCAAGCTCCTTGCGGAGTTCGGCGGTCGTGGCCTGACACGGTGGCGGCTGCGCGCCTGCCATGCCCTGCGCCTGCGCGTCGAGCTCGAGGCGCTTCATCGCCTGTTCGTGGCGCTGGTCCGCAAGCTGCGTCCAGAACTTCCAGCCCGCGGCGCCACCTCCGACGACGATCAGCGCGAGGATGACACCGACGATCGGGTTCCCGCCCGCGAGGTCCGCCACCTGCGACAGGTCAGGCGTGGCAGGCGTCGCCACCTCGGTGCCTGCGGTGCTCTGCTCGGAGCTCTCCGTGCTCTGCTCGGAGCTCTCCGTGCTCTGCTGAGAGGCGGCGGGAGGCTTCGGCGGCTGAGGCGCGGGGTCTGGCGTGGGGTCGGGCATCGTCTTTTCCTCATCGTATGCGACAGAGAATACGACGCCCGCCGGGATCGTGCAGTCGTGGAGCTCCTCCGCCGTCGTGGCCGTCACCTGGATGCGGTCACCTGAGTCAACGTCGCACGGCGGCCGCGAGTCGCTCATTAGTCCAGAACGTCGAGCGCTACCTTCGAGGTCAGCTTCGACAGCCTACGGAGAAGCTCGCGCGCCTCCAGCGGGTCGAGGCGCTTGACGCCCGTGTCGTCTGGCTTGAGCGCCCGGTCAAGGAACGACACCAGATCGGCAAGCTCAAGGGCGAGGCCGACGGCCTCGTCAGGGGTCAGCGGCATACGTGCTCCTCAGTGTTTAGACCGGCTTCCACGCCACGATCGCGCCGGTGTCGTCCTCAGTGATGACGCACGGGAGCATCCACCCGTCCGTCTCTGCCTGAGCCATGTAAACGGGCGGGATGCCCTGTAGAAGCGCGCTGCAATCGTTCAGCGTTGCAAGCTGAATGGCTGCGTCGATCGCCATCGTAGGGTCAACGATTAGAAGGTTCTGCATAGTTACGCACCGCCAAACGAGATGAGCGCCACCGTCCCTGCGGTGCCGGACGCGCCGCTGGTCGCTGCGGTGCCAAGGCCCGTGCCGCCGGTTCCGCCGATCGCCTGGACCGTTCCACACGACGACGCCGCCGTGTTCGTGACCAGCGTGACGAGTCCGCCAGCCCCGCCAGCCCCGCCACCTGCGCCGCCGAGCGTGACGGTGCCGGATGCGTTCGCTCCGGCCCCGCCGTTCGCGCTGATACGGCCAGAGTTCGCCACCGTGGCTGCAGCGATCCAGACGATGCCGCCGCCACCGCCACCGCCACCCGAAACGGGCGTGTCAGTGTTGACGATGACGCCGCCGCTTCCGCCGCCACCGCCGCCGTTCCACGACCCCCCGGTCCATCGGCCAGTGCTCCACGTCCCGGCGAGGCGCTGTACTGGAGACGGAGCAGCCGCGCCGCCGCCGCCGCCGCCGAGGTAGGCCCCGGAACCCTGGCCACCGATGCCGCCCGTGGGGGCTGCGCCGGTGTCATTCGCGGACGAGTTGCCGCCAGACCCGCCGCCGACGTTCCCGCTGCCGGTCGTGTTGCGGCCTGCCCCGCCACCGCCCGCAGCACCGCCAAGGTAGGCTCGAGACGTGAGCGCGCCTCCTGCCGTGATGCCAGATGCGGCGTTCCCGTCATCGTTGAACGAACCCGTCGCCGCGATGGTCAGCGTGCCGTTTACAAAGATCCGATACCCGGCAGGCTTGAAGGCCGTACCCGCCGGGATCGTTACGCTCGAGAACTGGCGCTCCGTCGTAGCGGTGTAGGTGCCGACTACCGTGAGGCTGCCGTCGCCACCGTTGCCATAGATGCCAGCCGTGAGAGCGGGAAGCGAAGGCGTCCCGTGCGTGTGGTCGGCGCGGGCGTAGTCCGTGGACACGCCGACGGAGCTTGCGCTTCCGAACGTCGTCTCCGTGACGACGGTAGACGCAGGCGTCCCAGCGCCTCCGCCGCCCGCAACGCTGGGCAGGGCCTGCGAGCTCATGCGAGCACCTGGTACACGATGCGGAACGCGAAATCGTTGTCAGCGCCCGCGTCCGGCGAGGGCTGGAGGTAGATCCGCCCGTCGGTGTCGGTGTTGCAGAGCACGCCATCGGATGCCACGTCGAACAGATCGGCCACGGCGGTAGACGTACCCTTGAACTCCTGGGTGATGTCCTCATTCGCGCCAGTGCTCGAGGAGAACAGGCGCGGCACGAACGTGGCGGCGGTCCCGGCCGAGCGCCTCAGCTTGAGGCGCAACACGGACACGAGGTGCGTGGAGTCCGCGATCTGGATCGTGACCTTCGTCGTGGCGCCTGCGCCCGTAATGGTTCCGGTCGCTACCTGGAGGATGTTGTAAACGGGAACGGCCATTACTCACCCACGGGAAGAACGGGAGGCGCGACTGCGGGCACCTGGGCAGCCACCGGAGGCGTGAGGCTCAGCGTCGGCGTGATCACCTGAACGCCAGCGAGCGCCATCAATCCGAGGAGCGCCATTACGCCGAGGGACCGCACGTCCGAGCGGAGGTCCGCGATGATGGCGCGGAACTCCTCTGTCTGGACCTTGCGGTCAACGCTCGTCTGCTTCATGTGCTGGCTGAACAGTTCAGCGAGGTCCGGCGAGGAGCTCATTTCACGCTCTCCTCGCGCGAGTGTATCGCATCAGAGGGGGCGACGGTATGCGGACTAAATGACGATCCAGCCCGTACCGGTGCTTTGCACCATACATGCGTTCCGAGAGTTTAGGACGATGGTCGCGCCTGCGTCGATGAGCTCGGCGCCGTTGGCGTCCACCGTCACGGTGTTCTGACTCGCCGCAGCGTGCTTCACGACGTAGACGCGCCCGACGTTCCCAGCTGCGGCGGGGAGGTTTACCGTTGCGGGCGTCACGGTGGGGTCTACGGCGATCGTGTAGTCGCTCGCTCCCGCGGTCGTGACAGCTGCACCGACGGCAGATGCAAACAGGCGATAGCTCATCACCTGCGTCGTTGGCGGCGTGGGGTTCGTATTCGTGATCGTTAGCTGCGCTTCTTCGGGGCCTGCCCCGGCATCGGTCAGCGACAGACTGATCCCGCTCCCTCCGATGACCCGCAGCGCACGACGCACCGTTTCGATCGTCTGCTGCCCCGACGGGATGCGGACGCGGAGGCGCGACACGGCGTCAAGGTTGCCGACGAGGGCGTCACGCTCTCCCGCCTTATGCGCGGCACCATGCGAGATCGGGCGGCGTGCGGCTGGCATTAGAGGTTGTCCCTCGCCGGATCTTCGATGATGAGCAGCGATACGCCGAGTGTATCGGATGTGTCGTACTGTATCTCACGCACCAGACAGACCAGACCGGACACGCCGATCTCCGAGTCAGTGAGCGTCACGATGTCGCCACGCTCGAGCGTCTCGTAGTCGTTGGCGGACACGATGTAGTCAACCGTGCGGTGAGCGAGAGCGTAGGCCCTGGCGCGGATGGCGAGGATGGCGTCGGCCGTCGCCACGTCCCACACGATCGCGGTGTCGAGCTCATCCTCCCGCACTCCCGTGTCCCGGCTTGTCCGGTATCGCGCCTGGGACACGGCGCAGATGTAGCTCCCCCGCGTGCTGGGGTCGTCGGCGTTGTACTCACCGTCAAGGATGCGGTACTGCATCGTCGTTCCCGTGCGGCGGTTCATGCAGAAGTTGAGGCGCAGACGGTTCTTGATCTTGCTGCTATCGACTCGCACGCGGCTGGCCCGCTGGATCGTCGGGTCATCGTCCACGTTCAGCACTGCCACGGCCTCGGATGCGGTCGCGTCGTAGCGCCACACGATCGCGTAGATTCCGTCCGGTCCATTCGCCAAGCTGACAGGAAGAATTGGAAGAAGTTCGCTTTGCAACCATTCCCAGACCTTCACGCGGGTATCGATCGCGCAGTCGATCTTGAGATGGTTGAGCGCCGCGGCTGCGGCGGCCATACGCCCGCGGTCCACCGGCATCGTCGTCTGGTTGAGCATGTAGGACAGCACATCACCCGCGCCGCGGACAAGTTGCCCGTCCTCGCCCACCATGCCGCCGCCCAGGTCGGAGCGCGTGCGGTCGTACCAGCCGCAGTACAGCGGGACATAGATGCGTCCGCCGTTCCCGTCACTCGAGGATCGGTAGCTCTGGTCCGCGAGGTCGATGTTTAGGAAGTTCGCGCCGAGGGACGATACCTCGACGCCGTTCACCAGGTCAGTGGAGGCGCCGGACGCGAACACGCCAGGGACGACGGCCACCTCCCGGCCGAGCGCGTCTAGCTTGTGGTACACAACGAACCCGTTGTCCTGCGGATCCGTCCCAGCGAACGGCTTGTGGTAGTCCCAGGTGTCGTTGCTGATGCTCTCCGTGTACAGGTACACGGTATCGGACAGCACGCGATGCCCGGCGATCACGATGTATGGCCCCGTCCATCCAGCGGCCAGCGACGGCCCGTCATCGCGGGAAACGTGAACGGCAATGCTCCCTTCGTAGACCGGGTAACTAAGCCCGCTCGTCACGCCCGGCGTCCCGAACACGACGGGGTACGCGAGGTTTAGATCCTCCGGGACCAGCGACGAGGCGAAGTCCAACGTCGGTTCCGCGGAGTGACCATCCGGCCACGTCGCAGAGCTCACCGCGGCGGTCTGGTCCGGGATCTCTGTGTCCACCTGCCAGAGCTCATCCACCAACGAGAACGCTACGGGCTCATCAGCGGCGCCATACTCCGGGCCGCTTACCGTGCCGACGAGGCGAACGCGGCGCTCCTCCCACGTCTGCCCTACGCGCCACACGGCGAGAGAGCCCACGGCCCCCTCGAGGCGGTAGCCCTGAGCGATGAGCGCGGGCACGTCCACGGGAAGGACCGCCTCGATGGACACGGACGCCTCTGGCAGCTGCGCGTCGAGGAGCTCGAGGGCCTCGGATAGCTGCACGTCCTGCAACGTCCCGACGTAGTGCAGATCCCCGGCATCGCTGGCGATGTCGAGGTCTGCCGTGCTCAGTCGGAGCGTCTGCCCTGCGAACTCCAGATCGAGGAGCCAATAGCGGGTCATACCTCCTCCTCGATGCGGACCCGCGCGAGGCGGTACACCTCGCCGGGGTTCTGGTACTCGTCGCCCTGCACGGTATCAACCCGGAGCGTCTCGGACATGACGCGCCCGTACAGCATCAGCGGCGGCGCCACGATCGTGTAGGTCGTCGTTGCGCCCGAGAGCTTGAGCACGCTCGGCAGGTAGACGACAGGCGTGACGGCCCCGTCGAGGTCAGCGAGCACCCCGAGCATCGACGGCGCCACGTCCACCGGGGAGGCGATCGGGTCCGCCGACGAGTGCGCCCGCACGTAGTCAGGGTTCACCGTCGCAAGGCCGGACCCGTCCACGCCGTCGTCCCACGACACCTCTACGGCTCGACGTGCAGGCCCCGTCCGCTGCGCCCGTCGAGCGCCTCCGCGGCCCTCCGTGAGCGAGTACGCGGGCGTGATCTCCTGGGCGCGGTTGGATCCGTACTGCTGGCCGAATGCGTGAAGGTGGCCGAGGATGGCTACGCCAACCTGGAAGTACCCTTCAGCGGTCACCTGTACCGGGATGCGGAGTCGATACGCCGCGAAGTTCGCATTCGTCGTGTCATTGATGACAACACACACGCGGTCGCTCCGCACCTCTCCGTCGGTTCCGCTCAGCGCTCCCCCGGAGGCGTTGACCCGGAGGCGCGTGGCGGCCGTCGTGTAGATGGCCAGAGACGAACCCGGCCACGCTCCCGGCGTAGAGTCGAGGATCTTGTAGACGTTCGCGCCACCGTTGCGCGCGAAGTAGCTACCAACGAGCTCCCCGTGCGTGAGGTATCGACCGATCGCGGTGCGCGGTGGCGCGCCTGGGTCAGGCTTCACGATCCCGTCGTTCATCGTGTATCCCAACCCCGTCTGCGTGGAGGCGGCGTCCACCGTCACGATGGGCACCCATACGGCCCCCTGTAGGCCCTCGAGGTAGGCCGTGCGGAAGTTGATCCCGCCGAGGTACAGCACGCGCGCCACGCCCATCGACGGCGACGTGTTGGCGCCCGCGGCGTTGATGCTCCACGCGATGATCTGTTCGGAGTCATCGTCGACACTGCGCCACGCCCGACGGGGCGACGGCTCCTCCTCGGCGTGGATGGCGCGGATCGGGTACTGATACGCCGTCGCCACCGTCCACGAGTCACCGACGAACGCGGGACCATCGACGCCGTACACGCTCACGCCGTCCGCGATGTACATCGGTTGCGCGGGGAGGTCGTGCCCGAGAAGGTCGGACGGGTTGCCCTGTCCGCCGTAGATCTGCGTGACATCCGTCCCGGCGTAGGAGTCGAACGTGTACGCCGCCCATCGATATTGCACGTTGATCCCTAGCGCACCGGACACGGCGCCGAACCGGACGAGGCTCGTAGCGCTCGCCCCCTGCTGAAGCGTGGCGGTGTTCCCGATCGGGATCCAGTTGCGATCCTCGCCATCTCCGCGCGTGGCCACGCAGTACCAGGCGTACACCTCTCCGTTGTTGGCGGGCGCCCCGGACCCGTTACCGACGGCCATACGGACGAAGATCCCGCTCTGCGCGTCGGACGTGTTGATCGTCGCGATGACCGCAGCCGAGGTCAGGTCAAGCAGGCGGATCGTCGTCGGTGTGGCCTCGACGCGGGCCGCATACGAGGTCGGTCCAGCGACTCCGACGCGCACGTCCAGCTGAGCTACGCCGACGGTCACGTCAACCCACACCTCAGCGATCAATCCCTCGAGGAGGCTCGTAGTCGGCGTGGCGCTCCATCCTGCGCTCTGGCCGACGGCGCCGGTGTTGATGCTCAGACCCGTAGCCCCGAGCGCGATCGTGGGCGGGCCGACAGTCGCGAGCGTCCACGCCGTACCCGTCGCCTCTGGCATGTCGTAAGGGAGATAGGTGATCTCCCACGCCGTCATCGTGTCATGGCTGATCGTGGACGTGAGCGCGGGCATCTGCACCGAGCTCCACCCGCCAGCGAACAGCACGGCGATTGAAGCGTCGGCAGTGGTCCCCGTAGACGTGTGGATGTGCGCGATGGCGGCGCGGCCTCGCTGCCACGTAGCCGACAGCTGCGCCGGGGAGGTGCTCGAGTCCTCGCCACGCCAGAGCATCGCCTTTGTGGTCTGATGCGAGCTCGAGCCCATGCCAGACCACGACGATCCTCCGTCGTCGGTGTAGCGCACGGCCACGTCGTCGAGGCCAGCGACGGAGAGGTCACGCCCGAATGCATAGATGCGCCCCACGTCGTCGGCGCAGACTGCCATGTCCCCGGCCGTGTAGTCGCCCGCAGAGTACGAGCCCCACGACATCGGGTTTGTGTCGTCCTGGATCTTTACCTCAGTCTGCGCGCTGAACCTCGCGTAGGCGCTCCCGAGTCGTCGAGCACGCGGGCGGCTGCGCGTGCCGTCGTACCGGACATACGTCAGCACGATCGCGTCCGAGGTTGCCGCTACGTCCGGGTACGCGCCCTGGTTGTCGGCATCCACTCCGCTCCACTTGTCCACCTGGGAGAACGTGCTCCCGAGGTCGGCGGACGCGTACTGCGTGAGGCGCCGGTAGTACGTCGTGGATGTGTCGCGCAGGTCAGCGAACAGCACGATCTGTCCCGCGAGGTAGGCGGCGCGGAGGCGCTGCACCGTCGTCGTCGTCGTGCTGATGGCATCGCGCAGGCACACGCGCTGCCCCAGCGACCATGTATCGCCCTGATCGTCGCTGTAGCGCATCCCGATCTGTACCGTCGATGTCGCCGCATCCTCGACGCAGTGAAACAACAGCACGCGACCAGATGGGAGCTCCACCAAACACGGACGCGCCCCGGACGCATAGACGCCCGTCGGGTGCGTGTAGATCGTCTCCGAGGTCCACGTCGAGGCGGACGCGCTACGCCGACGGCCAAGGATCTGTCCCGTGCTGGTCCGCTCGAACACGATGAGCAGCGAGTCGTCCGAGAGGCGCAGGATGCACGGATCTTGGTAGTCCCCCGCCGTCGTCGTGAACGCTGCGAAGTCGAACCCGGTGATCGTCTGCGGCGGCTCCCATCCGCGGTAGCGCGTGTCTCCCGTGCGGCGCCAAACGACGTTCGCGAGGTCCACGCCCGGCATCCCGCCGCGTGCGGCGTACACCTCGAGCGAGCTCCCCGCGGGTTGATCACCGACTGCCACCAGAGCGGCGTAGGTGTCTCCCGCGGCCTCCGCCTGCCCTGCCATCGGCCCCGCCTGCGTGACCGTCGAGAGCGTGGACGAATACGCCCCATCGTAGGTGATTCGCGGATCAGGGATGACGAGACCGCGGAGATGCGTGCGGGTCAACTCAGGCATTAGACGGCCTCCCTCATTCCGACGGTGCGGGAGCCCCTTATCGCGTCAGCCAACGACCCACCGAGGCGCAGGTTGTCGCGCACGAAGTCGTTGTACACGCGATGCCGGTACTGCTGAACCGCCACAACCTGGACAGGCTGCGACATGCCCGCGTTCGCCCGGTTGATCTGGTCGTCTCCGATCATGTTGCGCCCGGTGCGGGACAGCACGGCCTCCCCCGTGATGAGTCGGGCGGGCACCTCGTCGGGCGCTGCGGAGTTCGGAACCATGCCGCCGCTGTGGAATGCAGGCTGCGCCGAGGCGATGGCGGCCAGCTGCCCCGCGACAGCCGCGGCGGTCGTGGCAGCCGCGATCACGTTGAGCGGAGGAGGTGCCGAGGCCAACGCCTGTACGACAGCGGCAGCGCCCCCTACGGTCGCCTCCGCGAGCTTGCCCACCTTCTGGATCTCAAACGCTCGGAGCGCGGCGGCGCGCTGCGCCTCGATTCGCTTTTTCGTCGCCTGGCGCTCTTCCTCCGTCATCGTGTCCTGAAGGTCTGCGTACTGCGCCTCAAGGCGGTCCAGCTTGGACAGGCTGTTATCTACGGCGTCGTCCAGACCAGACGACACCATGCCGAACCCATCGCTGACGTACCCGGCGATGTCGAGGAACTGCTGCATCCGCTGCTCGCGGATCTTGGTCGCCTCGTCAGATGCTTCCTGCTCGGCCTCGAGCTCCTCGTTCCGCAGCTTCTCTCGAAGCTCTGCCAGCTGATGCTCGGTGTCTGCCTCGATCGCGGCGCGCGACACTTCAGCCTGGGCGCGGGCCTGCGCGGCCTGCTCGGTGGTCGTTGCGAGGTACTCGGTGCGGATGGCTAGATCGTTCAGCTGGCGGAGGCGCTCGGCTCCGCCATCGATGATCTTTTCCTCCTCGGTGAGGTTCAGTTTTGCGGCCTGCGTCAGAGAATGGATCCCGTCGGCGTACTCGATGTTGAGCTTGAGCACGTCCATGATCGCCTGCTCGCGGGCGCGCTCGGCCTCCTCCGCTTCGCGCGCAGCCTTGAGCGCTGCGGCCTCAGCCTCAGCACGACGGCGAGCGGCCTCGGCGCGCTTGCGCTCCCTGGCGGCTTCGGCCTCGGCGCGCTTCCGGTCGCGTTCCGCGCGCCGCTCTGCCGCTCGTTCTGCTTTGTCGCGTTCGTCCTGCGCTGCTCGCTCAGACTCCAGCGTTTCCCGGATGATCTCGACGTTGGCTTCCTGAGCCTTTGTGAGCGCTTCCCTCTTCTTCGTTAGATGATCGGTGCTATCTCCGAGAATGCCCAACGACTGCGCGGCGCTCAGCACGTCCTGACCGAACGATTCCGGGACTAAATCCTGTCCTACAAACCAGTTGATCGCTGCCGCCAACTTTTCATTGGCCATGATCTTATTGTTGATCGCCTGAGTCTCAGCGATATGAGCGGATGTGATCTGCTGAAGCTGAGTGTAAGTGGCATTATTCAGACGGTGATAGTCTGCCGTCTGCTTGTTGATCATGCCCGCCGCTTCGGCATAGTCCACCTGAGCATTCCGCAGTGAGGCAAGCAGCGGTAGCTGCTGCTGCATCGCCTGGCGGCTAATCGCCGCGAGCTCGTTTTGTTCTCTCTGCGAGTTGTTGTAGTAACTATATGCCGCAGTCACCAGCGCCAGCGCAGCGGCTACGCCAGCAATAACGGGTAGGAGCGCCGAGTTATTCGCAGTAGCCAGCGCAGTAAGATCGGCAACGTCCGCAACATTCCGCGCGACGTTTCCAAACGCAGGATTCAGCAAATCCGCGGCGCCCGCCGTTTGCTGCATCCGCTGCGCCGTAACAGATGCGCTCTGGTTGTAATCCCGTGTCGCGTCGTTGGCGTTCGTTGCGGCGGCTGACGTGCGGTTCATCGCCTCTACGCCAGCACTTCCCATCTGCTCATAGGCGCGCTCAGTCTCGGCCGCGGCCCGCTTCGCCTGACGTGCCGACTCCTGGATCGACTTGTTGAGCTCCGCGGCCATCGCGCGTGCCTGCTGCGCCGTGATGCCAGGAATGGACGCCAGCTGTTCCCGCAGTCCGGTAATGTTCGCGCTGATAGTGAGTTCTGCGTCAGCCATCGGAGCCCCCCTTTGCGACCTTCTGTAGCGCCTTATCAAGGCTCCGGAGGTGGCGTTTGACGATCGGCTTATGCCCGCGCTTTACGAGCAGCTGCCATAGGTTGCGCCCATCGGCCGCTTTCGGGTTTGGCTCGAGCTTCGAGATGCCGACGGGGCGCTTCCGGCCAAGGCGATCGGTCATCGACGCGGCCACGTACCCGGCTGGCAACTTGCCGTTGTCCCGGTAGTAGCTCATCAGCCGTCGATACTCTGCAAGCTCGACGCGCCGGTACTTCACGGACAGCGCCTTCGGGCGCTTGATCATGTACCCGTACTTAGATCCGGCGTTGGTCGCGGTGTTGAGGACGACGCCTATGATGTAGTCGCCCTTGAGCCGCATCTCGTACTGGATGCCCGCGCGGCTTCGCCCCGTTTCCTCGGTCACGTTTTTGTACCATTCGGTGCGCGCGTGCTCTGCCGTCTCTGCCGACATCGCCTCCACGACTTCGATCACGGCCCCGTATGAGGCATTGATGAGGTCTTGGATTCTAGGCTCCAACGAGTTCCAGCTGATGGCTACATCGCCCGCCTGTACTCTCTCGCGGCTGGCCCCTGAGCGTCTGACGATGCGTTTAGCCACTCAGCCCCCAGAAGGACGCGCCGGATGCGCTGATCGTATCACCGGGGCGCGTCTGCATCCCACGCCCGCGCTTCTGCGTGGCCTTCGGCGTGTGCTTCATCCGGTACCATCCGAGGACGCGCTCCTGCGTCTCTCGAGGCCAAGAGAAGAACGCATCGGGATCGCCGCAGTACGTGAGCCCGATCTCCAGCGCTACGGCGTCGAGCCCGCCGTCGGGGCTGCGGTAAAATCCGCGGCGGCCTCCACCTCTGCCTCCCGCGGGTAGGAGTCCACCAGGAGCTTAAGCGCCTCCGTCGAGGCGTTGGCGATCTCCTCGTCAGTCACGCCGAGGGCGTGGAGCTCATCGCGCACGGCGGCGCCATACGCCAGGCCATCGAACTTGTGCGCCGACAGGGTAGCCTTGAGGGGCGGACGCGCCGGGAGACAGACTCCCAGGACGGCGCCGAGGCCGATCCATGCGTTCGTCGCGACGGCGTGCATGACAACCTGACGGGACGAGTGAGACGACGGGGCCGTCAGCTTGACGGCCTTCCCCTTGATCTGAACTTCCATGATGCTCCTTCGGCGCCAAAAACGACGACGCCCCCCGAACCGTAGCACGGAGGGCGTCCACATGCCGACAAGCTCAGGTGGCCGTGATGGTCCCGAGCACCTCGAAGTTAATCGTGAACGACGACGGGTCGCCCTCCGAAAAATCGATCGTGCACCGGCAATCGTCCATCTCGAGGGTATGGTCCGACGGGTCACCGAAATTCGTGCCCTCGACGGTGAGCGTGATCTTCAACGTGTACAGGTCCGCGTTGGCGCCGAGCGTCGAAACGGCGGTAGAGAACGCGCCGGTCTTATTGATCAAATCCCAGATGTTCGTGTTCGAGGCGTCCGAGAACTCCGTCATCTGACACGACATGGAGCCCGTGGGGAAGCTCCGATTCGATTTGCGGATGCTGCCGAGTTCGCCGCGGTCCAAATACTTGGTGTGCTCGTAGTTGCCCTGATTCACGCCGGAGAGCGACAGGTCGCCCGCCTCGTACTGGATCGTAAGGGTGTTGATGCCATTGTCGGCAAAGGTGATGGTGCCGTCCCGGAAGTTCTTGACGACGGAGGAGATGGGCATGAGCTACCTCACTGGAGCGGGAGTGTATGGACGATGCGGAATGTTATCACGCCGATAACCCATTCCCCCGCCTCGTTTGTGGCGCGGGTAGTGGTGATGAACTGCACTTTGTAGGAACCCGGCCACGTCGCATCGTAGGCCATCAACTTGTTGATCACGGCCTGCTCGCCGTCAAGCGCGTCATCGTAGCTGTTCGAGATGTCCTTCGGCGCGAGACGCCACGAATAGTGCACCGTGAGCGGCGTCTCTACGAGGGTTCCCTCCGCGGGCCGTCCGCGGTACAGGCGCAGATCCTCCGAGTCGCCGGGGAGCACTGCAAAGGCCTTGTGGGCGATGGAGTCGCTATCCGCGCCAAACAGATCTGGCGCCACGCGCGACTCTCGCCATCCCGAGAGGGTCAGGATGCGGGCGGTCACATCCTCGCGCAGCTGACGAACCGTCTTGCTCGCCATCATCGCCACCAGGCGACGAGACTATCGCCGCGGCCACCCGTCCAAACGACCGAGCTTGCGCTCTTCTTCTTGGTCACGTCCACGACGTTCTCGTCGGCCTCGTCGTAGACGAAGCGGATCTGTCCCCACGCCGACTCGTAGGCAGTGCCGTAGTACGACGCCAGAGCAGCCCAGCGGCCGGAGTCCCCGGCGCTCGTCTGGAAGTCCAAGAAGATCATGTGCAGACAGAGCATTAGGTGACACTCACGCAGCGCGCTCGGCTGGATGACCAGACACGGCCTACGGCCCTGAGCGATCAACCTGTTCGCGATCGTGAAAAACGACTCGTCGATATACGGTTGGTAGCTCGTCGCCCCGCCGAGGAGGGCGGTCAGGTCGGAGTGCCGCTGCAATAGGTCGGTGTCGCT
>Ga0315901_10006748_pt1 | contig 13693 bp, 13 predicted proteins | sample LakEriMetagenome_10_FD_203761 | JGI IMG/M metagenome (GOLD analysis project Ga0315901, IMG submission 203761) | Freshwater fungal communities from buoy surface, Lake Erie, Ohio, United States - Buoy 2 MA116 | ecosystem: Environmental > Aquatic > Freshwater > Lake | place: USA: Lake Erie, Ohio... | reverse complement strand
CGCCGCCGCGCTATGGAGGAGGTTCGCCGCGGCGACCTCGCCGTCGCCCTCGCCACCTACCGCCAGGCCGAGGGGAGCGCCCCGAACAGCGACGCCCGCGCTGAGATCGCCTCGCGCATCGGCTGGCTCACCAAAGAGACAGGTGGCTCGTCGCTCCGCGCCCAGGCCGCGTTCCGCCGCGCGCGTGGCGTCTCTGCAAGTGCATGGGTCCCGCGTGCCCTGCTCGCCGTCACCATCGTCCTCTCAGTGCTGACGAAGTTTGATCCGGGACTTGCCGAGCTCTTTGCGCTCACCAAAATTGACCTCAACGGCTCTGACTTTCTAACAGGGTATCCATGGCGACTCGTCACCGTTGCATTCGTGCACGGAGGGATCAATCCAGACTGGCAGTCGTGGGCGCTTCACCTCGGCTTCAACGCCATAGCGCTCGACATTGCAGCACAGATTGTCTATCGCCTGTACGGCGCGAAACGGCTCATCGGCTGGTACTTCATCGGAGTAATCGGCGCATCACTGGCCAGCGCAATCTGGCTACCTGCTGGGTATTCGGTTGGCGCTTCGGGCGGTGTCTTCGCCCTCTTCGGCGTCGCCCTTGGTGCAGAGTGGGCTCATCGACCCCTTGTGGAGCGAGGTTTGCGCGAAGCGCTCGGTCGCGTCGGAGGTCTGCTCCTCATCAACATCGTGCTCGGATTTGGTATTGGGTTCGTTGGCGGCGGTGTTGACAACTCGGCGCATATTGGCGGGCTCCTTACCGGGCTGATCTTCGGCGTGCTCGTGCAGCCAACTCGAGCAGAGGCGATGCGTCGTCGATGGTCTGCGTCGGCCACAAATTGGCGCGGTGGCGATGTGGCACTGAGCCTCCTTGTCTTCATCGGGCTAGTTGCGGTGTACGTGAATTGGCGCGAGCTTGCGAACTTGCGTCTTCAACTCCCGTTCTGAGCGTGTTTGCCACACTTCTTGACCCGACCGCATTCAGTGGTGAAGTTGAATCCAACCCTGCAATCCACTACGTCGAGTGCCCAGAGTTAACGCAAGCCGGACCGGAGCTACGTAAACACCTTGTTGAACGGCTAACTGCAGCCACGGGGGTCCATCGTGCGCTGCTTCCGGTCGGTGGCCACCTTGTCGGTATGACCCGAGAAGAGTGGCTGCAGATCCCAGCCGAGAGCCTCGTAATCAATCCGATTCGTGATCCAGAGTCATGGCGAGCCGCGGCAACGTGGCCGGGCGATCGCGGACTGATCCTTGCGCTCGTTCCTGCCCCAGGCGATGAGAGCCCGGAGCCGGTGGAGATCCTGCTCTGGGCGGTGCGCTATGCCGCATCGCTGGGAGGGCGTGGACTTGACCGCGTCGGCGTGGCGGGCATGCTCCCCACGCCAAACGCGCGCCACGATGATGAAGAGGCCGCGCGGCGCATTGCACTCCTTGAACGTCTCGTGCAACTTGCAGCTGCAAGCGAGGAGACGCTGCGCGCCGAACTGGATCCACGGGCATTCCAGCCGATCAAACGGTCGCAGCAATGATTGAGGTGCAGGTTCTACCTATTGGCCCGCTGCGCACCAATGTGGTGCTTGTTGGCGACCCGGTGCGTCGCGAGGCGATCGTGGTCGATCCCGCGATCCCGTCGCTCGCAGAACTCACCACGCAGCTTGCCGAGCGCGGTTGGCGCTTGGTGTTGGCCCTCGCCACCCATGGTCACTGGGACCACATGGGCGAGATGGCGGCGCTGGCGGCGCACCACGCCACACACCATCACGAGGAGCTGCCGATTGGCGTACACCCGCTCGACCGTCATCGCCTGATCGACCCACAACCGTTGGCCGCACCGTTTCCGATCCCAGCGGTGGTGCCCACACGCGACCTGAACGACGGAGATCGCATCACGGCGGGGAGCATCAACTTCAGCGTGCTGCACACCCCTGGTCACACCGAAGGATCCATTTCGTTGTTCGACGCGAGCGCGGGCCTGCTGCTGAGTGGCGACACGCTCTTCTTCGGTGGATGGGGGAGAACCGATCTCCCCGGCGGCGATGCTGCGGCGATGCTCGACTCCCTTGGGAGACTGCGGACGCTTGACCCTGCAACTCGTGTCATTCCAGGGCACGGGCGAGAGACGATGATCAGCACCGAATCGGCGTGGATCGACAACTCCATTCGTACGAAGAGCCTGACGGCGGATCGCTCATGAGCCACGAGGCACTGCGCACTTTGGTCGCAGCGGGCGAGTTGAGCGCAACGCTGGCGGCGCATCTCACCCTCCTCGCTGATGCGGGTGTCCCGATCGTTGTAACGGGGGGTGCCTCAGCTGATCGTCGCGATGCGCTCGCCGAAGCAATCGCCGCCGCCTCGCCGCTCCCAGCTAGCGCCGAGAGTGCCGAGATCAAGATCGCCCCCGAGGAGGCCTTCGTCTGGCTTACTGATCCCGCAGGTGTTGGCTGCCTCGTTGCAGGTGCCGGCGGCGCGCCGCGGAGCCCTCGCTCCACGCGACTCATCGCCCACGGACTGATTGAGCGCCTGAGCGCCGCGACGAGCAAAACGGTGGTGCGCTCCCTGGTTCGCGGCTTCCCGCTCATTGCAACAGCCCCTGGCCACGACCTTGCAGCGCTCCTCGACCTGCTGCGGGGCGCCAACCTGCGCGTGCCAGAAGATGACCTGCATCGACTCGGCCTCGTGGTTGTTCTCGGCGGCGATGGGGGAGCGGCAAGCCACGTTGAATCGGCGCACCTGCTTCGCGCCCCAGCACTCGATGGCGGCGCACGACGTCCACCCGCGCTCCTTGCAACCTGGGACGGTACAGGTGGCTGGGATGACTTTGCGTGGGCGGCACTCCCAGAACTTGCCGCGCGGGCCGGTGAAACGCAGGCCGCCTACAGCAGACAGTTGGCTGCGCGCGAGCGGGAGCTTGCCACCCCCTAGAACGAAGCGCGTTCCAATTCGCGCTACGATTCCTGCATGAGCCGAATTGCAACCTCACCCGCAGATCTCCGACAACTTCTGACCACGTCGCTGCGCGTCACGCCTGCGGGTGCCGTTGAGATCCTTGATGCGGCGCAACTGCAGAAGAGCGGTGCTGCGACCATCGCCTGGACGGCCGCCTTCTCAACCGACGATGCGACCATCGCTGCGGCCCAGTGGCTCGCCCGTGCAGCAGCTGCCGCCGCCGGAATCCAGAGCGCCAGCATCGCGCCGCTCTACGCCGCGCGCGCGGAGAACGCCTACGAAGGCCTTACCGTTCCGGCACTCAACCTTCGCAGCCAGGTCTTTGACATGGCTCGTACCGCACTGGAGACCGCCGCTGCAATGGACGGCGCCGCCCTCATCTTTGAGCTGGCGCGCTCGGAGCAGACCTACACCTTCCAGCGTCCTGCCGACTACGCCACGAGCATTCTCTGCGGCGCGATTGCCGCCGGTTGGCGCGGGCCACTCTTCATTCAGGGAGACCACTATCAGTTCGTCGCCAAGAAGTACGCCACCGATCCCGAAGGGGTCGCCGCCGAGATCGCACGCGCCTGCCGACTCGCCGTCGATGCCGGGTATCGCAATATCGACATCGATGCCTCAACACTTGTAGACCTCGCCCTCCCATCGGTGCAAGAGCAGCAGCGCGTCAATGCGGTGCGCACTGCCGAGGCGGTCGCCCTGGTTCGCGAGTTGGAGCCGACGGGGATCGAGATCAGCATGGGTGGCGAGATCGGCGAGGTGGGACACCAAAACTCCACCGCCGAAGAGCTTGCCGCCTATCTCGACGAATTCGATGTCGCGCTAGCGAGCCGCCGCGCAGGTGCGCGTGGCCTACGTAAAGTCTCGGTGCAGACCGGCACAAGCCATGGTGGTGTGCCGCTCCCAGGCGGCGGGGTCGCCGAGGTGGCGCTCGACTTTACGGTGCTCCAAGAGCTCGGCGAGTTGGCACGCGCCCGTGGTCTCGCCGGCGCGGTGCAGCACGGTGCATCCACACTTCCTGAAGACCTCTTCCATCGCTTCCCCGAAGTTGGCACCGCCGAAATCCACTTGGCAACAGGATTCCAGAACATCCTGCTCGACCACCCGGCCCTCGATGCATCGCTCCGTGCCGAGATCACCGCGTGGCTGCGCGTCAACGCCGCCGATGAGGCGAAGCCTGGCGACAGCGACGAGCAGTTTCTCTATCGCACCCGCAAGAAGGCGCTCGGGCCCTTCAAGCAGGCGCTCTGGGAGGCGGCGGGTACGCCAGAGATCCTCGAGACTCAGCGCGCGAAGTTCCACTCGCTCTTCACACAACTCGGTGTTGGTGGATCACGCGCGCTCGTCGAGCGCTACGTCACTCAGGTAGCCGATCCACTCCCGCCCGCTCCGGCCGACCTGCTGCGCTAGGCGGGGGGGGCCGCCGGAAGTTAGCTGCGGCCGACGCCAGCGGCGTCGAGTGACTCTTCCAGAATCTTCAGGGCGAGATCAATTTCGGCTGCTGTGGTGACGAGTGGCGGAATGATGCGAATCACTTGCGCGTAGGAGCCGGCGGAAAGGAGCAGCAACTTGCGCTTGTTCGCCTCGGCGATGACGCGCTTCACTGCAGCAGGGTCAGGGGTGCGACCGTCGCCTGCACCAGGCTGAACAAACTCAAGGGCAAGCATCAGTCCGAGTCCGCGCACATCGCCGATCCCAGGGCGACCGGCAGCGATCTTCTTCAAACCGTCGAGCATCTGCGTGCCGCGGGCCGCCGCGTTCGCAACGAGCCCCTCCTCTTCGATCACATCAAGGGTGGCGAGGGCGGCGGCGCAGGCGACGACGTTGCCGCCGTAGGTGCCGCCGTGTGTGCCTGGCTCCCAGGTCTCGAGCAGTTCCTTGCGAGCGATGATCCCGGAGAGGGGGAGACCAGAAGCGATCCCCTTCGCCATCACCAAGATGTCGGGCTCAACGTTCTGGTGCTGCACGGCAAACATCTTCCCGGTGCGCCCGTACCCGGTCTGCACCTCGTCGGCGATCAGCAGAATGCCGAGTTCACGGGTGAGTTCGCGAAGTCGTGGCAGGAAGCCAGCTGGCGGTACAACGTAGCCACCCTCGCCAAGGATCGGCTCAACTATGACGGCGGCAATATCCTCGGCGCTCGCGAGCGTATGGAGCGTGAGGTCCCACTCCTCTTCCCAGCGGCAGCTGCACCCAGCACAGGCGCCTGGGGCACCGGCGACGGCAGGGTTGCGTGCCTCAACGGGTGCGCGGAAGCAGGAGGGGAATGCGGTGCTGTAGACCGAGCCAGGGAGCGGCTCAAAGTGACCGCGATAGACGTTCTTCGCCGTGGTCAGCGCCATCGTCTGCGCGGTACGTCCGTGGTAGCCGCCGCGGAAGGAGAGGATCACGCGGCGCTTGGTGGCGCGTCGCGCCAGCTTCACCGCCGCTTCGACCGCCTCCGATCCAGAGTTCGAAAGGAAGACGCCCCACGGTCCACCGTCGAGCACCGTGCTCAGCCGCTCGTGCAGTCGCAGCCCTGGCTCATGGAAGACGATGTTCTGCTGCCCATGGATCAACTTGGTGGCCTGCTCGGCGATCGCCGCGGCAATCTTTGGATGCGCATGCCCCGTGTTCACCACGCCGATCCCGGAGGTGTAGTCGAGCCAGCGCTCGCCGCTGCGATCAATCAGCCAGGCCCCCTCACCGCGCTCCACGTCGACGTTGGCAGCGCGACCCCAGACTGGGGCGATCACGCTGTGCGGCGGAATTGGACCGCGTTCGTCGCTCATGCGCGACGCCGCTGGAGGAACGAGCCGACCGCCACGGCACTGACCGCAACAACAAAGAAGATCGTGCCGATGGCGTTGACCTGCGGCGGCACGCCGACGCGCGCCGAGCCCCACACGAACATTGGGAAGGTGGTGGTGCGCCCAGCGGTGAAGTTGGTGATCACGAAGTCGTCAATGGAGAGGCTGAAAGCCAAGAGGCCAGCAGCTGCGATTCCAGGGAGGATCAGCGGGAAGGTGACGCGCCAGAAGGTCTGCCATCCGTCGGCACCAAGGTCAGCCGAGGCCTCTTCGAGGCGGCGATCAAAGCCAGAGAGTCGTGCACGCACGGTCACAATGACGTAACTGATGTTGAAGGTGATATGTGCAATCAAAATCGTGAACTCGTTTAGTGGGAAGAAGGGGGGCTGGCCGATCGCCACGAAGAGGGTGAGGAGCGATGCGCCGAGGATGATCTCAGGGGTGGCGAGCGGCAAGAAGATGAAGAGGCTCGTTGCTGGTCGTCCGCGGAACTGATAGCGCACGAGTGCAAGAGCGGCGAGTGTGCCGAGTGTCGTGGCGATGAGCGTAGAGATAAAGGCAATACGAATGCTGACGATCACCGAATCGAGCAGCCCAGGAATCGCAAAGAGATTTGCCCAGCGATCAAGGGTGAAGCCAACCCAGGTGTAGTTCGTTTTGCCCACCGGGTCGTTGAAGCTGAAGAGTGCAACGATGAAGATCGGCAGCAACAGGTAGATCAGGGCGAGGCCCGTATAGGCGCGTAGGGCATTGCGACCGAGCCAACGCAGCATCAGCCGATCCCAGACTCAAGCTCGTCGGTGCCGAGCACGCGCGCGTAGATAAAGACGGCTGCCAAAATGCCGGCCATCAACATGAAGCTGAGCGCCGCCGCGGTCGGGTAGTCGTTGTTCACCAAGAAGCGACTCTGGATCACGTTACCGATAAGGCGCGTCTGCACGCTGCCGAGTAACTCTGCGTTGACGAAGTCACCCATCGCAGGAATAAAGACGAGCAGCGAGCCGGCGAAGACGCCAGGGAGCGCGAGCGGCAGCGTAATGCGCTGAAAGGCGCGAACTGGGCCAGCATACAGATCCTTCGCCGCCTCAACCAGCCGACGGTCGATCTTTTCGAGTGAGACGTAGATCGGCAGCACCATGAAGGGGAAAAAGTTGTACGAAATGCCGAAGATCACGGCAACTGGTGTGGCAAGAATGCGGAACTCTTCCGGAAGCACGCCGATCGCCTTGAGTGGCCCCAAAAGGAAGCCATCGTCGCCAAGCACCGTCTTCCAGGCGAGGACGCGCAAGAGGAACGAGGTGAAGAACGGTGCGATAACGATGAAGAGGAGGATGGTGCGCCATCGCCCCGCTCGGTAGGCGATCGTGTATGCGAGCGGGAAGGCGAGGGCCAAACAGACCAACGTCGACACCGCCGCATACATGATGGAACGCAGGAACTGGTCCGAGTAGCGACCGAGCGCCTCGGGGTAGGTCGCCGCATTCGCCCACGAGAAGGCGAACCCCGTCTCAAGGGTGCCGCTCCAGAGGCTGGCCTGCAGCATCTGGATGGCTGGATAGACGTAGAACGCCACCAGCCAGGCGATCGCGGGCGCGAGCAGCAACAGGGGCAGTAGCCCCGGTCGCCGACGCAGGAACGCGATCACCGTCGGCTCCGCTTGGTGCGGTGGCTTAGTTGCCCTGAAGGGCGCTGAAGGCGTCGTTCATGTAGATCTCGTCCTCCTCAGAGAGGCCGGCGAACACATTCAACTGCGCCTCGAGTGCTGCGTCAGGGAAGATGAACGGGTCAGTGGCGAGCGTTGCGTCAATCTTCGCAATCTCTTCCTTGGTTCCCTTCACCGGCGACACGTACTGCACGTATGCGGTGAGCTGGGCGGCGATATCTGGCTTGTAATACCAGTCCATCCACTTCTCAGCGGTGTACTTATGCGCCGCGCCGAGCGGGATCAGCATGTTGTCGGAAGAGAAGGTGCAGCCATCGGTTGGCGTAACCCAAACGATGTTCGGATCTTCGTAGCCGATCTGCACCGTGTCGCCGCGCCAGGCAACGCAGGCCGCCACGTCGCCCTTCACGATGAGCTCCTTGTAGTCGTTGCCGGTGAACGCCCGAACCGTGCCATCAGTGACGCTCGGCTCAATCAGGGCGATGGCGCGATCGAATGAGGCGCGGTCCGCCTTGGCCGGATCGTCACCATTCGCGAGCATGGCGAGCCCAACGGTGTCGCGCATCTCGGTGAGGAGTGAGACCTTCCCCTTCAGGCGAGGGTCAAAGAGGTCCTTGAAGCTCTTCACGAAGCCTGCAGTGGTCTTGTTGGCGGCGATGCCGGCAACAATGCCCGCCCATGGTGCGAGGTACTCGACGTTCGGATCAAAGCTGCGTCCCTTGTACACGTCGAGCAGGTTCGTGGTGAAGTTGCTCATGTGTGCGGTCTTGAGCTTCTCTGCCCAGCCGAGACGAATGATTCGCGCCGCCATCCAGTCGGTCAGCGTGACGATGTCCCAACCTGCGTCTTCGCCAGCCTGCAGTGGCGCCTTGATCGTGCCGAAGAAGGAGTCGTTGTCGTTGATCGCCTCAACGTAGTTGACCTTGGTGCTGTACTCGGTTTCAAACGCAGTCACCGTTGGTCGCGTCAGCTCGTCTTCGCTCAGGTCGATGTAGAGCGTCCAGTTCGCCACGTTGACCACATCAGAGATGGTGTCGGACTGTGACGGCTTTGGGCTCGGCGACGTTGAGCTGCCCGAGGTGCCGCATGCAGCGAGGAAGGCGGCGGTGCCAGCGGCGGCCGCTCCTACTTTAAGAACCGTTCGTCGGCTTACCAGCATCTCGTTCTTCTTCTCGGTGCTCATCGTGCCCTCCTTCTGCGCCTTAGGCGCTCTTCGAATCGCCGACCACGAAGCCGTGATCGGGTTTCCAGGTCAAAGCAACCCGCTCTCCGGGTCGCCACGTGTCGCTCCGCGTCGTGCGGTCGACATTCTGCTCGCTTACGAGAAGGCGCAGGCCCCCCGCGCCTTCCACGGTGTACTGCGTCAGCACACCGAGGTAACTCGTATCAACAACCGTGCCGTCAAGGCGATTTCCCTTCGACTCTTGCCCTGGCTCCAACAGCGTGAGCTTCTCTGGGCGCACGCCGATGGCGCCGCCCGTGCCGATGTCGCCGAGGCTCTTCGGCGCACGCACAACATCGCCAGAGGGGAGGGTCACGATCCACGAGTCCCCATCCGAGCCGATCTTCCCTTCGAGCAGATTGCTCGCACCGACGAAGCTGGCCACAAAGCGCGTCGTTGGTCGCTCGTACAGAGTCTCTGGTCCGGCGAGCTGTTCGTATCGGCCTTTGTTCATGACGGCGATGCGGTCTGACATCGTCATCGCCTCTTCCTGATCGTGGGTGACATAGATGAAGGTGATGCCGACTTCACGCTGGATGCGCTTCAGTTCAATGCCCATCTGCTTACGCAGCTTCAAGTCGAGCGCACCGAGCGGCTCATCAAGTAGAAGTACCGCGGGGCGATTCACCAGCGCACGTGCAAGGGCGACGCGCTGCGCCTGTCCGCCGGAGAGTTGTGCCGGCTTGCGCTTCTCGTAGCCGATCAGTTGCACGAGCTCGAGCGCCTCGCCGACGCGACGAGTGACTTCGTCACCTTTAATGCCGGATCGGCGCAGGCCGAAGGCAACATTCTCGAAGATGGTGAGATGCGGAAAGAGCGCGTAGCTCTGGAAGACGGTGTTGACGTCGCGCTCGTGCGCGGGGAGGAAGGTGACATCTTCACCCTTCAACTCAATGAGGCCGCTCGTCGGCTGCTCGAAGCCGCCGATCATGCGCAGCGTTGTGGTCTTGCCACAGCCAGATGGGCCGAGGAGGGTGAAGAACTCGCCGTCGGAGACATCAAGTGTGATGCCGTCTACTGCGGTCTGATCTCCGAACATCTTGGTCACGTTGACCAGGCGAACGTCGACGTCTGCCACCCTCGGTTTCACCTCCGCGGACACCTGTCCTATCCCTGCCCCTCAAGTGAGGACTTGCGAAGACTATGACCCACGGGGGGTGGGGTCAAACGCCGTTGCGGTTAGGATGGGGGGGATGCGCCCATGGGGCGCCACCGAGAGCCCCGATCGGGGCGAAAGGGGATCCGTGGCCACCACTGAAGCAGCCGTCCTCCAGGCCCTCTCCGGCGTTCAGGAGCCCGAGCTCGGTCGCGACATTGTTACACTGGACATGGTCAAGGAGATCACGCTCGACGGCGACCAGGCGAGCTTCATGATTGAGCTGACCACCCCTGCCTGCCCCCTGAAGGACGTGATTGAGCGTGATATCCGCGCCGCCCTCGATGGGATCAATGTAACAGTGGCCGAACTCCGCTGGGGCTCCAAGGTCCGTCGCGCCTCCGCCTCGACCCAGGAGCGCCTCCTCCCCGGCATTCGTAACATTGTGGCCGTCGCCTCAGGGAAGGGCGGGGTCGGCAAGAGCACCGTCTCGGTCAACCTGGCGGTTGCCTTGGCCCAGAGCGGCGCCCGCGTCGGCCTCCTCGACGCCGACATCACCGGGCCGAACCTGCCGCAGATGATGGGGGCGACCGGCACCCCGAAGTCGAGCGCTGGCGGCAAGATCGAGCCGATCGAGCGCCACGGCGTCAAGCTCATCTCCATTCAGTTCTTTGTGCCGGAGGGTCAGCCGATCGTGTGGCGTGGCCCGCTCATCGGCGGCGCCATTCAGCAGTTCCTACGTGACGTGGAGTGGGGTGACCTCGACTATCTCGTTGTGGACCTGCCACCTGGAACCTCTGATGCACAGCTCACGCTGGCGCAGGCGGTGCCAATTGCCGGAGCGGTGCTGGTCACGACGCCACAGGATGTTGCTCTCTCCGATGTGACCAAGGCACTCGCCATGTTCCGCCGCATGAATGTGCCAATTCTCGGCATCGTTGAAAACATGTCGGCGTTTGCCTGCCCTCACTGCGGTGAGCTCACCGAAATCTTCGGACGCGGCGGCGCAGAGCGCCTCGCGAAAGAGGAGGGACTCGACCACCTTGGCCGCATTCCGCTGGAAATGGCGGTGCGACAGGGTGGCGATGCGGGAATTCCCGCCGTTGCACAACGCGAAGAGGGCCCGGCTGCCGTAGCGCTGAAGGAGTTGGCCGGCCAAGTCGCTGCGCGACTCGCAGTGCGCGCCGCAAGCGAGACGTCACCAACGCTTACGGTCGCCTAACTCCATGAAAGAAACACCTGGGAGCTCGACAGAGCGCGAGGGATTCAGCGACGACGTTGCGCAGCTAATCGTTGCGGTGCGCGCACTGATCGGCGGACACTGGGATCTCTTCCGCGCCGAGCTCGGTGCAATCTCTCGCGATGCCGTTGGCGTGTTGCTCGGTGCAATCGCGGTCATCACGCTCGTCACCGCGGCGCTGCTTGCGCTGCTCATTGCCATCTTTATGTTGCTCGGTGCCGCCTTCTTCGGTTCGATGATCTGGGGTGCCGCACACGTCACGCTCCTCCTGCTCGTCGTTGCGGCGGCGATCACCTCGGCAATCCTGCAGATCACTGCACCACGTCGCGCGCGATCGTTCCTTCTCGCGGTCGTTGGTGGGGCGATTGGTGCGCTGATTGTGCTCTTCGTCTTCAACGGATCAGCCGGACCCGCAACAGCGGCGTCGCTCCTCTTCGCGTTGAGTTTCTTGCTGGTGGACCTGCTGGTTGGGCTGGCAACATTTGACATGCAGCGCTTCACCGATCGCTTCCGCCCGCTCGCGACAGAGCATGAACTCCGCGCCACCTTTGATGCGGTCGATGATCTGCGCGACGAGGCGGCATCCGCCTTTGCCGAAGAGGTTGGAGGTGCGGTCGGCGCCGCCGATGCCGCCATTGCGCCCGCCCGCAAGGTGGTCCGCGCCGCCGCCGATGCGCTGCGCGGCATTGCTGATCGACTGCGCGAGCGACGTGGGGCTGGCGACGAGGGCGACAATGCTTGACGAGACGACGGAACGCGATCAGCGCGCCAAGCGGGTGGAGGTTCTCGCCGCGAGCCGCCCTGCGGTCGCCGAGCGACTCTCCGCTGTCCGCCTCTCAAGAGAGGCCTCGCTCGTTCGCGTTCGGGCCATTGGCGGTCGACTGCGACCCAGCGGCGGGCTGGCCCAGGAGCTGCGTGACCGACCCCTGCGGGCCCTTGGCCTCCTCGGCATCCTGGCCCTCCTCCTCGTGCGCTGGTTCGGCTCGCGTTCAGGTGGATCCAAGCGCCCTGGCGGTGGAGCGGGGAGCGCATTTGTGAGTGGAGTAGTGGCGGCGGCTGCCCAGCGTGGCGGTCGCGCGGTGATTGATGCGTTGATCGATGGCCGACCTGCGGTGGACGGAACCCCCGTGGGCGACGATGATGCTCGGGGGCGAGTGGCGAAACGGTAGACGCGCCGGCCTTAGGAGCCGGTGTCGGCAACGACGTGTGAGTTCGAGTCTCACCTCGCCCACCAGATCGAGGGTCGTCGGGTACCCTGAGCGCTCATGGAATTCAAGACCACTCCCGCAGAGAAGAGCACCGTCCGACTTGAGGTCACCCTCGCAGTCGCAGAGGTGGCCGCGGCAATTGCCCAGGCGGTCCGCCACGTTGCCGGCCACAGCCGTATCCCAGGCTTCCGCCCGGGGAAGGCGCCGCGCCCCATTGTTGAGCGCTTCGCTGGCATCAACCGCATCCTTGATGAGGCAACCGAAATCCTGATCGAGCGCGGCTATCGCGACGCAATCATGAAGTCCGACATCGTTCCGCTGACGAGCCCAAAGATCGATGCGAAGCCGATCGTTGAAGGCGAGCCCTACACCTTCACCGCACTCATCCCTGTGCCGCCAGAGGTGAAGCTCGGCGACTACCGCGGCTACACCTTTGAACCAACGTTTGAGGAGCCTGACGATGCCAAGGTTGAGGCGGTCGTGAACGATCTGCGCGACAGCTACGCAACACTCACGGCCGTCACCGATCGTGGAGCTGAGCTTGGCGACTACGCGATCATCGCCTTTGATGGTTATCGCGTTGACACCGGCGTTGCGATTGACGGCGCCTCATCTGAGCGCATGCCGATCGTGCTTGGCTCCGACCGGCTGATTCCAGGATTTGAGGCGCAGCTTGTTGGCGCGAAGGTTGGTGATGCCACCACCGTTGAGGTGACCTTCCCTGAGGATTACCAAGAGGCGGCACTGCAGGGCGTACCAGCGCGATTCGATGTTGTCATTAATGATCTGCGCGCTCGGATCCCGCCGCCGCTTGATGATGCCTTCGCCGCTCAGGTTGCGAACGTCACCGACGTCGCTGGACTGCGCGCAGAGATCTTGATGCGCCTGAAGGCGAGTGCGGTTGATCGCGCTCGACATGAGTTCGCTGACAAGATCGTCGAGTTCGCGATGGAGGGTGCCACCGTTGAGATCCCCGACCCACTCATTGAAGAGGAGATCGACGGGCTCGTTGACGAGTTGGCGCGCAGCATTGCGCGACAGGGGCTGACCTTTGAGCAGTACCTCAGCGCCGCCGGAAAGAGCGTCGAAGAGCTTCGTGCCGATCTACGTGAGCGCGGTGAGCGTCGCGCGCGAACCCTCCTGGTGTTGAGCGCCGTTGCTGGTGCCGAAGGGGTCGAAGTGCCAGAGGAGCTAATCGACGAAGAGGTCGAGCGCGCCCGTCCGCAGACCCAGGGCCAGCGCAAGCTTGAGGCCTATCTCTCATCGGAACGCGGTCGCCGAGCCATTCGCGCCTCACTGCGCCGCTCCCTCGTGGTTGAGCGGCTCGTTGACGAGTGGTTTGATGCTCATCCAAAGGCCTGGCCGACCTGGGCACCAGAGCGCCCAGCGACGCCTACCGCCGCGAAGGCTCCCGCCAAGTAAACTCAGCCTCCCGCAGAGAGCGGGTGCACACGTAGGGGGTAACCGATGCTCGTACCAATGGTGATTGAGTCCTCAAGCAAAGGCGAACGCGCCTACGACATCTGGTCACGCCT
>Ga0315901_10006736_pt1 | contig 13711 bp, 15 predicted proteins | sample LakEriMetagenome_10_FD_203761 | JGI IMG/M metagenome (GOLD analysis project Ga0315901, IMG submission 203761) | Freshwater fungal communities from buoy surface, Lake Erie, Ohio, United States - Buoy 2 MA116 | ecosystem: Environmental > Aquatic > Freshwater > Lake | place: USA: Lake Erie, Ohio... | reverse complement strand
ATTTGATACTAGTGTCGCACTACCAGAAGTGCTTGAAATAATTAAACTTGTTGCTCCATCAATTGTTTGTGAGCCACTTGGTTGAATACGAATATTATTAGTACCAGCATTACCACCAACGTCCTTGAATATCAAGGTTTGACCAGCAGGATAGTTCGTTGCTGAATTTAGACTTGCTGTAACGACGCTACCTGTTGTGCTAACACCAACAAAATACGATAACGATGATGCTGTAAAGTTTGTGGAAAACGTTGCGTAATTTGCCTTAAATCCTGCGGAACCAAGTATATTTCCGCCAATATTTACGTTAGAGTTTAAGAAAGATGTGCCAGCAACTTGTAATTGATTTGATGCTGAGATGTTAGAACCAGTTATAGTTGTAAATCTTGCTGTTGAACCTGTAATAAATCCACCATCAATATCTAATGAACCAGTTCCAATCATATTGAAAGAACCAGTTAGTGTTAAAGTATTAGTAGGATTATTCCAAGTAAAGTTTGCAGAACCATTAAAACTTCCACCATCATTATATTGAATTTGTGTTGTAGAACCGCCGGGAGTTGCTGCTGTTCCTCCTCCACCGCCACCATTAGATGTTGCTCTAAATAGACCACCATTTACAACTTTAGTTTTTGTTGTTTGAGTGAAGTTAGCAGCATCTGCTTCCAGTACAACGGCACCAAGATAAACTGCCGATGCTTTTGTATTGTCACCTTCGGTAAAGTTTGCTTCATCTGCTATTGCTGCTACAGCATCTGCAAGTGATGTGTAGATGGTGCTGCCATAATAAACATATAAGGATCTTGTTACAGATTTTGGAAACCAATAAACTCTTTGTACTGTAAATTTGTTTGGTGTTGGAGTTATTGTTGTGATTGTTCCGTTTAGATTATATTTATTTGGAATTAGTTCAGCATATCCTACACCGCCATTGGTATCGATTTGAGTAGTAGAGCCGCTAACCCAAGAGTAGAAGATTTTTGTAGTGGTTAAAGCAGGATCATCAGCAGCCAAAACATAATTTGGACTGTTTGGATTAGAAGAATAATTTCTACCTTCTACATATGAGTCACCAGCACTTCTTGTAATTGCCAATGTTGTAGAACCACTTGCTGCTAATACTTGACCACTTACTTTTAGAGGACCAAATGCTCTAAAGAAGTCTTGTGTATTAGAATTTATAGCATATGCCGTTGTTGGCGTAACTATTGTTCCATTTGTTACTGCACCGGATTGATGAAGAACTCTACCAATTACAATTCTATCCTTAAACTGTTCGGCGGTAAACGCAGTATTTGTTTGAGAAATTGCACCAGCACTATCAATAGAGATGTAAGTTATTGGCGCTGATGCGGAGTAAATCAAAGATTGACTTACAAAATTATTCCAATTTACATAAGTTATCGTTGGGTACGGATCGGAGCCTGTTGTAGCATTGAAATTTAAAATGATACCAGAACCAGAAGTAAGATTAAATGAAGTTGTACCTGTTACTGTAGATAAAATACCACCATGTAACAAACCTGTACTTAATCCACCTTCTAACCAACGAAGACGAGTTGTATTTGTGAAACTGGTTCCGGGTTGATATTGAGTAAAGTATAAGTCGTTTGTTGAACCAGAAGTATAAATATAGGAAGCAGTTTGATTAGTTGGGATTGCTATATTTCCAACTGGCAACATCTGCACATAATTTCCTATAGTCAACCCACCAGAAACAAAACCCTCGGAGGCTGTTATGGTTGTAAATAAACCAGTTGAACCTGTGATAGTAGAGCCAGTTATTGTTGTAAATTGTCCTGTTGTTCCAGAAATTGTAGTTGTTGATTTTATTGCTCCAATTACATGCAATTTTTCTGTTGGTATTGATGTTCCAATTCCAACATCACCATTAGCAGCAATAACAAATGGTGATACGTCTGGTCCTGCTTGGTCTTCTACAATAAATGCAAATCCACTTCCTTGTTGGTTTATTTTAAACGCTGGGGATGAACTTGAAACCTCAATTGCATTTTCCGATGTTCCAGAAACTCTAAGTAAATTAGAAATTATAGTAGAACCAGTTATAGTTGTAAATTGAGCAGTAGTACCAGAGACTGTTGTTCCAACAAAAGAACCACCAGAAAATGCAGAAGATGTTACAACACCAAATAATCCGGTTGAACCACTTATAGTTGAGGTTGCAGTTAAGGAACCAGTTATGGTATATGAACCAGATAAACTTTTTGTATTTGTCCATAAAGCAGATGAACTATTATATGTAAGTAAATCGCCGTTTGATGCAGAGGTAATTAAAACATTATGTAATTCATCAATTTCATAACCATTATCAATATTGATAAAAATAGATCCAACACTTGCATGTGCTCTAACTACTTCACCAATTCTAACGTTATGATTTGGTTGTACGGGGACATTGGGTGTATAATCACCACTTGAAGAAAGATAGATAATTTGACCAGCAGTAAATATTGCTGGATTTGTGTTGACGTTTGTTATTAAGCCGTTCAACATTACATAACCATCATCACCACTTGCTATATCTTTTACAACCATACCAAGTGTATTAGCAGAGTTGTTATCGTTTTCCCAACTTGCTGTATTGATTAAAGGATTATCACCAATACCACCTGTTATGTGTACTAGTTTTCCTTTTGCTATTGTGCTGGCAGTTCCGTTTCTAACTCTTAAAACAAGTTGTTGTCCTAGATTTACCTTTACGTCCGTTACTGGAGTGTAAAAAGACAAATCATAAAAATCAGTATTATGATATAATCTACCTGCTTTATACGCTGGTGCTGTAGCCGTTGTATCAAAATCTATATAATCTACTTCACTTATGTATGCTTGTCCAGATGTTCCAGACATAAGCAAAGCGCCAGTTAAACTTATGCCATTTGTTTGTATACTGGAACCTGTAATCGTTGTAAATTGTGCAGTTGTACCGCTTACTAATGTTGTGTTATAAATACTACCAGTAAATTGGTGTGTGTCTGCTGTGTCATCACCAAATATCGTAGAACCAGATTTCAATATTTGAGAAGAAGAAACGATTAAAGTATCTGCTCTTAATGTTCCAGTAAGGAATAATGTATTTGTTGCATAATCAAAAGTTAGATTTGATGATGCTCCAAGTGTAGAACCAGAATTAAATTGTATTTGTTTATCAGATCCTGCTGGTGTTGATGTTACAGTAATACCTTGATAAGCAGAAGCAGATATTGTGCCAGTTACAACTAATGTGTTTGTTGTTGGATTAAAAGTAAAATTGGATGAACCAGATAATACTTGCGACCCAGAATTAAACTGAACAGAATTGGTTGGGCCATTAGCGACCGCACCAGTTATTACGCTATTGACATAAGCCCAACCAAATCTACTCATATTATCCTACCCCTACAGAACCAGACCAACTTGAACCAGATGGACCAGATTGTGCTAAAAGAGTTGTGCTGATGTTAGAAAGTTCAGCAAATACTGATGCACTTGTTGGAGTTGCTGTGTGAGACAGCAAATAAATCTGCGACACTTTTACTCTAAATTCTTGTGTTGGAAAACTTGTTGTTGATGTTGCAGCAGGAATTATAAAATAATTTGTTCCACTTGCACCATTAGAAGAAAATGCAACTCTTAATGGAGAGGCAGTATTTACATTAGAAATAAATATTCTTTGTGTTACATCTGGAAATGTTATTTGTGTTGGAGTTCCAGAACTGGCAGGTGCTGCAATGCTTGATGTTGCATAAGGAACACCAGAAACTTGGTATGAACCAACGTTTTGTAATCCTACACCATATGGGGTTGCATAGAAAGACATAAATTATCCTCGCTTTTTGTTATAATTATTATCGTTTTGAGAATTTATCTTTTTTTGGAATTCTCTTACACGTTTTTTCTCATTTTTTATGCCTTCAAGTCTTGCTTTTCTACGAACAACAGATGGTTTTTCGTAATAACGTCTTTCTCTAATTTGTTCGATTACTCTTTCTTTCTTTACTTTCTTGATAAATCTTTTGAGCATCCTCTCAAATGGTTCGTCTTTCTTTTGCTCAACTTTTGCATTTACGTGTGTGCTTTTCTTAGACATATAAACCTCTTAATTCGTTAAGTCTATTTTTAAGTTTTTCAACTTTATTTTCTTTTTGTAACTGTTGGGAAATGTATTTTTGCATCATTTCGCCAGCAGCATATTCATAACTTGCAGCAGGTATGTATATTGTACCTAACTCGCTTTCTAATTCTTTTTCGATTGGAGAATTATCAACCAACAAGTTATTCCAGTATGATTTTAAGTCCATAGGATTAAATGAAATAACTTCACGACCTTGATCATTTTTTGATTTCTTTCCAACAATTTGATCTGTATCTACAAGCGTGTCTTGGATTTCTTTTCCAAGTCCAATCATAAATGCTTGCATTGGAATTGGTGCTCCCAACTGTCCTTGTTGAGATGCTGATTGCACCATAAGAGAACGACCATCTTGTTCAATTTCGTTTTGGAATTTAGAAAGCAATATGTTTTTTACAACATTAGGATCATTTAATTTTGACAATTCTTCTTGTTGAAGTTGTAATATTTCTGCTTCCTTTTCTTCGTCAGTAAGTTTGGAATATTTTTGTTCCTTTTCTTTTGACTTTCTTACGCCAGAGATTACGCCAGCAACAATTTGTTCTGCACCATCGTCTGTAAGACCTAAAGATTTTAGTTTTTGTTGTTGTGCATCGATCATTTTATCGAATTCCATCAATGCTTGATCGGATGATAATTCTTGTTTCTCTTGTGCCAATATGTTTGTGGCATCTTTTGTTGAAGTACCAACTATTGCTACAATTACCAATGGAGCAAAAATAGATTTTAGACCACTACTGAATTTGTTCTTTAAGTTGTCTAAAAATCCTTCTTCAATTAAATAAGTTCTTAATTCTTCACGAATTAAATTGCGAAGTTGAGATTCAATAATTATTTTATTTTTTTCCATCCACCTGTCATCCTTAATAATCCACCGATATCAACACCGGGGTCACTTGGGTCGGTATCTCCCAAAGGATCTCTCGCTCTTGCTTCATTGATGTTTTGTTCTGGATTTCCAGCAGAAGCAATAGGAGTTGTTCCCTCAAATATATTTATACCGCCATATGCTTTTTTACTTACTTCCTCAAGCATTTTCTTTCTTTCATCAAATGCTTTTTGTTTATCGGCAAGTCTTTGTTGTCTCATGTCTTCATTTACAACTGGTTCTTGAATTTGTCTTGTCTCAACAACTCTGCCAGTTTGTTTAATGATTTCGCTTATCACACTTGTCAATTCTTCTTGCATTGCTTCTTTAACAAGTTGCTTAACAAGAGGTTTTAGCATTTTTTTTAATTCTGTTTGTGTCATGTTGTCTCTATGGAGTTGGTGGCTGAGTTGGTATTGTTCTCTTAAAGGAAGAAATTTGTTGCTTCAATTGATTAAGAAAGTCTTGTAACAATTGTGCTTGTTCTTTGGTAACATTTGATGTATTAAGTGCCAAATTTACAACTTGACAAGCATAAACACCAACAGCGCACACTAAAGCACCAAATGGTTCACTACTGGCAACGTGAGTGTTATATTTTATTTTTTGTTGATCGAATATTACATATAATTTTTGTAATTGTGTTTGTTTTGCTTGCTGTCTTTGTGGAAATTGTACTTGGCGCGTTGCTGGTGCTGCTTGTTGTGTTTGTTTTACTTGTTGTGTTTGTATTACTTTATTTCTTTTTCTCTTTTCTTCCAAAGGAGCGTTAATTGTTGGTTTAGCATCCTTAAAAGAATCTTTTACTATTTGTGATAAATCGTTAATAGTTTTCTCAAACTGTTGAATTGGCTTTGTGCCGTTGCGGATCATATCTCGTTGTATTTGGTCGTCTTTCTTAAACAAAAGAGAATAAACTTTATATAAACTAACCGATTTAATTTGCAACTTATCTAAAATTGTTTTAACTTTATTATATTCCGTTGCTACATCGAAGAAACTTTTTACACCTTTTGGAGCAACAGAAACAAGTTTTTGTTTGGCAGAACTAACGGCAGAGCCGATTTTTTGCTGAACATTGTCAAGAAAACCTTCTTGCAAAAGATAATTTTGCAATTCAACACGAACAATGTTTCTAAGTTTTGTTTCTGTAATAATAATTTTCATATTAAAAACCTATAAATAAATAGAGGATGGTACGATAAAATACCACCCTCTATATTTTTAATCAAAAGAAAGAATTACTTTTTGTTTTTTAATGGTTTCATTTTGTGATCAGCGTGTGCGCCTTTCATTTTTTTCATTGCTTTTGCTTTTTTGGCTTCGGCAAGTTGTTGTTCAAGTGCTGCTATTTCGGCATCAACTGGATCTGCATCTTCAACTTGTTGATCGGCAACGAGTTTCTCTAATTCTTCTTTGATTATACGTTTGAGTACGTCTTTGGTGAGTGTCATATTATATTGTTCCTTTTTTGAGAATATTGTTTATTAAACTATTGATTTTTGCTTCTCTGCTTTCAACCAAGGATGTTTTATTTTCTTGCATCATAAAAGCACCTTGAGTCGAAGGCTCGGAAACAATATCAAAACATATAAGTTGGAAATCGTCTTCTACTATTGTATCACCTCTGTTTTCTCTAACAGAACCTGTGCCTCTAGAGGAAATACCGATTTTAACATTTGCATTTATAAGTTCTCTTAAAACTTGTCCAGATGGAGTGTTAAGAACTTGGATTTTACCCATTACGTCTTTGCCGTTCCACCAAACTTCAGTTACAAGATGTGAAACATTTCTTAAGTTTATTACAGATTGTTCTGGGTGATCAAGTTCACCTAATGCTCTTCTTTCTTCAACGAGTCTTCTATAGTTTTTCATTTCTCGTTCAAGAACGGGATATGGGTAAACTCTACCATTACCATTTCTTGCGTCTGCCCTTTGCATGACACCAGATAGTATAAGACCACCGTTTTTAATAAAATGTTTATCGGATTCTGTTAAAACATCTTCACAATAACCATTTGGGCAAAGTTCATAAAATTCAGTTAAAAGTTTCTTTGACATTAAAATTAGTTCCTACGGCTAGGCCGTCGTCCTCTGCAACAAAGTCTAACAGGTTGTAAAGACCATTTGCGAGTCCAAAATGCTTGTCTTTTAGTTGTTGTCATATTAAACCTCGACTAAATTAAATAGTATCTTTATTCTTTATTTTCTTTATTGATTTTAATATTTAATCCAAAATCATTAAACAACATACATAAAGCATATGAAGTAGCAGAAGAAATAAACCCTGCTGCTAATATATTAAATTGAACATCAAACATAAACCAATTAAACAACCCAACCCAAAAACCTAAACACATTGGACACTTAAACAATTCTGCAATCTTTCCCTGTTTTGGTCTTATATAATTAAGTATAGTTCCGTAAATAAGAATTTGAGTTAGACCATAACAAGCAAGAATAAAACATAAAACTTCCATTATTTCCTCTGTTTATCTTTTCCTTCGCCAAGGTAAGCAATGTTGTAGTGCTTGTTGATAGAGTAAGCAGAAGTTCCAATAGAACCTTGTTTTGGTTTCTGTGGAATTTCTCCAAGTTCTGTAGAGTGTTCATCGTCTGGGTTAAGGAGGTATTCTTCTTGATCATTTTTAAGTTTCTCCTCTTCTTCCCAAGATGGTGCTTCTTCTCTAAAGTACTTGAATATTGCATATAAAACAACTTCTATTGGATCTGGTCCATCTGGCAATTGTTTTGGTAATGTTGCTTCAAGCGAACTATGAATATTGCCACCTTGAATTGTGGACGCATCAATTATACCACGTTTGTAAAGATAGTCAAAAAATTTGCTTTGTGTGTAGTAACTTCTATCATCCATTAAAACTTTAGAGAGTGCAAGAATTTTGTTTGTCTTTGGAGATATAACAATGTCCATATAAGGATGATCTTGAATTAAGATGTTTCCATCCATAGTTTTACGGGCATCTAATCTTATGACGAGATCGGGCTTATCTCTTAGTTTGATTACTATTTTCATTAGGAATTTAATTCCTTAACTAAGGATTGGAAACTTAAAACACTTTCAATTATGTCTTTGTCAACTGGTCTTGATTTAAGTTCATCAATTTTGCCATTAAGTTTTTCTTTATCTGCTTCGCTTAAGTTATCACTTGTGGTTACAGCGTTTCTAATTCTTGAAATTTCTTCATTTAGGTAAACAAGAAAATCTATATTGTTGTCAGCATATGAAAGAATATATTTTGAGAACAATGCTTTTTGCTCTTCCAAAAGAGAGTTGGAATATTTATCGTTAAACTTTTTGATAATTTGTTTGTAGATTAAATTATCAATTGGACGCATTTTAGTTTCTTCAACTTTTTGATTTTCGCTAATAATACTTACAACTTGTTGCTCTAACAAAACTCTATGTTTGATTGAAACATTGTCATCAAAGAGTTGTGATATAGTTGCTAAGTCTTTATAGTTTGGAAGAAAATTGGAAAACACAGTTGGTTCCAATTGCTTGTTCATTTTGTTTATTACTTGTGTTTGTTGATTAAAAATATCGTTGCTGCTTAAAGAGAAATAAACTCTTTTTGCTTCTTGTATCATTTTGTCTGCAACTTGTTTATCAACACCTTTTGTTTCATACAAACTCTTATAAACGTCCAACTCTCTATGCAAGACAGAGGTTTTACCAAAGTGTTCTTTAAGAATTGACATAATAACTAATTTTCTTTTGTCATCTTTATTGACAATAGATTTAGTCAATTCTCTAACAAGAGTTTCGTAAAGAAAAGCGGTATTTCTTTTCTTATTGTGTTTAACTTTCACTCTTTCTTGCATTAGTAGATTTCTCCAAGTTTTCAATAAGTGATTTTATTTCTTTATTTGTTCTAAATAGTTCTAATTCTTCACTATCATAATTAGATTCGTTTGCTTCGTAAATTCCTCTGCCTAGTGCAGATAAATCTCTTATACCGGGAACAACAGCGTTTCTACCAGCCATAGACTTAAACTTGGACTGATAACTACGTGTTCTTGCTCCCCCTCCTCTATCATCACGTTGCTTTGGATAATAGATTTTACCATTTGAGTTTGGTGAATAATATCCATCTTCACGACGACCGGGTGGTGGTATTTCTGCTGCTCCCCCGCCTGCTTCTGCTCCTCCACCACCTTCTGGTGTTGCGAGCAACATGCTTTCTGGTTCCTCTCCAGCCTCTCCTGCACCTGCCTCTGGCGTTTCTGCACCTTCGGGTGCTGGTGTCTCTTCGCCACCTAAGCCAAGGCCAAGACCACCTCCACCACCACCGCCTGCTTCACCGGCTTCTTCTGGTTGTCCAATTTTTTCAAGTGATGCAGCAAATTTCTTGTCGTAGAACATTTCTCTTTGGATTTTAACAATTTGCTCATCGGACAACCCAAAGATGTTTTGTGCAACCCAATGTTTAGAGAAGTATCCTTCGGTAGCAGCAGAAGCAACATCAAACTTAACTTTCCAATGTTCAAGTTCTTGAAGTGCTGCAATCTTGGAAGGATTATTAAGTGAAACCTTAAATGAAATTAAATCTGTTCCACGGAACCCAAGAGTATAAAGATGGATAATGCCAATCTTTTCCAACTCGGCAACAACAACTCTTTGTAATCTTTGGATAGTTCTTGCAAAACGAATATCTTTTTGTGCAAGTGTTGTTTTATCTTCTGTTGCACCATCACCTCTAATCAAATAAGACATAGGCACTTTAAGTGCAGCAAATAATTTATCTCTAAGATATTTTACGTCTTCAATTGCAGAAGCGAAATTGCCACCGGGAAGCGATTCAATCTTTGTATTATTTACACCACCACGAACAGGAATAAAGTAATCTTCATCAACTGAGGTTGGGTTATAGCGTAAATCTACACGACCTGTATTTGAGTCAAGAATTTGATTTCTCTTCATTTGGGTCATGACTTTTTGCATGTATTGTTCAATATCTTCTGGTGGAACATTACCTACATCTACATAGAATACTTTACGTTCTGGAGAACGTGTAATTCTGTAGGCCATCATTGCATCTTCAAGAAGTGTTAGTTGTCTCCAAATTCTTCTTGCAGGGTCCAATACTGATGTACCATATGGTGAGTGCTTATCATTTCCAAGAATTCTAAAGTGTGAAATTTGCCAATTCTCAAATGTTAAACCACCAGAGTTCCATTGGAATTGTACGTAATTGGAATTTGTTTTATCTTTACCTTCCATCCTTTCAATTTGATTTGATGGAAGCCCAAGAGCACTTGTGATGCCAAGTTTATCATCTATATCGAGATATAAAAAGAAGTCACCATACTTGCACATATTTCTTGACCAACTGAATAAATTTGATTCAAGATTTAATGTCTTAAAGTATAAAGTTTCTAATATAGATTTGATTTCTTCGTTTGGACATTTGACCTTCAACATTGCTGTAAGTTCATTGTTAGTGGTCATTTCATCTGCGTAAATATCAAGAGCAGATGCTATCTCTGGCATGTATTCCATTTGGTCAAAGTCGATATATCTATCAGCACGATTTTGTGCTTGCATAGTTTTGGTAGATATATTTTCATAAGCAAGATATTCTGCTTTCTTGAAAGATAGACCTTGTGCAGATTGAAACTTAAACTTGTCTAATTGTGTTCTGCGATATCTGCTTTGTGATTGTTGATCGTAATTGGCAATAGGACCAGAAAACAATTTGGTCAATTGCTTGAAGAGCAACGATTCTTCATTTCTTGGATTCTTGGTTCTTCTATTATCAGCCATTTTTATCCTTTAAATATCCAAATAAAGTCTTTCTGCAACTCTCTTTGTTGTAGTGCTTTATCTGTCAATCTGTTGTTTTGATTGTAACTCATCATACCAGATATACTAGTATCTAGTATCTTATTTGATTTTGTGATACCTGTCAATAACGCTTTTTGATATTCAACATCTTTTGTTGCATTTTGGAATACCGTATCTTTAACCCAACATGCAATTGACAACGACAAAACCAAATCGTCGTTATATCCTTGCATTGCTTGTGGTCTTCCGTGATGCCAAATAAATGTAGTCAATTCATTGTAAGAACGAACAGAGTTTATTCTTATCATTTTTGATCTGATAAACTCTTCCATTTTGGCAATTATCAAAGGTCTTGATTTGTGTGAAGTTGTAAAGCCGGGAACAGAGTTGGACATACCTTGTGCCACGTACTGCTCAACGAATTCAGTTGAACCTTTGGTTGAATAATAAATATTTTTATATCCAAGTGATATAATCTTTTCCAATACTGCATATCCAAGATTATTGTTTTCAACAACAATCATAGCACTACCATATTGTCTGCCTGTATTCATCAATAAGTTTGCAAAATCATCAATGTTAAGTTTGCCTTGATATTCTGCAACTTGTTCCATTGTATCAAGATTTAGAACGTGGAATACTGAAAAGTCTTTACCATCGCCACGGGCAACGTCTGCAACTAATAGGTATTTGCACTTTTCATAATAGTCTTTCCAAATCCACAAGTTTCTATCAACACCAAGTCTTAGTTTAGGTTCGGCAGATATTGAAGATAGGTATTCCAAGTCTTCTGCTGCAAGTACAGTTTCGCCAGATGCATTAAACGAACACTCGTATTCTTGTGCGATTTCACGTTTAGAAAGGTTTTTAGTTTCTTTGTCAAACCACTCTTGGTTTCTTTCTGGATGGACTGACCAATGTAACTTAATTGGATGAAATTCGTTTACAGATGACTCAGCATCAATATATGTTTGATGAAACCAATTACCTACACCATTTGGAGTTGAGATAGAAATACAGCGACCACCTGTAGCCATTGTAGGATACAAGCCTGTCCATAGTTCTTGCATACCCTCAATAAATGCAGCCTCGTCGAGCACAAGCAACGACAGGGCTTCAGATCGACCTGCATCACCAGAAGTTGCAGAGGATTTAATTTGAGAACCGTTTGACAACTCAAATGAGTTTCTATTATCAATTGTTACAGTAGCAATCATAAGCCAACTTGGAACAGACTTGATAATATACTTTACTTTCTTAACTAAGTTAGATGCTGAAAGAAGTTTGGTTGCTAATACCAAAACGTTCTTATCTCTGTGAAACAACATTAGCCAAGCAATATAGCCAGCAACTACAGTAGATAAACCTAACTGACGGGCTTTGAGAATAACACTAAATCTGTGATCTTGAAAGTCCTTAACTACTTCCTCTTGAAACGGATACATCCTAAATGGAATTGGACCACGTTGAGGGTGTGAAATTTTACAATATGTATTTATAAAGTAAACTGGATTCTTACCACACTTTAATATTTCATCTTGAACTTGTTGTTTGGTAAGTTTATACATATCATATTAGTCGTTCTTAAACTTAACGTTTGATGGTTTCTTTGCCTTATCTCTTCCTAATTCTAAGAACTTTCTTGTTATATCTCTTGTAATGTCTTGGGAAGGTGGAGAAACAGGCTCAACGTCTTTTAAGGATGTAATTTTGTAATGTTTCTTTGCTTCTACTGATGTTCTTTGACGAGAAATTGGTTGAACAAAAACATGAACTTCTCCAACTGGCTCTAATGAAAGAGTTGATTTGGTTATATCTTTATATTCTTTTTTCAAGAAGGAAACAATCTTTTCAATTGTTTCCTCCATATCACCCTCAAAATCTTTCTTCATATAAACATCTTTCAACTTAATGTCCGAGGTATAAATTACAGTAAGCATGTTGCCACTTGTTTTTACCTTGAAACCATCAATAACTCTTGAATCAAGAATTGGATCACCATCTTCTCTTTTAAGACCAATGGAACGTTCTTTGGAATCGGAGGCATATTTTTCAACGTGGGAACCATCGTAAGCATTTGCTGCTGCTTGGTGAATTCCTTGAATTATTTCATAAGTGGTTGCCATGTTTATTCGTATCCTTCTTCGTCAAAGTTGACAGAATCAAAAACTGATTCTTGGCCATGCAACTCGTCTTGTTGTTGGTCAAAGTATCCAGTTTGCATATCGTAATCAAGTGCATGGAAAACATCACCAATCATTTGTGACATAACAGAGATTTTGTATTGCATCCACTCTGGCAAGTCGTCATCACCTTCAATCATATCGTGAAGTTTCATAGCATATTCACTAATCTTGAACAATTGGGATTTTGACATATAACCTTCTTGTTCATATTCTGGTTCACCAGATAATTCTTCTGGTTGCTCAACTGGACCTTCAATTTGGTACATATCGAGTTCTTCTAAAATAATCTCTTTCAATCTGGCTTTGGAAATTTTCATTTTTTATTTGGCCTCCAACCTGTCTTCCATCTTTCTTCTCTTCCTTCAACCCAATCAATGTAGCATTTGTAACAACAATCAAATCGATTCATATACAAATCATCTTTTAAGTTAAATGAATAAACAGAGCAGATTGGACAAGTCCTATTAGTATCTTTATTAAGTAGTTTTTTAGAAATAAAAATACCATTTACTTCAACTTTTTGGTCTTTATCATTTTTATTTTCTATATGAGAAAGTTCTTTAAGTTGTTCAAGATATTCCTTTTCTTTTTCTTCGTTCCAATAATGCTTTGGATTGGCGATTGTATCTTCGCCATATTTCTGTGCGATTGCTTTTTCAATCTTTACAATTTCATTTAAATCTTTCATAACTTATAAACCTATTTATTATAATGGACGAAAT
>Ga0315901_10006734_pt1 | contig 13716 bp, 12 predicted proteins | sample LakEriMetagenome_10_FD_203761 | JGI IMG/M metagenome (GOLD analysis project Ga0315901, IMG submission 203761) | Freshwater fungal communities from buoy surface, Lake Erie, Ohio, United States - Buoy 2 MA116 | ecosystem: Environmental > Aquatic > Freshwater > Lake | place: USA: Lake Erie, Ohio... | reverse complement strand
CACAATCCTTTGTGCAACGCTTCCAAAAATCGCTGAATAAAGTCTTGCATGATGATGTTTGCCAATAATGACTCCGGAAAAGCTTTGTTTGTCGTTATCCAAGATATTTAAAATTTCATTTTCCGCGTTGCCAAGTTTTACCAGAATTTGAAAATGTTCATGAGCCTCTCGTAAGGGTGCCAATGCATTTTCTACCTTTAATTGAGTCTGAGCGAGAAGTTCGCCCCGGTAGCGTGTTTCCAATTGTTCCCACTTTTGCCCCTCCTCAAAAGGCATCGGCCCGAGAAACAACGGGGCATCTTCAAGCACATGGAGAAATGTAATGTTGCATTCAAAAAAATGGGCCAATGCGAGTGCATTTTTTTCTGTTTGCAGATTCGGATGAGAAAGATCAGTGGCACACAAAATTCGTCTACCGCGAAAAATAGTCATTGTGATATCCCCTCGAGTGGGTTCAAGATGGGTCTCATCCGTCGCTGTTCAAAGTATCCAATTCAGACTTTAAAATATGATCTGGAGCTTTTAAATCAAGTCTGTGTGCTGCATAAATTAAAAAGAATTATAAACCTATGAGAACAAGGTTAAAACAAAATGAAGTCACGTCAGATTTTGTTTCGGATATTTTCTTTTCAAGCGATCATTCAAGCGTTTTTTTATATTCCTTTTTATTACAGTCTTCCCTGCTGGGCAGATTGGGATCTGTCTTCGATGAATGCCATAAGCTCCGATTGCGGAAGACCTGACAGCAAGGTCGATGAGACAAAATTGTCATTGAGTTTTGCCGATTTTTCAATTCATTCAAATAATTCTTTTAATTCTTCATTGCCATTCGGCGTATTTAATAAAATTTGCTCACTCAGTCTTAACTACAAAGTAGCTGCTGGCCAAAAAGTTAAAACATTAACTCAGCGGCTTTTCGCGAGAATTGAAAAAGAGAGAAACACTGATATCAAGGTGTCTTCAGCAGTCATGCTTGCGGGAGAGACTCTCCCGTTGATAGGTCGCATGCATCGAGGAACAATTTTTAATGGCCGAGCACTTCTTTATAAATCATACGATCTGAGCCACATCTTTCATTGTGCGGCAGAAGAGCAGGAAGTTGCCGTTAAATTCGAATGGGCTTTGCAAATAGAGTTGGTTGAAGACACTCACGGGGCGAGTCTTGTCGCTGAACGTGAGCCTCATGGGTTGGATTATTGGCTCGAGACAGAATCTTGTCTTCCGTCGTTGCAAGAGGGTCATGCAGCGATGGCAAGGGCCGGGAAATAAAATAAGCAAAGTTCAAATTATTCTCGGGGGCTTTATTCGAAAAAGCTTACTTACACTGAGCGATTGCTTCTTGAATTGATAAATTTGGCGTTTTCTTTTTCTTGAAACAATCAACAGGGGCGCTGGAGGTCGCTTTTTCACACAACGCTACCCGTTGCTCAGCGTTGAGCTCACCGAGTTGAGCTGCTCGGTCCAGGCATCTTTCACGAGGATTGGTGACAAACATGTCGGAAGGTTTCACTGCCATTGATGTTGTGTCACCCTTTTTGCATCCTACAAGGCACAAACAGGACACTGCGACCGCATTTATCAAAACCTTGGAATACGAAAATCTGCCTGCATTTTTTGAAAAAAACAGCATCAAGTGGTCACCATTGCTACTAAAAGTTTGTTTACACCCTCCCTCAAGGTTAGCAGAGATTTAGCAGTTTCTACAACTCACAAATTGGCCGCATTCTGCCTATTGCTTTTTCAAGCTTCAGGCTGTTAGAGCGATGTTCAGGCGTGTCAACGAAATTCGTGAGGTTTGAATACGGTGAAACTATTGACTGTTCAGCGTTGGGCTTGGTTCACGATTATCTATATACTCTTTGTGATTCTTTGGGGTGCCTATGTGAGAGCCACTGGCTCGGGAGCTGGGTGCGGCGACCACTGGCCATTATGCAATGGGGTTGTCATCCCGCGTGATGCGGCTATCGAAACGCTCATCGAATTAACGCACCGAGTGACAAGTGGGCTCTCTCTCATTTTCGTGATTGTTTTGTTCATTTTGGCTCGTAAGTCTGTCACTCACGGTCACCCTCTACGACGGGCAGCGGCATTTGCGTTGTTTTTCATCATCGTCGAGGCCCTCATAGGAGCTGGTTTGGTGTTGTTTGAGCTTGTAGCTCACAACGCATCCCTGAAGAGAATGTTTTCAATGTCTGCGCATCTGCTGAACACATTTGCGCTTTTGTCAGCTTTGAGTTTGTGCATTTGGCGTTCGTCAGAATCAAAGCCACACCGTCATGCGCCCTTTCGTCTGATGGTCAAAGAATCCTCAATTCTGATAATCGCTCTCGGTCTTATCTTCGCCGGAATGACCGGCGCAATTGCGGCATTGGGCGATACATTATACGCAGGGTTTGGCCCCCTGCCTTTAAAAGCATATTTGGACGGTGAAGTTCCCCTGATCTTGCGATTGCGCCTTGTTCACCCAGTTGTATCCGTTGTGACTGCGGTTTTGATTTTAGTTGTTCAATCCAAATTGTGGAAATTTTACAGAGACCCGCTAACATCCCGCTTGGGATGGTCATTGTCAGGTCTGCTTCTCGTTCAGTTAGCGCTTGGCTTTGTGAATGTTCAACTGATGGCTCCCGTTTGGATGCAGTTGGTTCACCTTGCGGTCGGAGTGTTCTTATGGGTCATTTCTACCTTCTTTAGCTTTTGTGTGATTGATAACAAACCGAAATTCTTTTGATAAGTTTATTTTTTTAAGAAATTTCCTCTACCTCCGATTCCACATCTCGGGTTTAGGAGTTTGGCTTCGCAATGTTGGGGGCTAATCAGTATGTCACACAAATTAAAGCGCTGCGATGAGGTTGCATTTCAACATCAGTTTGAAGAGGCTGTTCAGTTGGCGATGCGTCATGTGGGTTTGAATTATTCAGAGGCTCTTGAGCTTGTATTCTTACCGGTTAAAGAACAGGGAGGCTTGTCAGTTGCCGAGTTCGTTCGTAGGGGGAATTTGCCCCAAGCTAAGCGGGCATTGTCTTCGTTACTTGATGAGCGCCGGAAAGTTATATTTTCTTCAAGTTTAGTAAGTCCTCAGAAAATGGACAAAAACTCCCGTAAAGTTTGAGCTGAATTACAAGGTCACGCGTCGCACTCATTTTGTTTCTCAGATTCTCTCAAAAAGGCCTCTCTCAAGTCCTAAGCCTTTGTTCCGATACCCCAAGGGTTCAGTGGGCCTTGGAATGAGGTGTTGTGTGAGTGAGCGACCGACTTTAGGAGCTTTTTGTCTGTGGGTACTTCTCTTAATGAGGGCTTGCACGTTCAGGAATCGATTTTTTACTGTTGTCTTTGGGCTCAGTTGTCCAGCGGTCTTTTTTGCGCCAATGAGAGCAGAGGCTGCCGAGTATGAAATCTTGAAACAAAACGATTGCCGCCTTCTTTTGAGTCCTTCCAAAGGTCTAGCCGTTGGGGAGACTCTCCAACTTGAAACGGCGTCAGGCAAAAGCGTCAGCATTAAAGTTTCCAAAAAGAGTAAAAATAACGCGATTGTAACTATGACTGGACAGGGAAGCCGCTGCGGAAAGGTGAAAGGTCCATTGAAATTAGGTGGAGGGGGCATGGGTGACAGCCCTGAACCCAAGGTGACCGCGACGCCTCGGAAAGCAGAAAAATTTTCTTTTGGTCTAACTGCGAATGGGGGGTTGTACACTTTCAAGCAATCGTTCACTCCGGACGGCCAAGTGGCGGCAGATGGGACAGGTGGGGAGACTCAGTCTCAAACAATCGATGGTCTGAGCGGCTTTGGGTTTTCGGGTGGTCCAATTATCCGGTTCATGCCCTTTCGGATGGGGCTTGGTTTCGAACTTGGACTCTCGGGTCTGTATGCAACTGTTGACGGAAAAGCCAAACTCTTGAATGAAGCAGAGTACGTCGCATGGGCCAAGTTCGTCGAGGTTGTTGCTCAGCCTGCTGTAGTCTTTCCTAAGTGTCTGACATCACGCTTATATTGCAGGATTGGAGGGATTGTTGGTTTACCAATCTCTTCGACAATTGGAATAAAAACCACCGAAATGAGTCAGGAAACAGCTCTGAAGTACTTGCGCTATGGTGGGGATTTGAGCTTGGGTGTTAATTTGGGGACTGTCTTTACACTCCTCGCAGGTGCGCAGTTGACTCTTGTGAGTGGAAGTTTCACTTTTCCGGAAACCGAAACGATTAAACTTAATCCCTTGACAGCCTACATTTTTGGCGGAATTGCAGCTGCTTTTTGAAGAGTAAGAGTCGGGGTTGTTTTTAACATGCTGAAAACACTTTTAAAAAAAAAATTTCTACCTAAACTCTCGGATTTTTTTTCGTCCATCAAAATTATGCAAAGAAAGTGTTGGATTACTCGCTGAGCCATGCTAGGTTCTAGCCGCTCTTGGGTTGAAGCTTTCTTACTTTCAGGTCTTCTTCCAAGCGGCTGAGGTGTTTTAAGGAGAAGTCATGGGTAAGAAGTTGTACGTTGGTAATATCCCTTATACTGCTACTGAAGATGCGCTGGCACAGGCGTTTTCGGAATGCGGACAAGTTGAGTCGGTTCGTATTGTAACCGACCGTGAAACAGGTCGAAGCAAGGGATTTGCTTTCGTTGAAATGGGGACTGACGATCAAGCTCAGGAAGCCATTTCAAAGTGGAATGGTGCGCAATGGGGTGGTCGCTCAATGACCGTGAATGAGGCTCGTCCTCAGCCTGAACGTGGTGAGCGTCCTCGCCGTGAATTCGGTGATCGCGGTCCTCGTGGATTTGGTGCAGGACCTCGTCGTTCCTAATTGCAGCTTCTACTAAACAGAAGTTGTAATCATTTGGCCGTATCTTGAATAGGAGTATTCAAGATACGGCTTAGTTTTTTTAAAGATGTAATTTCTGTTCAATTGGATTCTCTGCCAATTTCTATTACGCGCTGACGAAAACCAACAGCATCAGCACTGGCGATTTAATCGCCCGTGCTGATGCGCTGGGTGTGTAATTTAAAAGTATTTCTTACACCGCTCTTTGATTCACTGGAAAAGATCTTTTTGAAAGCCGAGTATTCGAGGTACGATCTTGGCTTTTTGTGCTGGCTCAATTCTTTGAGCACTGCATTATGAATGTCTTTCTTGCTCTGTATGGATTTCCCTGCGTCTTTTTTTTTTTAAGCATTCAGTGGACTGTCGTAAATAAATTAAGCGCACTTAAAATTGAGTAAAATCTTTTAATTTTGTTAGGATATCTGGATAAATGCAGATTAAGATTTGAAGACTTTGCAAATGTCATATCCCTGTCGGTGGCTTGATGAGTTTCATTGGCTGTACCTTGCTGGAAGATAAAAAGAACATTTTAGGAGACTGCCTATGTGTGGAATCTTGGCTCTGTTGGAACTTTCCGGTGACCCGCAAGTCTTGCGTAAAGAGTCTTTGGCAATGGTCAAGAAACTGCGTCACCGCGGTCCAGACTGGAGTGGAGTGTACTCGGATGAGTATGCAATCTTATGCCATGAACGGTTAGCAATTGTTGATGTAATGAGTGGGGCCCAGCCCCTTGTTAATTGCGTTACTGGGGCTGTTCTAGCAGTCAATGGTGAGATTTATAACCATCTGGAATTGCGTGAGGGTCATTTGCAGAGGGCACACCAATTTCAGACGCAATCAGACTGTGAGGTACTTCTTTACCTTTATGATGAATATGGGCCCGCTTTTTTGGATAAAATAAACGGGATATTTGCCTTCGTTCTCTACGATAAAGCTCGGCAAACATATCTTATAGCACGCGATCATATCGGTATCATTCCCTTGTACATGGGGTGGGATGGACAGGGGACTCTTTATGTTTCTTCTGAGCTGAAAGCGATTGCAGATGTCTGTAACGTCGTCGAGGAATTTCCTCCTGGACACTATTACTCCGGATTAGAGAAAAAATTTGTTCGATATTACCGGCCGCAATGGGAGCGCACTGATGTGCTTCCCGCGACGCCTGCAGTTTCGCAGCAGTTGGCGGAGTCACTGGAGAATGCCGTTCGAAGACAACTAATGTGTGATGTACCTTATGGTGTGCTTATTTCCGGTGGCGTTGACTCATCGCTTATTGCAGCCTTGGCTGCAAAGCTCAGTGCACGCCGGGTGGAGGCCAATGGCCAGGAGCCGGCGTGGTGGCCGCGTCTGCATTCATTTTCCGTTGGATTGAAGGACTCACCAGATTTAAAAATGGCACGTAAGGTGGCCTCCTATATTGGTTCAACGCATCATGAAATTAATTTTTCTGTGCAAGAAGGAATTGATGCGATCCCGGACGTTATTTATCACCTGGAAACTTTTGATATCACGACAATCCGCGCTGCAACTCCTATGTATCTCATGGCGCGAAAAATTCGTGCCATGGGAATAAAAATGATTCTTTCCGGCGAAGGGGCTGATGAAGTTTTTGGTGGATATCTTTATTTTCATAAGGCCCCGAACGCTCAAGAATTTCATGAGGAACTCGTCAGAAAATTGTTTAACTTGCATAAATACGACTGTCTGAGAGCGAATAAAGCGATGGCGGCATGGGGAATTGAGGCCCGTGTGCCATTTTTGGACAGGGAATTTTTGGATTTCGCGATGAGTATTCAGACAAAGGATAAAATGTGTGGCGGGGGCAAAATCGAGAAGTTTGTTTTGAGGGATGCTTTCCGGGGACTCATACCGGACGACATTCTTTGGCGGCAGAAAGAGCAGTTCTCGGATGGAGTTGGCTACAGTTGGATTGATTCCCTTAAAGCATATGCGAATACTGAAGTGACCGATGCGATGCTAAAAAATGCACATCACAGATTTCCGCAAAAGACTCCGCAGACAAAGGAAGGTTACTGGTATAGGAGTTTGTTTGAGTCTCACTTCAAAAATCCTGCCGCGATTCAGTTGATTCCTGACGGGCCGAGTGTGGCCTGCAGCACTCCGACTGCCATCAAATGGGATCTGGCCTTTGCGCAAATGGCAGATCCTTCAGGCCGCGCAGTCAGGGATGTGCATCAGTCCAATACATCTGCAAGTTCCGCACTTTCGTGAATGCTGTAGGTTTCAAAATCAATCCATCGAAAGAGTCGTTCGGGTCCTAGCCCGAGACTGATGCCATTTATTGTCGCTGCCTGACTTTTATGAATAAGTGCATCCTCAACTTTAAGCTGAATGAGCTCTTCCGATAGTTCAAAAACTTTAATCTGATTCTTGAATTTTTCTGGGATTCGACTGTGAAGAAACCAGGAAAGCGGGGGTGGCAAAACGGATAGAAAAACTTTGGATGGATGCGGGGATTGTGAAAATGCTCTCGCGACAGACAGATATGCTGCTTTATGGTCAGGCAAATGATTGAGACCGGATGGTTCCATCGTTAAGACGGCATCAGGCTTAAAAATTGAGAGTTCTTGCCGAACGAGTGATGTTGCCGTTGAAAGGTGTTCCATTAATTTTGAGTCGGGCAGCTGCGGTGTGTGAATATGCCGTATACCTAATAGCTGCGCTGAAAATGATAACTCTCGCATGCGGCACTGAGTGATGGTTTCTTTAGGCTGACACGCAGTGAGATCAGAGTGAGGATTGGCAGAGCCATCGGTCAGCGTCAATATTTTGATTTCAGAACCAAGGCGAGCCCAGTAGCGGATCAGGCCGGCGTTTGTGACTTCGTCATCCGTGTGGGCAAAAACGACTAAAAGACGCTGAGGAACCGAAAAGGCAGTGTTGCTCGCATGACTTAGCTTGAAGATAATCGAGCTGGTGAAAAACAGGACAATCAGACATACGAGTCCACAAATTAAAATGATTGGCAGAGTATATTTTTGAAGGATTATGTTTTTCATTCATCATTTTTCTCTGAATGAGTTTTTATCATGATATCAATCCGCTTTGATCCTAAGGTCACTCTAGCTTTGTGTTATTTTTTTTCATTTGCAACTGTTGCCCTTGGATTTGTGGTTCCAAGTTTTTGGGCAGCGTTGCTTGCGACCTGTGTGATTGTTTGTTTGGCTTTCATCGCTTTTGGACGGCAATGGACGGATGTTCTTGGGTTGATTCCCTCATGGCAAGGTTTTCGAATTTTCTTCGGCTCCTTGGTCTTTGCGCTGTTCTGTGTTTGTTCTCTCCTACTCTTGATTCAAAGCCCTCAAGTCTCAACTCAATGGATCGCTTTGTCTGGCATCGGAATGATGTGCGTGACAATTTTGCTTCAGTCGCTGACTGAAGAGGTGCTCTTTCGCGTCTACGTCTTAAGGCATTTTTTGTTGCCTCAAAAAAAGAATCTTCCGCTTATTGGAGTGAGTGTCGACAACGTGTGCAGCTCTCGTCGATTGCTGTTTGCCGTTTTGTTGATGTCGTTTTTTTTCTCTCTGCTGCACGTTGCGAATTACTACTTGAGTGAGAATGTGATTCTTTCTTGGTCGCCATTGATGAGTTTGTTTTTCCTTGGCGGCGCCGGGTCGCTTATTTATATTCGAACGGGAACGCTTTGGGGAAGCTGGGGATTTCACGCCGGCTGGAATATACTCAGATTTTCTTTTGTTTTTTCTGTGAATGATCGAATGGCTTCTGAGTCGGAGACATTCGAAATTCTCGAAGGATCTGGCTTTTGCATCGCATTGAGTGCCGTTATTTTTTCGGTCAGTTTGATGGCTATCTTTTACCCACCGTTAGCGGCAAAGGCCAGGCGGTAAGCCCAGACGCAAAAAAAGCTTCCTGTGATCCCGAGTGCAATAAGGCCGAGAAGAAAATAGAACTTAATTTGATGCTTTTTCGTGATGAGGCCAATTGCACCCAATACTAAGCCGATTTGCAGAAAAAGGGTGGCGATATCAAACTTATCACCTGATGCGCCCAGACGCGTTTGTTGTTCTTCAAGCTCCCTAGCGCCGACAACCTGACCCATTTGACCGTCGACATCTTGTGCATAGTTTTCCGGACCAACAGCTTTTGAGCCCTTCAGAATCTCATCCTTTTCTTTTTTGTAGCGGATAACTTCGCTTTTAATATCAGATTTTAGATTTTTTATTGCCGGCAGTTTGTCGGAGGCAATTGTTCCCGTTTGTTCCAGAACCTCAAGGAGATCCAGTTGACCTTTGGATAGGCTCTCTTTGATGCTTTTGCTCTGATACCACATATATGCTTTTGTTTTCTCGTTACCGAGTTGAATTTCATCATCACCAAATTTGCTACCGCCCAGCTCGTTGATTGCAAGAATGGCAGCGAAGACAGAAAGCGCAAGGCCAAAGTAAACTTCCATAGAATCGTTCTGAGTGTTGGATGACTCAACCGTGCTCTCTGAATGGCTCATAACAGGACCTCGTGACTCCAAAAAATCTAAAGAGTTCTTAGATAAATAATCAATGCTCGCTTTTCGTCGTCGTTAAATGATCTGCATAAGTCTTGATGCGGGGTATTGTCTGTTTTTCGCACTTGTCCGCCGACACAAAAAAGTTCTTCCAATGATTCTATTGAACCATCAATCATCAGATCTTTTCTGGTCCAAATTCCCGAGAGCCGACGACTTCGGATACCTGCTGGTTGAGGTGAAATTTCGGCACCCAGTTTCCGACTCAGGTTATCAATCAGCTCCGCAATGGGTGTTGTTGCTTTGTAACCATCTCGCGCATTTTCAAGTGCTTTTGGAGTGCCGACAGATTCGGCGGGGTAAAGACGGGTCGTTTCTCCTGAAGCTCCGTTGTGGCATTGCACACACTGATGCGAAAACAGTGATTGGCCGACTTGAACAGCGGCACTTCTCATTTGAAGATTTGTCGTTTGCGGGCGAGGAGCTTTCAGTTGTCGAAGAAAAGAGACCAGCGGACGAATAAAACGAGGCCTGACTAATGAAAGATCTTGATAGGCATAAATGATTGCCGAGGAAACGAACTTTTCAAGCGATGCATATTTTGTGGTCTGTCCAAGTGGTGCGACGCGTCCTGAATTGAAGTCCTCTTCATGGCCGCTGATGTTCCAAATTTGAGGGATCGACAGGTTCGGCACTCCTTCACGCTGAAGGGTGAGCATCGGAGCGCCTGGATTGAAGACTCCGGGTCTTCCGTTGATCCATGACAAAAGGTCCCGTTCAGGGGGCATGACAACAAACTGTGCGTCGGGCAGGCCTTTGGGGCCGATGTGCAGGATATGCAGGAGTTTCGAATATTTGAAGACCGCATTCGACCAATCGATCATGGATCCGTTTCCACCGATGCGACGTCGTTCCGTCCGCTCTAGTTCCTTGTAAAAATCATAGACTCTTGGTGGAAGTTTTTTTCTCTCTTTATCAAGCATGGCCAGATAAAGCGGATAGTAGGACATTAAATTAAAGGTGCTGAGGTCAAGACGCGTGTTGGGTGCTCCAATCGCAAATCGTCCATCGGGGAGTTGGCCGACATGACAGGCTGCACAAGTGACGTTGACCGAAGGTAAACCCGTGTAGCGGGTCGTCGATCGGGCAATTCCCAAGGGGCGGTGTGCGGGATCGGACGGATTCGGAAGAAAGCCCAATTTTTCAAAGTGGGGACCGACGCGATCTGGCCATGAGCGCTGAATGGCCTGAAAAAGGAGTTCCGGCAAAGGCAGTTTGCCGCTGGTTTCCCAGCTTAGAAACATCCACTTACCGCATAAAATTTCTTTCTCGCGGAGAACTTTCGGGTTGCTTCCGGGAAGAGGGGCGTCATTGTTGTCCAGCATGGCTTGGTAGGCTGCACATGCAGGTTTGAGCCGATCGCTTTCGACAATTTGCTCGAGAGAATCACCGACATCAATTGTCAGAGAGTTTTGTGAGAGGATATTGAGTCGTGATGCTGAGTCGGGGTCTTTTCCGCAGGACACGAGGACGGTTGCGAGGGATGGCAGCAGAATGAGCGTCCGTGCTTGCTGAATCATCATGAGGACCTCCCGGGGAAAAAATGTGTCGACCCAGGCGGCAAAAGTCAAATCGATGATTGTGTTACTTTGAAGCAGTATTGAGATTAGCTACGTCTATGAAGAGAAAATGGTCGGGGCTGTGGGATTCGAACTCACGACCCTCTGCTCCCAAAACAGATGCGCTACCACTGCGCTAAGCCCCGACGTGCCCCCGTTGTTGCCACAGTTTTAAAGCGAGCGCAAGGACCTGACTGGCCGAAAAATGATCGTCGGTTCACTCGACCGCAGGGCCCGTTGCGAGACGGCGTGTTACGGTGCACTCTTCAGCCACTCTGGGCCTAGGGGAGTGGGGACGTGTCGATTGAATTAACTGCATTGTTGTCTAAGGTGATCTTTTCCTCACAGGATAGTTCATTTGTCGTTGCCGAGTTTGTCGATTCAAAATCGGCTAAAAAATTTCGCGCGAGCGGAAAAGGTCTGACCGTCGGAAAGTTCGATGCGCAGCAACAATATAAGCTTTTCGGTGACTGGAGCAGTTCTCCCAAGTATGGGGAGACTTTTCAAGTTATCTACAGCGAGCCCATGCGTCCACCCAGCTTGAGTGGGGTTATTCCTTTCCTTGTCAACAATATCAAAGGAGTGGGTGAGGTCACTGCAAAGAAGTTTTTGGAATCCTTGGACGTTCGTACGATTGAGGAACTTCTTGAAGTCTGCAAAAATCAAAAGGAAAAAGTTTTCGCATTTTTTAAAAATAAACGAGAAAAAGCGGAGCAGGTCATTTCACTCATCACTGGAGATGAAGTCTATCGCTCTATCATGGTTTTTTTGCACGAACACAATATCCCGCCTAACTTTGCGCATAGAATTTATGAACGTTATGGATCCGATGCGATTCATCTGCTGAAGGAGAATCCTTACCGGCTGATTTCGGACTTTAGGAACGTTGGTTTTTTGCGTGCAGATGCCATAGCGCTTAAATTGGGTGTTGATCCGTTGTCACGCTTTCGCTTGGAAGCTGCTTTTGTCTACACCCTCGAACGTGCGCACGATGATGGCCATTGCTGTTTGCCCCGCGACCAGTTGATTGAAGGCGCTCGTGATGTTTTGGGCGCCAAGCGAGACCCGAGATTCACCTTTGAGATGCTGCTTTCTGAGTTGCGCGCGATTTACAAAGAGAATCGCGAAAAGGGCGTTCAAACGTTTGTTCTGCGCATGCCGGACAATCCGACGTCAGACTCTCAATCTCAGGCTTATTCTGCGCAAGAACCGTCTTTTCTTCTCCAACCGTTGTTTTATTTGCCAGAGGTATATGCGCTGGAAAATGCTACAGCTGGGGAATGTGCGAGGCTACTCTTCAAAGCGGGCCTTGGAGTTGATCCATTCGAGGCCAAATATCATGCGGGTGAGCTAACTTTGGAGGGACTAGTCCCTGATGTTCCTTGGAACAAATTGTCTGACGAGCAGGCCGCAGCAGTTCAGTTGTCCGTCGGTTCGAGGTTTATGGTGCTCACAGGTGGTCCTGGATGCGGCAAAACCTTTGTTCTTAAGGCGATCTATCGTGTACAGCGTGCGTTAAAGCGAACGGTTGCACTGTGCGCACCCACGGGTCTGGCAGCCAAGCGTATGACTGCGTCCATTGAAGCTCAAGCCTACACTCTTCATAAAACCCTCCGGATTGGACAGACAGAAGAGGCAGGAACGGCAATGACAGAGGGCGGTGAAGGGGCTCTCAGGGATGTTGACGTTGTGATTGTCGATGAAGCGTCCATGCTCAGTCTTGATTTGTTTAATGCGCTGCTGGAAGCAATGGCTCCGCAGACGCGCTTGATTCTCGTGGGTGACGTCGATCAGCTTCCCAGCGTGGGCGCTGGAAATTGTTTGCGGGATGTTATTTCTTCAGGGGAAGTGCCTGTGGCCCGGCTCACAAAGATCTTTCGTCAGTCGAGCGAAAGTCCCATTCCGACAGCTGCTAGAGCGATCATCGACGGGCGGAAGCCTGAGTTTTCGTTTGTGAGTCGTACTCCTCATATACCAACACCTCAGTCGCTCCTTTTTATGCCGTGTAGTCTGCAAACGTGGACAGAGTTACTCTTGCCGTTTTTAAGGGAAACATTGCCTCAAAAGTACGATCTCAATCCGGTTCGTGACGTTCAACTGCTCGTTCCGATGCGCCGTGGTGAAGCCGGGCAAGAGAAGATTAATAAATTGCTGCAAGCGGAACTTAATCCGCCGCATCCCGATAAAGATGAAGTGACCCTGGATGAGTCAGAAGTTTTTCGCGTTGGTGACAAGGTGATCCAAACGCGCAACAATTATGACAAGGATGTTTTTAATGGCGACCTTGGATATGTGCGTGCAATTCGAAAAATTGAAAAGAAAATCGAGATAGATGTTGCATTTGATGACAAAATAGTTCGTTTAGAAGATGAGGACGTGGACGATCTCAGTTTGTGCTATGCGATGACCGTTCACAAATCACAGGGATCAGAGTTTCCCTTGGTGATTATACCCATGTTCAGCTCATATTACTCAATGCTCGATCGAAATCTTTTGTACACGGCCCTGACACGTGCCAGTCGTCATGCAATTATTATGGGTGAAGAATGGGCTGTGAAAAAAGCGATCGGAACACAGGTGGCCCTGAAGAGGTTCACAGCCCTTGGACGGCTAATTGGACAAGCCCGTTCAGCGGAGTTGGCCACCACCGAGCATTTGACGCAACAGCGTTGATCCTTCTTTGACCATCTGTGTTGAGCAGCTGAAAGAAAACCTGATAGCATCGGCACATGTTGCACCAAAGGCATCACCCGGAGAACTGCCCATTCCCAGACCTGCGAGCGTGCTCGAGAGTTCATCTGC
>Ga0315901_10006733_pt1 | contig 13716 bp, 13 predicted proteins | sample LakEriMetagenome_10_FD_203761 | JGI IMG/M metagenome (GOLD analysis project Ga0315901, IMG submission 203761) | Freshwater fungal communities from buoy surface, Lake Erie, Ohio, United States - Buoy 2 MA116 | ecosystem: Environmental > Aquatic > Freshwater > Lake | place: USA: Lake Erie, Ohio... | reverse complement strand
TTCAAATGTCTCAGCGATATAAACGATAGGAAAAATGGCGCAATAGTTCCCATCACGATCATCCAAGAAACCAGCAACCAAGTTGGAAGTGTATTGCTGGATTGCGCGAATAAATTAGTTTCACCAGAAAGCAATGTTGGATCAAATTGCCACCAAGGCTCTAATATCGCCCAAAAAATTACACTCGCACCAAATGCCAGAGTTACCACGGCAAGTGGTGGTCGCTTTGCAACTAATTTTTCGCCAGTGATGAAATAAACCGCAAGCGAGATTGCTGCTAGTGAAGCGGCAATTACGCCAATTGAATCTAACGTAAAGCCACCCCAAATATTGGTCACCATGGAAAGTCCGGCAATAGTGATAGCCAGCGCAAACCAAACTCGCTGTTTAACTGGCTCCTTCTCGCCAAATCTGGCCCAGAGTGCAACTAGCACTGGAGCGGTGTATTCAATAACTAAGGCAACACCAATATCTAATCTATTGATTGCCACAAAATACAAATATTGGACTAATGCAACGCCAATAATGCCGTAAGCAAAGAATTTAGGGACTTCAGCAAGAGTTAGCTTTAAATGCGGCCTAACCAGAATTAATGCAAACACAAATAAAATTGCAAATGCACCGGTCACTCGAATCTGACTTAACGCAGCGGCATCAATACCAGAAACCAGTAGAGATTTTGAGACAGAACCATTAGCAGCAAACAACAACACCGAACTTAGCAACGCTATGTGTCCAACAATTGGGCGCTTTACAAATTCGGTTTCAGCCATAAGGGCTAGAGCCTAATGGTTAACTGGTTCGAAATTAACGTGGCACGGTGAGCAACTTAGGCTGGCTTTCGCCTACTTCATTAGATGCAATGATTTGCAGTCTGGTGCCAGGCTTTACCGCGGTACTTCTAATAGTGCATCTCGTTGTACTGCCAGTTACTCGGCATAACGAAGTCCCATTTGCAGTTGTAACTCGATAGCCAGTAATTGCTGATCCGCCATTATCTGCTGGCGCTTTCCAACTAATTAAAAAGTTGGGCTGACCTGAGACCCGAGCAATCTTGGCTTTAGTTACTTTCGCAGGTTGGCTTGCCAGAACTGACACTTCAGCTAATTCAATTCGCTCGGAGCGACCAAGCGGAGTATCGGCAAAAATTGCTAACTTATAATTGCCTGCAGTTGCGTTGATGGTGCAGCCATAATCAGTTAGCGCGACCTCACAAAGCACCTGCTCAGTTACCGAATTGATCACTTTTACCTTAATGTCACGTTTTGGCACGCTGCTAAGTCGAAGTGGATCACCCCAGGTAAGTTCAATTGCGCGAGCACCTGGAACAACTTCAATATTTGACGGTGGTCCACCTGGCCCAATTTCCACATTAAACTCATAAGCGGTGCCATCGCCTTTTGCTGAAAGCGCATAAAGGCGATACTTAGTTTTTCCGAGATTGGTGCGGAACTGGCAGCGAAACTCCGTGGTAGTTTCGCAAACATTTCTAAAACCGGTGGCATCACCGATCTCACTTAATCTGACCTCAACGTTCTTGATCTCACCGGATCCTTTACGAATTCGGAACGTAACTAATTCGCCTTGTGATTTCTTGCGCATCTCAATTAACATCGAAGCAGTATTTGCAACACTAACACCGCCAACTGCCAAAATCACATCAAAAGCTTCCAGTTTGGCGTAATCCGCTGGTGTATCAGGAATAACGCTCGTGATGTTTACCCCGCCACCTTCAGCATCAGCCACATAAACACCTAGATAAGCACGCTTGGTTTCAAGTACTTCATCTACTCGATAGCCAGTAATTGCAGTAGAAGGCGTACTTGGGGGGCGCCAAGTCACAATCACATCAGATCCGCTAATTTGATACTGAACTTGCTCTGGCTCAGATGGTGCTGAATTTGCAATTGATGCAATTCCTTGATCAATAATGTTTTGGTAGAAACTTGCTACCATCCCAGTTGACACATTGGTGCCTCGATAAGACGGAATGCAAGATGTGTCGCCACCGGCGTTGACCCCAACCAGCACTAATTCATTATTAATTCGCGCCACAATCGGGCCGCCAGAATCACCAGGGCAAATTGATTGAGTTGAAGTGCCAGTAGTTTGGATGATGCTACCGGTGGGAAATTGAAAACTTAATGCACTTGGTCGCACTCGTAAATCAATTTTTCGTGCGGTGCCGTCATTGTCCTGCTCTAACGCCAACTTGCCATAACCTAAATGGGTTACTGTGCCTCGAGTTGATTGCAGCTCACGAATTTCTGAAGCCGTTGCAACTCGAGTTAAAACTGGCGTAGCTAGTGGTTTATCCAGAGTTAACACGGCAAAGTCATTTGCTTCAATAGTATCGGTGCGATTTTGATAACCGCGCACCCAATTTACTTCAATTGCTCTTGCTCTGGTTGCAGTATTGTCCTGATTTAAATTGGCACCAGGAGTGGCAATAAACAATCCATTGGGATAGCTGATCGTGGTGCTATTTTGAATTACACAGTGAGCGGCGGTAACGACCACGCGTGGCTGCAACAACGCTCCCGAACAAAAGGCACGAGTCGCGGTTCGACCATGAACCAGCGCCACCACTACTCCATCGCCAGTTGCCAACTCGCCACCTTGAATCGCAGTTGCCGGAGGCACCGCGAGCAGTCCAAACGTCATGCTAGCTGCGATCAGAATTGACCTAAGGGGCGCTTTCATAGACCTAATATTCGCACGCATAGCAAATTGCTACCAATCGAGATTGTTAAATTCCTTAGAATCACTATTAGCACTCGTGGTCTGCTGATTTCTTGGCTTTGCTGGGTATGGTTCCCTAGTGAAATCTAGAAAATACTTAATCACGCTGCTTCTAATTCCGGCACTAGCGCTAGTTCCAGTTGCGACGGCACAAGAGCCAGATAATTCCTTATTGAATAACACCGGCATTATTGTGAATGCAACGGCCGAGATTCCAGCCCCACCAAAGGTAAAAGTAAGAGCATATTTAGTGGCAAATTTAACCACTGGGGAGATCTTGGCTGCTAAAAATCCGCAGAAGAAATTACCGCCAGCGAGCACCCTTAAGGGACTAACTGCCATAACATTATTAGATAAATTAGATCCAACACGGGAGTATCGAGTTCGCCGAGCTGACGCGCAAATGTATGGCTCGCAAGTAGGCATTGTGCAAGGTCGCACCTACACTATTGAACAACTCTGGTACGCGCTGCTGTTGCCATCGGCAAATGATGCTGCGATGGCGCTAGCAAATGCCAATGGTGGCTTGGCAAAAACACTTTCGCAGATGAATCAAACCGCAAAATCGTTGGGTGCGGTAAATACGGTAGCGAAGTCGCCGCATGGCTTAGATACGGTAGGTCAAGTTACTACCGTTTTTGATTTGGCATTAATTGGTCGTGCGGCAATTAATAATGAAACTTATCGAAAATATGCCCGAGCAACTACTTATGCCTTTCCAAAAGTTGGCAGGTCATCCGTAGTTAAGCAAATTGCCAACACCAATCGAATGCTCACAAGTTATCCAGGAATAATTGCTGGTAAAACTGGCTTCACAACACAGGCTCGCAATACCTACTTTGGGGCAGCTCGCCGAGATGGCCAAGTTATTCTGATTACCTTTTTGGGTGCGGAATACGGCCGCGATGCGCTGGCCACGGAACTATTTGATTGGGGCTTTGCCGTGACTGGCTTGATTGCGCCTATCGGTAAATTGCCCAATTAACTCGATAGTAACTACGAATTGGGTTAGCGTTCGCGAATGAGATTATCCGCAGCGCGAATTCGGCTACTTTATTTAATCAATGCTATTTCAGCTGCGATTGGTTTTGCTATTCAATTTGTGATTAACTTATTTGATTTAGTCCCAGTTGAAGATGAGTTTCCCACCCTGCTAGGCGGCCATGCTGCTGGAATAGCTGGCGCTGTTGGCCGATTAACTGATTCGTTTAGTTATTTCACTATCTGGAGCAACCTGGTGGTGCTTGGTGTGATGACCGCTCTTTATCTAAAGCCAAATCGTGACAGTTTTAAGTTTCGAACCTTGCGGTTAGACAGTGTGCTGATGATTACGGTAACCGGTGTGGTTTACCACGTATTAATTGCTCCTTACTATCCACCAATAAGTTGGAACCGCTATTCCGATATCTTCTTACACACCATTACGCCAATTTTGACCGTGCTTATTTGGTTACTAGTTGGCCCAAGGAAATGGATCAACCTCAAAATTGTCTTTGCTGCGCTGCTAATTCCAATTGGCTGGCTTGGTTACACCCTGCTTCGCGGCATTGTGATTAATCGCTACCCATATGACTTTTTAGATGTGATCACGCTTGGCTATCTGCCAGTGCTAATTACGGTAGCGGTGTTAATCGCAGTGGGATTAATTGTTGCGTTGTTATATCTCTTGCTCGATAAAGTGCTACCAAATAAAAGTTAACTACCGGTGTAGTGGTGGGCAATTTTGGTTAGTCCAGTATCGATAATCGCGAAACCTTCCGCAAGTTCAGCAGCTGAGATATTGCACGGCGGCACAATGTGCATGCGATTAAAGTGAACAAACGGCAACAGACCTGCTTGTCGACAATGCGCTGTTAACTCTGTCATCGCAGCACTAGAACCACCATATGGTGCCAGCGGCGCGCGAGTTGCTCGATCGGTTACTAAGTCCATCCCCCAGAAAACGCCAAGACCTCGAATATCACCAATTAATTTATGTTTATCAGCTAACTCATTAAGCGCTGGCCTAATCACAGTTTCGCCAATGCTCCGGGCATGCTCAACAATTTTTTCATCTTCCATTACCTCAATTGCCGCAACTGCTGAAGCGCAAGCCAAGGGATGGCCGCTGTAAGTGAGCCCACCTGGGAATACCCGCTGATCAAATGTCTGGGCAATCTCATCTGAAATGATGACACCACCAAGCGGGACATAGCCAGAGTTAACTCCTTTGGCGAACACAATTAGATCTGGCACTGCACTGAAATGCTGATAGGCGAACCATGAACCAGTGCGACCAAAACCAGCCATGACTTCATCGGCAATCCAGATAATTCCATACTTGTCACAAAGCGCACGAACGCCAGCTAAATAACCAGGCGGTGGCACCAAGATGCCATTTGTGCCAACCACTGATTCAATCAAGATCGCTGCAATTGTGTTTGGTCCTTCAAACTGAATTACCTGCTCTAGGTGAGCTAGTGCGCGCTCTGCTTCTTGCTCTTCGCTGGTTGCCCAAAATGGTGAGCGGTATAAATACGGACCAAAGAAATGAATATGGCCATAACTAAATTCATTTGGCCAGCGCCGCGGATCACCAGTTGCTGAAATGGCAGCGCCAGTATTGCCGTGATAGGACCGATAGGTGGATAGCACTTTATGACGACTGGTATGAATGCGCGCCATTCGGATGGCATTTTCTACTGCATCAGCGCCGCCATTAGTAAAGAAAACTTTGTTTAGTGATGCTTCGGTGTGATTAGTAATTTTCTGTGCCGCTTTACCTCTGGCCTCATTCGCGTGCTGCGGCGCAATTGTGGTTAATGTTGCGGCCTGATCTGCAATTGCTTTAACTACTTTGGGATGTTGAAAGCCAATGTTGGTAAAAACTAACTGACTGGAAAAATCTAAATAGCGTTTACCATCAAAATCCCAGCAATATGAACCCTCGCCACCTGCAATTGGTAGCGGCGATATTTGACCTTGGGCTGACCAGGAATGAAATACATGGGCCCGGTCTAACTCAAAAACTTCTTTACCCCGAGCCGGATCTGGTTGATTCATCGTCATTACCTTTCGCTACCGGTTAATGTTATGGGGATAGTCAAATAATGTGACGTAAGAGAGCGCAAAGACTGGCAATTAATCAGTTGTAGCCGAGGTTGCCGGTAGCTCGCGCTGTTTCTTCTTGAGGCTTAGATAAATCAATAAGGCAGCCAGCGCGCTAATTCCACCACCAATTGCTAAGCCGTATCTAGCACCAAAATCCTGCGAAATCTTGCCAATGATCGGGGAACCTAGCGGCGACCCACCAAGAAACACCATTAAATAAAGACCCATCACTCGGCCTCGAAGTTGATCTGGCACTGACGACTGCACATATGCATTCGCATTGGCCATCACCATCATCGCGGTGAAGCCCGCTAGCGGCAATACGCCAGCAAACATCCAATAAGTAGGCATCTGTGATGCCACAATCTCAACTAAACCAAATGCAATTGCAGATTTAAAGATAAAGTCGAGTTTCGGTGACTCTTTTGCTCTGGCAAGTGAAACTGCACCAGTTACCGTGCCAATTGCAATCATGGTGCCAAATAGCCCGAATGCATTTGCGCCCAAACCGAACTCAACCCGGGCCATCAGCGCAGTTACTACTTGGAAATTAAAGCCAAACGCGCCAACCATTAATACCAGCGTCATTACTGCAATCAAATCAGGGCGGGTCTTTACATATTGCAGCGCTGATCTAACACCATCATTTTTGCCAGCTCGTTCGAATTTATGCAACGTGTCGGACCTCATCAACAGCAAGGCGCCAATTACGACTGGAAAAGTTAGCGCATTTATCAAAAATGCCGGCCCAGTGCCAACGGCCGCAATTATGAAGCCAGCAATTGCCGGTCCTACTAATCTGCCAGCATTGAAGTTTGCCGAGTTGAGGCCAATTGCATTTGGTAAATCTTCTCTACCAACCAACTCTGGCACAAAGGATTGCCTAATTGGGGCATCAATTGCACTGGAAATACCAAGCAGAATTGCAAGTGCCATGACATGCCAAATCTGAACTAATTCAGTAATGACCAAGATTCCAAGTATCAAAGCAGCTGAGCCGGCAATAATGTTAGTAATAATCAACAGCTTGCGTTTATTGCGGCGATCAGCAAGTTTGCCAGCGGGCAAACTTAGAAATAAAGCTGGCAGAAATTGCAGTGCCGTAACAATTCCTAAGATAGTGCCTGAGCCGGTTAACTCAAGTACCAACCAGTCCTGTGCGATCCGTTGCATCCAGGTGCCAACATTAGAAAAGAGATTAGCGCTAAAAAACAATCGATAATTATGATGTCGTAACGATCTGAAGGTTCGGGTCTCGGCTACTGATTTAGGTTGGAACACAGCCTTGAGTTTAGACCTGGGGGCAACCCCCGCTACCGCATTGGCAGCGGGGGTTGATGGTCAAACCAAGAAACTGGCAAATTGCCACGGATCTGATGGCTTAAGTGATCCATCCCAGCTGCCAAAAAGATCATTGCGATTCTTAATTGGCGTCCAGTCCACCGGTGCTGAGTGAATTGTTCCCAAATATGGTTTGGCCCAATTAAGCACCTGCTGCCACGGTAGATCATCTGGCACGCAAACACCTGCGGTTGGATTTTCGATCATCCAAAGCGTGCAGGCCATAACTGATGCTGCCACCTGCATCGTGGTTGCACTCTGACTTGGCACCAGTTTGCGTGCTTCATCAATCGACAAGATTGTGCCGGTCCACCAAGAATTGTATGGATGGCCCATTAGTAAAACGCCAAGTCGATCTTCGCCACCAGAAAGAATTTCATCATTCAAAATTCGCTCTCGTGTTGGATACTCCCAATTGGCTGCTTGCAATTCACGCAATGATGCAATTGCAGAATCACTTGGACAATATGCATAATGCACTGTTGGCCGATAGATCTCATTACCTGCTTCATCTTTAACTGTGAGATGCAGCGGAATTGTGTAGGCCTCACCATGACGAATTACCATGCCATTAATTTCATAATCTGGCACCCAAGATCTAACCCAAGTAACTGCTCCCGGCTGCGCAAGACAGATTTGAGTTGCAGAGTCACTATGTATCAGTGCTTTTGCTGGCAAAGTCTTTTCGTGAGTACCCCAGCCAAGTTCTGCTGGCGCAACACCTTCTTCGTGTAATCCCGCAACGGACCAAGTGTTTACAAACTCACCCACTTCTTTTGGCTTATCGGTGATTTGCGTATCGCGCTCTGAAATGTGAATGACCTTAACGCCTAATCGGTAAGCAAGGACATTGAACTGCTCATTTGCTAAGGCAGTTTCAATTTCATCTCTGTACTCTGGCAACAATCCATCAGCCAGCACTTTAGTTGCAATCTCTACTAATCCTTGCTTGGCAAAATGTGAGACTAAGCCGGGATTTGCACCATGTTCAACCACTGCAGTTGGCCCTGATTGATCCCAAGTTTTCACCATTTTTTGCAGTCGGGCATGACGATGGTAGAGCGTTCGCTCTCTTGGATCGCGATCTTCCGCATCATCATATGGATCCCACTCCTCAACGGAAGTATTTAGGTACAGCACGTTGTTTTCATGGCACCAGCCAATAATCTCGTTAGCATCAATATTCCAGGCTAAATCCAATAAGACATCTCCTGCGCTTACTAATTGCGCAAGTCTTGTTGTCATATTTTCTCGAGTAATTTTCTCAATTAGAAAATTAATGCCGTTCGCGATTGGATTTGCAAACCGATGCTTATTGTCCTTAAAGTCAAGAACTGTTATCTGATTAGGGTTAACAACTACATTTTCAATTAGTAGTGGAACGCTGCACTGAGACACGGATCCGGCACCCAATACCAAGATTCGCCCAGGAAACTTTCCGGCCAATTCACCTCCAGTTGAACTACGCCCAGCCTTTGGGCACAAGACACCAACAATAGGGAAAGGTCAGCGACCAACTGAAGCAGGTCGGCCAAGACCTATTTAGTTTGGCTCAACGTCACTGTTGTAATTTTTTGCTCGGGCCAAATCTGCTCAGTTAGCCCAATTAACTCAGCGGCACAAGCAGCTGTTGCTGATTTGCTGCCCTCGCCCAAGCCATCAAAGATGAACAAAGCTGAAGTGGTGTCCACTTCTAGCCGAGTTCTAACGCACTGGCGCCAATTCCAGCGCCGGCAAGTAACGCCCGCATCATCACGCCAGATAACTTCACCTGGCTCCGGCTTAACTACTACTGGTTCACCATTTGCAGTGGTATCAAAAGTTTCATTTCCAGTTGCGAAGGTTAACCTTGGCGGTCCTTGATAGTGATCAAAGTTTTCGCCACCTATTGGCATTAAATACTTAATAGATAGGGCGTTATAAAGATCGGTTAAAAGATTTATCCGCGGCAATCCCTTATCAACTCGACGAAGCAGCGCTTCAAAACTACTGCGGCCATCGCGAGGTTTCACACCAAATGACGAAAATGTTTCTCGCCATAACTTAACTTCAACCAAATCATCTAGTTTTGTTTGCTGTAGTTTAGTTTGTGTTATCTGTTCAGTACTAACTAAAAAATCCTCACTGAATTCAGTTGAAGGTTTATTAGCGATATTTGATATCACCAACAACTGTGCTGTGTAACTGGGATATCGCTCCCAAATAGCTGCGTCAGCCGTAGCCTGATTCAGCAACTCTGAGCGCATCAAATTCCCCAATCTAGGTGTCAACTTAGTTTGCTGTAGATAGATTACTTTATGAAAGTTCAGTACAGTTCTGCAATGACCTCAATTCGAATTGGTATTGCCGCAGCAGCAATTGTGACAATCGTGGTTTATGCGCTTGGTTCGGGATACTGGGTTAGCAGTGATTCGGGTTGGTACCGCTCGCTAACACAGCCAAGTTGGCAGCCGCCTGATTGGATCTTCGGTCTAATCTGGCCATATAACTTCATCATGCTTGGCATTGTTGCAGTGGTAATTGCGCGAAATGCGGCTCTTCCAGCTGCTTTCATCTGGCTAGGTTTCTTAATTCTAAGTGTCATTGCTGCGTTGACCTGGTCTTATTTGTTTTATGTGCCACACTTCTTACCGCAAGCTGCAATTGCATTAGTTGTAACGGCAGTTCTGACAATTCCAATCATGGTAATTACGTTTCAAACTCAACTTATTTACGGCTGGCTATTACTGCCTTATCAATTATGGCTCATTACGGCAGCATCACTCTCAATTGGATATGCGCTGAAAAATTAGCGAATTGGTCTGGCACCAATATGCTGCACGCATTCACTCCCCGCAGCAATGCCAGCTTTAAGCGCTGCTAACCCATCGTGAGTTTTAAGCCAAGTCGCTAAATATCCACCAACAAAGGCATCACCAGCCCCGGTTGCATCAACTGCAGTTACCACTGGTGCATCAAGTTTTAAAACTTCGCCAACTGCAGATACCTGCATCGCACCCGCAGCACCAAGTTTTAGCACTACAGTTTTTGCGATATCCAGTAACTGCTCTGCTGCCTGCGTCATATCAGTTGTTCCAGTAAGAACTCTTGCTTCATCAGCATTTGGGAACAAAATATCAACACCGTTGATCCAATTACGCATTTCGGCAATTCCAGCTAGTTCAATCATGGAAGCGCTCGATGGATCAATGCTGGTAGTTAACCCATGGGCTTTGGCCTTTGCCAGTAATTCAATTGCGGCAGTTCTAGAAGTGGGCTGTAAATAGGTATAGCCAGAGATGTGGAAATGATTTCCAGGTTGAAGCAAATCATCGGTTAAGTGATCCACCGAAAGCAGTGAATTAGCGCCTTGATCAGGAATCATGGTGCGCTCACCTGATGGATCCACAATGCAGATACAAGATCCAGTACTAACTGCTGAACTGGAAACTAATCTGGCGTCAACGCCTAGGTCAGTTAGTGCTTTTCTAGCTGCTGTTCCCGCATCATCTTCACCAATGCCACCAACAAAAACTGTATCAGCGCCCGTGGCAGCAGCCCAGGCGGCAGAATTTGCCGCGGCACCACCAGGCTGTTGGGAAATCTTTCCCGGCGCATCTGTTGCGTAATTCAAAGGGGAACTAATGACTGCGGTGATATCAACCATTACATCACCGACAATCACCAACTTGCTCATCGCAGTTGACTCAACTCAGTTGCTATCTGGGCAGCAAGTTTAGCGTTGCTTCGTACCACATCGATGTTGACTCGAAGACTCTCACCTTTAGTCTCACGGTGGAAAAACTCTAATAAGTATGGTGTTGCTTGCTTGCCCGTAATGCCAGCAGCTTGCGCTGCTGCTAGGCCAGCGGCAAGCACATCATCATGAAGTTGTTTTGGTAGTTCTAATTCTCTTGCTACTGGGTTTGCTACCACAATTGCGCTTTGCGACTCTAAATTTGAATGAGTTTTAATCAAGTCCGCCACTTCAGCTGGCGTGTCAAACTGCCATTCCAACGAATAGCCAGAATCTGTTTGATAAAAGCCTGGGAAAGATTTTGTCTGGTAGCCAACCACCAAGACACCTAGTGTTTCTAATCGCTCAAGTGTGGCTGCTACATCCAAAATTGATTTAACACCAGCGGCAACAACAGCTATTGGTGTTGTTGCTAGCGTGCCAAGATCTGCTGATTCGTCAAAGCTCTCGATAGCACCGCGATGCACGCCACCTAATCCACCGGTTGCAAACAATTTGATTCCAACACTTTGTGCGATATCAGAGGTGGAAGCCACGGTGGTGGCAGCACTTTCTTTTTTACTTAGCACGGCAGGAAGATCTCGTGGGCCAATTTTTCGAATACTTGCGCCATCTGCAATTACTTCTAAATCTGTCGCTGATAAACCAACTTTGATCTCACCATTAATTACAGCAATAGTTGCTGGCACCGCACCATTTTCGGCTACATCTGCTTCTAGTTGCTTAGCTACCACCAAATTATCTGGATAAGGCAAGCCATGGGCAATCAGCGTAGATTCCAATGCCACAACAGCCCGGCCAGTAGCTAGCGCTTCGGCTACCTCAGGACTTAACTTTGCTTGAATCAAATTTCCTACTTATATCGATTTTTTCGAAATTGCAGTACGAGCAAAATGAAGCTGCCGATTGTGACTAATCCCAAAATGAAGCCAAGATTGGAACTTGATTGTACTTCTTCATCAGGTGTGACATAAGGCGTTGCTATTTGCTCCTGATCAGCTTCATCCGCACTGATCGTAACTGGTTCGTTGGCGGATTCATAAATAAATTCATAACTATCTTCGACGACATGGCCATCGGCCGAAACGACGCGGTAATTAACAAAATAAGAACCAGAAACTGTGGCATCAGGCAAACTAACTTTCACCAAATTACCCGAAACCGTTGAATCCATCAAATCAATCTGCACTCCGGCAACGTCAGTTACTGAAACTAAATTAACCTGCTGCTCGTCACTGGTTATTAACGGCTCATTGAATTGCAGCACCACTTCTTTCGGCCATGTTGTCACTAACTCATCTGCAGCAGGTGATGCCGCCTCTAAGTCAGCATGTGCAAAAACTGGTGAAATCACGACATACCCAGAGATAAAGATTGAAGCAATGAGTATCTTAAATTTGCTGCGATGCAATTATTTTCCTTTTCCTCTGCCAAACAAGATCATCAAGGAAACCACAATAGAAGCGCCAGTAGCCAAAACTCGTTGAATTCTTAAATTACCGGCTTCATCAAAAAAGAACTCGCGCAATGAATTTGTGGTTTGTCGCTTAATGCCTTCTTTTGAGAGGGCTTCGGATACTTCATCAATGCTCTCCGCAAGCTTCTTGCGCGCGGCTTCGGCCTGATTTTCCAGATCATCTAACGACATAATTCCTCCAAGGCAATTCTACGCCTAGCTACTTTTTGGCCAGCGAAGGATCTAATTTAAAGCCAAAGGGCAGTTCTAACCGGTGCTGTTTGATTAAAGCTTCATCACTAAGCAATTCATAGGTGCTTCGATCGGCAACTATGGTGCCGGAACTTAAAATAACTGAGCGCGAACACAACTCAAGCGCATAGGGCAGATCATGCGTCACCATCAACATGGTGATATCTAACGAATCGAGAATCTCCGCAATTTCACGACGAGCTGCCGGGTCTAAATTGGAACTTGGTTCATCCAGCACCAAAATCTCTGGCTGCATTGCTAACACAGTTGCGATGGCTACGCGACGTCGTTGCCCAAAAGACAAATGCTGTGGTGATCGATGTGCAAACTCCAGCATACCTACTGCAGCTAGAGAAGAATTAACAGTTTCAGTTAGGGCATCGCCGACAACTCCCATATTGGATGGACCAAATGCAACATCGTCGCGCACTGTGGGCATAAACAATTGATCATCTGGATCTTGAAAAACGATGCCTACTTTACTGCGAATTTGTTTAATATTTTCTTGATTAACTGGCATACCAGCAATTCGAACTTCTCCGGCACCTGGGAATAAGATTCCATTTAGATGCAGCACTAAAGTTGTTTTACCAGCACCATTTGGTCCAAGCAGCGCAATTTTCTCTCCCCGATGGACATGCAGATCAACACCAAACAACGCTTGATGACCATCTGGATAGGCGTAAGCAACCCGATTGAGTTCTAGTACTGGGTCACTCAAAAAATCCTCCAATTAACAACTAAAACCAAAACTGCAGCTAGCGGCAAAACAAAACCAATCGCCCATTGGGACGGGGTAGCAACTGCTATTTGATAGCTAGGCATTTTGCCCTGGTAGCCACGCGAAAGCATAGCCAAATGCACTCGCTCGCCTCGTTCATAGGCCCGGATAAACAGCGCGCCAGCCGCCTTAGCAATAACTGGCCAAGATCTAATCCCAGTTTCAAAATAGCCGCGGCTTTGCCGAGCAATTCGCATCCGGCGCATTTCGTCAACAACTACATCAACATACCGAACCATGAACGCTGCAATTTCAACTAGCATGTTTGGCACTTTAAGTCGTGATAGGCCAGAAAGTAAATCACGCATTGGCGTAGTT
>Ga0315901_10006726_pt1 | contig 13726 bp, 12 predicted proteins | sample LakEriMetagenome_10_FD_203761 | JGI IMG/M metagenome (GOLD analysis project Ga0315901, IMG submission 203761) | Freshwater fungal communities from buoy surface, Lake Erie, Ohio, United States - Buoy 2 MA116 | ecosystem: Environmental > Aquatic > Freshwater > Lake | place: USA: Lake Erie, Ohio... | reverse complement strand
AATGGGATCACCATCATTTCCTCAAAATGTTATTTTTTTAATTTGTCGAACAATGTCAACACCAATTTGATTTTTAAAAAAACTCAGATCCAATTGTCGATTTAACAAGCTGTCGGGTACTTCTGCTCTTGGGCATCTTGGGCATTTTATTGCACAGATACTCGACGGCTCTATGTGCCAGTGATCCCATTTTAACAAGATTTCTTGATTGGCATTGAGTGTAGAAATGGTCATTTGGTGCGCATCTGAATTAATTTTTTAGTCGTGGTTGAGTCATACGACTTCAGTAAACTTTTTAAACTATTCAGTTCACTATAGGTATTTGGTTGGCTGTATCCAAGATTGTATGACAATTCATGCAATTCAACACGTCGTCGAATTCTTTCAACAATATCGAGTGACAAATCAAAACTGCTTACCCAGGTATAAAATCCATCAATTTCTACATTGTCATTGAGAATTAACCCTAGCTCATTTTTTTGTTTGTACAACTGTGTGTCCTGATATATGTGCATGGTAAAACCCCATCTCATCATGAATATGGTTCCCATGTCCGAAAATGTTTGATATTTGTACAATGCATCAATGTTTTGCTGATGATCATCAGCAGTCTCGCCAGGATACCCAACAATCATCAAAAATATATTTGGAATCCCCCAGTAGCCGCACTGTTCTAGATGGTAGTCAATTGCTTTGTTAGAAAACTTTTTTTTCATTAGATTTCTAATCTTTTCACTGAAACTTTCAATTCCCACAGTCAACTGAGTTGCTCCAGCATGGTGCATCAACTCATACATCAGTTTGGGATGACTTGATTCTTGTCTGCAGATAAATTGTCCTGAATATGTTATATCTTGTAGGTCTCGATCTTTTTGTTTGGCATTGGCCAACAGTTCGTTAAATTTGATCCAGGAACTTATGCTGCCATTTATCAGGCTGTCTGTAAATTCAAATTGGCTGATTCCGTATTCTAGTTTGTTTTTTATTATTTCGTTGAGTATGTTTTCAGGGCTTCGATGTTGAAATTTAGGCCAGGTATTCTCAATGTCACAAAACGTACATTTTCGCACACACCCTCTGCTGCCAGTGATCAGCAAACGCCGACTATGATATTGATCAAAGTTTACCATGCTAAAATCTGAAGCCGGCAGCAGATCTAAATTTTCAATTTGTACAGGATTATTTTTGTTGATACCAGGATAAGTTAGATTTTTTAAAAAATGATCTAGTGCAATTTCTCCTTCTCCAAAAATAACATTGTCAGCCATGTCATGGGCTAGCAAAAATTCTCCGTATGTTTTGTTATGTGTTTCTGTTCCCAAATTGCTGCTGACACCATTGCCGCCTACCAGCAGCGGCGTATTGGGAAACTTAATTTTTAGTCTTTCTAGAAAAATTGTAGCAAAACTAACACTGTAGATACTGAACACGCTGATTGCAAATAAGTCAGTACTTGGTTCTACAGAATCAAGGTACACGTCAATCCAGTTGATCAATTTGAGTTTATTGTCAGCAGTTAATGTAGTGGTACGTTGGCACCAGTCCCAGAAGGTGTCATAAAACACTGAATCGATTGAATCAACAATATCAATGTTGACGTCTTTAAGTACCAAATTGATGTTGTTTGATTTAAAAACAGGAGCCAGTGCGGCCACACTAGCCGGTGGAATTCCAGTTTCGGTCAGGGGCAAGTTAAAAAATATTGCGTTTTTCATCAAGTAATTTTTTGAGTTCTTGCACTAGAGATTCATGATAGCCTCTCCCGACATTTCTGTCTAGCACTTGGTCAGATACATTGTTGAGACTCATTAATCTTCCTTGTTTGTCTTTGTGGTTATATTTTTCAGAAAAATTTAACCCTGGGCAAAATTCAATAGATCCTGGCAAAGCTACTACATCAGCAAGCCAGTGATTTATTAAAAAATTATTTACTCTAAGTACAGGAGTTCCTGAATCATATGTTATTTTAACAATTGACTGGTCATTGACTTCGACCGCCCAGTTATCTTTGTCGGTTGGTGTGCACACCTGGTCATTGACCAACAAACACGCATGATCAACGTTGGCAATGGAGATTTTATATGTTTTTAACATTGATGCTTTGATTTCCATACAGGGTCAACACCTTTCAAATGTCAGCTGAGTCATAACTAGTAAAGCCGTTTTCTTTGACCACTCGCAAAATGTTTTCCACACGGCCAGCCAGTTCATCACGGTGACTCACCAGCCACACGCTCTTGTTGCGTTCTCGACTCATTTGTTTAAGAATACTCAATGAGCTTTCCATACCAGCTGTGTCCAAGCCCGAATCAATCAGTTCGTCGATAAACAACAAGTTGATGGGTTGGTACAGGCTTTCGAATACGTCACGGAATGCCCAGCTCATGCTGAGAATCAAGCGATTACGTTCACCACGACTTAGGTTGTCAAAGTCCAGCTCGCGGCCCAGTTCTTCGATCATCACAGTGAGGTCATTCTGGAATGTCACAGTGTGCGGCAGGCCAATGCGATCCAGGTAGTGTGTGAGTCTGCTGTTGAGATAGCTCAAGTTCTGGTCAATGATCTTTTTACGAATAAAGCTATCTTTTGAAGTCAGCAGCTTGAGCAAAAAGTCCTGATGCTCTTGCAGTCGTACCAGTTCGTTGAGACGTTCGTAAGTGATTTCTTTCAAGGCTTGCACTTGCATGTCAATGATCTGCTCACCGTAAGGATCAGTTTCGCCATGCTTGGTAGTGATCTGTTGAAGTAAACTATTGACCATTGTGGAGTGCTTGACAGCAGCAGCCTCAGTGTCATAGTGTGTGACAGGAGCAGCACCTGGATCACTCACAGGCTCTGCACTCAAGTGTTCCGTATAAGGATCAGTTTCGTTCTGCCGTGCTTGGATCTTGGCTTGAATATTGTCCAGTTCGCTGGAGTGACGAATTGCTTCAGCTTCAGTTGAGTAGTGTGTTGTGGGCCGGTCCCCTACAACAACAGGATTGGCCACTAGCTCGTCCAGCTGCGACCGTAAATCATCTAGGGTATTCTTGCTAGCAGCATGTAATTCTACCTTGCTGGCCAAAACACTGGTGTGTTGGTCATCGTGAAAATCTTGACCACATGCATAACATCGGTGTTCTTGTAGTGTGGCAACTTCAGCCAACAACTTGTTGTAATTTTTGTCTTCTTTTGTGATCTCTTTGCGCAAGCTTTCGACTTTGTGGTCATACGCAATTCGGAGTTGGCTCTGCTGAGTGTGCGCTGTTAGGTCAGCATGTGCTTGCAGTTCTGCAGCAATATCCACATGACTGAGTCTAGCATACTCAGTTTGCATGGTCTCAACATCCTTGGTCTGTGTCTGACGCCACACACGTTGAGCAGCCAGCAGCTTGATTTGTGCATCGTACTGAGTTTTCTTTTCGGACCACACAGCTAATGCCTGATGTGCTGCCAGTTCAACTGCAATATCAATTCTCATGAGATCGTCATACTGTGAAACCAAGTACGCAAGATCACTGTCGTATTTCTTCTGCCACAATACTTGTCTGCGTTTGAGACTTTCAATCTGTTCTTCAATTCGTTTGTTAGCCTCTTGCTCGGCCCGAATACGCATTTCTTCTTGAGTGATTGATTCTTTGGTTTCGCGGTTGAGCTCGCGAATACGATCAGCACGTTCGCTCAACTGAGTGATACCCAGCAACTGCTCGATGATGGTACGCTGATCATTGGCTTTCAAACTCAAGAACGGTTCAGTATAGGTGTTTAAGGCCAGAATGTGTTTGAACATGTCGTGACTCATGCCCAGGATTCGTTCGATTGCTTCCTGGGTTTCGCGACTGTCACCTTGTGCATCGTCTGTGGCACTGAGGTCTTCGTTGTTGACGTAAAACTTGAGCACGTTGGGTTTACGACCACGCTCAATTCTGTATTCTTGTGTGCCTACTGCAAAGTCTAGGCTCACCAACATGCCTTTGCTGTTGGTCTTGTTTACTAAGTTATCCTTGCGAATGTTGCTGAGTGCATTGCCATATAAGGCATAACTCAGCGCATTGATGATTGTGGTCTTACCTGTGCCGTTGCGACTACCATCACCGCCTAAGTCTAGATTCTCACCCAGCACTAGAGTTAGGTCATTGCGATCAAAGTTGATGCCTTGTGTGGCATTGCCCACACTCATAAAATTTCGAACAGTTAGTTTTTTAAGATTGATCAATCTTTGGCTCCAATAGGTCTTTTATTATAGCAACATTGTGTGCAAAAGTAAAAGATTTTGACAATCATCCAGGATGATACTTAGAAAAGTACTGCTGCCGAGCCAGCGTCACTCGATCATGTAAAACTGAGTCAATTTTTTTGCTAACTCTGTGGGCCAACTCAATTTGAAATTCCAAACAAGGCACCGTATTCTGTTTGCTATAATCATGCCATTGATAAAAATCTGATGCATGATATTCAGGGACAGCAGGATCAATGTCAAAATTGAGAATACTGCACAGTTGAGATTTCTGAATGTCATTCCATGGCAAAGTGTAGCCCTGGAATACTACTAGTTCAATGTTGTGGCTGCTGCACCAGTGAGCTAACAATACTAGTTTGCAACAGATACTTTGTAATTCCAAGCTAGGACTTGATAACCATTTATCCCAAAGTTTTTTTGATTGGTGCTCTAGGCTAACACTACTAGGCCAAACTCCTTGTATGACAAAATTTCTTAAAGAGTCGGGAGTTACTAATTCATTTATTCTTTCTTGATCTACTTCAACATCAAGTTTGCCCAAACTGGTTAATTGAATTATTGCATGAGTAATGTTGTTAGTCTGAGTCATATGTTCAATTGCACGATCTAGTACCCATTGGTTGCTGACTGCAGGACCGCCTACATCAACAATGTTTCCTCCGAGAGTTTTAAGTACGTTGACCCAGGTTTTTTTGCTCTGACCACTCCAGCTAACGCCACAGCCACTAGTTAATATTTTTTTGTTTGACAACAACATTTTTCCGATCAAAATGATCAACGACTACAGCCTGCAACTGATTAGGACATTGTCCACACACTGGCTCAGGAACGCCAATGCTATCAATAAAATTATTCAGGTCATCATTGGATCCTACGGCCCGATATTTAAACCAATTTTGTTTAGTAATATCAATAGCATTGGCCACCGCCGGGCACTTGTATAATTTACCTTTGTATAAAATTGGAGTATTTGGAGCTCCGCAAATTTTATGAGCAGCAGCCGGATCGCTATTCCATGGAAGTATTTGATTGTTGTTGTGTTGATACGGCACTACGAAATCTTTAAAAATACTTTTGTATATAGATATAGACTTGTGTTGCCATTGGATCTGTTTGTGCTGATGGTCTTCTTGATTTATTGAGACTGTCCATGGTTTACGCTTTACCAAGATATTTTTAATTTTTTGATTCAACACATGTTCGTGATCTTTTCTATGAACGCTTACTTGTATTTCAACTGTTCCTAGTTCAAACCAGTGGTCAGCATCAAAGTTATCTAGCAAATAGCCATTGGTAATCAGACGTATAACAGTGTTGGGCCATGCAGCTCTAACATGTTTACAAATTTCAATCAGCTTTGGATGCAAACATGGCTCACCACCAAAAATAGCAATCACTGCTGGACTAATAACAGATTTCCATTGATCAATTTGTGCAACTATGTTCTCATAAGGTTCAATACCATCTCTTGGTTGGTCGCTGATACTGATGCACCCTTGACACGCAAGATTGCACGAATACGCAATCATGATATCCAAACGATCAAGCTGATGCATGTTGTTGTGCCAACAAGGCAATGATTTGATCTGTGTTAGTGAACCAGTTAGCAAAATCGTTTGCTGGCACTGTGTAATTAAATCTATCCCAGATAAAATAGTTTACCACAGCTTGAGTCCAGAGATCTTGGCAATGTGATATATCTATACTTTGGTTCTGATCGATCGCATCCATAACTTTTTTAGCAAAAACAACTGGAAAAATGTATTTCTGATTATGTTTGTACCATGAGTCCCAGAGCTTTGAAAAATCTGTTAACTCGATTCCAAACTCACTAAGCCGGCTATAAAAAACATTGTAGTTCAGCATGTCGTCGACCAAAAGATTATAATAGTCTGTTTCGGGTTTCCACATCATGCGATGATGGTGAGCAGCAAGAAATAAAAAATATTTTTCTCGTTGGGCCCAGTTGCTTGAGCCTGACCACCCAAGTTGGTCAACTGCAAGTTCCGAATCAAAATTAGACTTCATGGCTTTGTGTATTGCAGTTGATGCCACAACCGGCCAAGTAATTGTGCTGTAGCACACTTTTATTATTTTGGCCTGAGGAAATGTGGTGATAAAATTCTTTGATTCATCGTTGATGCCATTGTCAACCAACACAGAGTATTGTTTAGTAGTTTCCCCAAAGTCAAATTCATAATCATTTGGATTGAACGAAAACTTTGGAGCCACTAATTCATTGAGGTGACTGTTGCCCGTGGCAGAAAATTGATACCCAGGGTTGATTGGTCTAACAAAATCAGTGCCGTAATGTGTTAGGACAGTATTAATAAAATGACCGAATCCTCCGCTGGGGTACCATACACAATAGATATTTTTATTGTTGTACATGTTACTCTCTATAAAGATCTAATGTAATACAGTGAAGTCCACCGTCAACAAAAAATCTATGACGCCAAGGAATTACTACTGCATTGATTCCACGACAGTGCAGTTGATCTATAATTGACTGATTGGCATTAGAAACACACACAGTGTCAGGGTCTATTGCAAATACGTTGACATCAAACACAGTTTCTTGGACATAGCCTGTCCAGGCTGAACAGTAGTTTTCTACAAAATTAATAAAATCAAAGTTGTGTTCAGCACCATCTACCCACCACCTACCACCAACCAATGATTTCATCTGTGAAAATGATTGCACATGATCCATATAATTCTTATCAGGCACTGGAATTACTGTGTATCCAGGAAAATATTTTTTATAATTAATCAGCAGATCTATACCTAGAATAGTATTATGTCCTAGCACAATGAAACAACCATCTGTATGACCGGCACCTGTACTAATAGATATGTAGGGTTTTTGGTCAGTTATATTCTCAGATGCCCAGCCAGCATAATTGCAATATTCATTCGAATCTACAACAATTCCCTGATCTGTTGGAAAAATATTAGGGCCCAGAAGCGGGCCAAAATCTCGATTGTTATACTTTAACACTGACTGAAACGAATCTATTTCTTGTTGTATGTGCGATAAGGACGCAACTGCTCCCTGAACATAGTGCTCAAATTGGGGCCAGTCGGGTCCAGCTAATTCTTGATATTTTTGTTTTGAAAACCATGTCCCATTATGAAAACAATCTGAATTAGATTGTATAGATTTTTGATAAAATTCTTTATTTTTTGTTAATAAATCAACCGTGGTTGCATTGTATTGCAACAGGCATTGATCAATTTCTGGCACCGCACAATCTAATTTGTACAGTTCGTTGCCAATTACTGAATGATTGTTTCTAGGTTGTAATGGGGGAGTCGGTAATTGTTGATGCGTCTCTATGTAACCGTTAAATTGATCTACACCAGGTAACGTTGGACGTATTACCTTGACATTTTTTGTTTTTAAAAAATTTTCAAATTGATCAAGATCCTGATTTATCTCTTCGGCAATTTTCATCAGTGGCTCTCGAACCGCTGAATTTTTTATGTACTTAAAATAATCAGGATAGTAGTAACTGCCTAGCACTACAGATTTGAGCTCTCCATAAGTGTTATTTTTCTTATACAGATTCATAGTGTGAATCACAGGTTCTGGTAAATCTGCAGCAACAGTTTGGAATCGTAAAACTCTGACTCAATGTTGGTGATCTGATCAGTTACAATTTGATCTACTGATTCAAACTTGATTTCGCCTGGCGCCGCGTCGGTCTCAACATCGCCTCGCTTGGTGGGATTCAAGCTCATTTCTCGTAGATTGTACTGACGGATAAATGTTTCTTTAATGTAGTTGGCTTCTTCGTATGAAATGTCAATATCCAAGTTCACACGCACATGCATCTTGGGCCGAAGAATATCAGCTGCATTATCAATCAAGTTGGCCAAGCCGTACACGCGATAAGTGGGCTGATCGGGCCAAGCATGATACTCAGGCTCTTGTCCCCACTCCAGGATCATCATGCCACGTTCGTCGTCTCCGGCGTCAGCATAGTTGTGAGGGAAACAGTTGCCGATGTAGGTGATGTTCTTTTTGGTCTGACGTTTGTGAAAGTGCCCAGTAAACACATGACCAAAGCCGCCAAGATCATCACGCTGGATTGCACCATGATCGGGCATGGCTATCATGGCGTTCATGAGATAGCCCGGCAGTTCAAAGTGACCAAACAGATACTGACCACTCATGGCGGTCAAGCGTTTGTGATCATCGCCACACAGCCAGGGAGCAATGGTCACCCCGCCATCTGTGAACCAATCATTACAGATGGTCACACGAGGCAAATGCCTGGCAAACTCCACACTCTGAATGTCACGTTTGTCGCGATAGTATAGGTCGTGATTGCCCGGAATGAAATAAACCTGTTCAAAGTTGTCATTCATGTGCTCCAGCGCTCGCAAACTGTAGTTCAAGGTCACAATGTTGATAGACGCACGATGGTTGTGCCAGTCACCCAGGAACAAACAGGTTTCACAACCTTGTTGTTTTGCCTTTTCAGTAGCCCATTTTACAAAAGACAAACAGTCTTCGTTGTGCAGTGTGCTGTTGCTCTTGAGACCAAAATGGATGTCAGTAAAGACTGCGGCTTTTTTAAATAGATTACTCATCTACTGATTGTACTACTCATCTAGACTAGACACAACCGGTCCGGACATGGCCGCCATGCTTTTGGCACCAGAATTTTGCCGAGTCCATGAAGGATTAAGTCCGTTGATTTCTAAAATGTCATCGCGAATGTTTTGATTTTTCTTCTCAATGTTCAGGATACGAGTAAAGCTATTGGTAATAGCGGCAGTATAATACGCAAAAGGGTTCTGCGATTTTGATTCGTCGAACTGCAGCCCAATTTGACTGAGTTGCAGCAGGGCTTGTCCGCGCATTTCTTCATTGTAGGTGTATCCTCTCCAGTTGCTTCGTGTGGCATAGCGTTCGCACAGCTTCATGAACATGGTGGCCAGCTTGCGGGTCATAGTGCCGTGTTCGCGGCAGAATTCTCCAGTTTCAAGATCTCCCTGCCAATGACTGCGACCCACAATGAATGGGGTTTTGTTTTCGTCAATTCTATAGTGCTCAAACGGTGGAAAGTTTAAACGCACATGATTCAGGTCCAACACAGGTTCGTCGATTAGCCCTGCTAAGGGATCGTCCTCTTGTGCATCGTCTAGATCTAGGATTTCTTCCAGTTTGCGCTTTTTAGCCTCAGCCTTGGTAATCTTTTTGGGTGCTTTGGGAATATGGTCCCATGCAGTAATGCGGAACACTAGATCTGTATTGGGAATTTTTTTCTGATCAATTATTTCACCAGTTTCACGTTTGATACGGTCAGCACGCGACTTGCGTGCTTCTACAATAGTACGTTGATTGATCCGGTCTAGACTGGGCAAAATTATGTCGTATTGATGATCTAGTGCTCGATCTCGGTACCAGCAGTAGGTATTTTTGCTGGCATGAATTTCTTTCAGTATGTCGCGGTTGTTGAGATAGTTCACGCGAGCAGGCGTTTTGGTCAGGGTAGTTGTCATAGGTGACGGTGTCTCCAGTATGTGTTATTGTAGCATATTTACAACACATGTCAACCTCAAGGTTAAACTGGGCCGTTAAAAAACACGGTAAATAACGTACAGGAATATTATCACATGTCGACCCAACAACAAATTGATCAGTACAATGCAGCTATTCAGCAGAAACAGCAAGAAAAAGCTGGTCAAGAAACAATTCTTCGGATTCAACAAGAACAACTGGCCAAAGCTGAAACGGCAAGAATTGATGCTGAACTCGCGGCACAGCGGGCACAAAATTCTGGCGCCTCTGCCGAACAGGTGGCGGCACTACAACGTCAAGCTCGCCTGGCTGATCAAGCTGAATCTGACGCAAGAGTTGCCGCTAGCCAGACATCTAGCAATATAGAAAAACTAGACGGCTCTATTAGATTCAATACCTCCAACAGAGATCAGTTCCAATCATCGTTGCCAGCTCAAGGTGTACAAGCTTCTACTGCAGATGATGTTGCTGTCAATGCCCGGGCCAATGCTGCTGAAATTGCCCCAGCCCCAGTTCCTGCAGCCAATGCACCTGGTGCAGTAGAAAACATCGGAGCAGGCCTAGGACTGCTGGACCCACAACAGCGAGCAGAAATAATAACTCCTGCACCGGCTCCTGTGCCAAGAAGTGCAATTGAAGAAGGCGGCGACGCTGAAGCACAGGCTGCACTGACAATACAAAGTACTACTGCTGAATCAGTGCCACTGACCGACGCTGAATCAGCTGCATTGTTTGAGGAAGCAGAAGCAAATACAATACAAAGTACTACTGCTGAATCAGTGCCACTGACCGACGCTGAATCAGCTGCATTGTTTGAGGAAGCAGAAGCTGAAGAGCAAGTGCAAGTCACTGCGCCTTCTCCGGTGGCTCCTACATTGTCAACGGTATGGGACTCTGAAACAGGATCATATGGCGTCTGGGCCGACCCACCGGGCGAGTTTCAACAAACAGGTTTTGCCACAGAAGAACAAGCTCAAGCAGCTATTGATGATCCAACTGGAGCAGTGGCTGCACTGGATGAAGAAAGTAGTGCGGCTGCTGAAGCTGCTGCAGCAGAAGACCCAGATGGTGCTGACGCCCTTGCAGCACTGGAACAAGAAGCAGCCAAAGTCAACACCATCAATCAGGCCACGCTGAACAGTGTGTACAAAAAAGAAGGCAGTGCTGATTGGCGAGTGCGACTGCAGTTGGCACCTTCATCCAACTATCTTTACAATCAGCCAGAGGGACAACGGGGAATACTAGATCCGTTGTATTATACCAACGGTGTGATATTCCCCTACACTCCTGCAATCAACACCAGTTACAAGGCCAATTATGAGCAGTATGATCTGGTGCACTCAAACTATCGCGGGGTGTACTACAAAAATTCCCGAGTGGATGACTTGCAAATTCGTGGTATATTCACTGCTCAAGACACCAACGAAGCCAACTACCTCTTGGCAGTGATACATTTTTTCCGCAGTGTGACCAAGATGTTCTACGGCAAAGATGACGAACGAGGAACACCGCCTCCCTTGGTATATCTCAGCGGATTTGGAATGAATCAGTTTTACGGACATCCTTGTGTGGTCACAAGCTTTGCCTACAACTTGCCTGACAGTGTGGACTACATACGTGCTACCAGTGTCAACAACTATGGCACTGATCTGCTGAGTCGACGCACAGCCAGTTCACCTTCCAGTGCAGCTGGGCTTGGTGCCACAGGCAATCGGCTGCTGAATGCTGGCCTGGCAAATTTTACTGCAACTCCTCCGGCGCCATCGTCGGTGGTGGCCAGCGTCAATAACACACAACTGGCCAACTATGTGCCAACCAAAATGGACATTGACATCACGTTGATTCCGGTGCAAACACGCAGTCAGGTCAGCAAACAGTTCAGTCTCAAAGGCTTTGCCAACGGTGACCTAATCAAAGGAGGATTCTGGTAATGCCACAATATGATGCAACAAGCCCGTATTTCGACACAGGCTACAGTCAGTTTTTTCTTGATGTTATGGTCAACAGACCCATACCCAAAGAAGATGACGACCGAACATTTGTTATAAATCTCACATATCAGTACAGGCCTGATCTCTTGGCATTTGACCTGTACGGCACTGCTGCACTGTGGTGGGTGTTTTATCAACGCAATCCCAACACACTGCAAGCACCACCCCTGGATTTTGCAGCAGGCACTACAATATTTCTGCCCAAGGTAGCTACCTTAAAAACAGCACTGGGATACTGATCAATGGCCACACCAGCACAACTTGAAGTAAATCGTTTGAGGAGCGAAATTGAGGAAACTCAAGAAAATATCCGTGCATTTCAGGAACGACTGCAAGAACCTAATCTAACAGCATTACAGCGTGGTACTGCCCAAACTAATTTAAACAGAGCAACCGCGAGACTTGCAGAACTACAAGCAGAATTAGTTGCAGCAGAGGCCGCAGTAGCAAATGAACCTGCCCCACAACCAGCACCTCCGGCCACTGCTGGTCAAACAGTCTCGGACGATGCACCCGCAGGACCCAATGCTGTTCCTCCGCAAACTGTTGCACCAGGCACTGATGGCCGAGTCACACCGCCTGTGGAAACTGGAACAGATGCTGCACCCAAGACAACGGAACAAACACAGGCCATAACCACAGAAAGCAACAGCGGCAAACCCGTTGCCGCACCGCCTACGGGCATAGGTGCTGTGACCACACCGGGCGCAGCAGTAGTCAACCCAGGTGTGGCTGCACCCAAAGATGATGCAGCTACCCCTGCACCACAAGCAGCAGTCAACGCCAACGACACAGTAGGGCCCAACGTTAAACCACGCCCCAACGTGCTGGACAATTATGCTAGCTACAGTTATTCAGCATCTGTATATCTATTGACCGAGCAGCAGTATGTTCGATTACTAAACGCTGCTAACAAAAAAATTGATGGTTATCAATTGTTGTTTCAAAGCGGCGGAGCAGCCAACAACGTGGGTGGCCTCAGACCACCACCAACACAGGGACTAAGTTCAGGTGGCGGACAAGGAATAGATGGTCAAGATGGCGACGGAACGTCAGCTGCTGCCCAACCCGACGGCGGCCGAAATCCTTTCTTTGACAACGATTTTTACATCGACAGTATATCTTTTGAAACTTTGCCGCCAGGTAAAGGCACAGGTGCGGCCCACAACGTTTCTACCATGAAATTTACCCTGGTCGAACCCAACGGCATTACCTTGCTGGACAGATTGTATGATGCAGTGGCCAATTCAGCACCAACTGGAGCTGACGGCAGAGTCAACTATGCAACAGCCACTTATCTCATGGTCATGCGATTTTACGGTTATGATTCAGAAGGCAAACTTGAACAAGTTCGCAGCAAGACAGATCAAGAAGGCACCAGCGATCCTGCTGCCATAATTGAAAAATTCATTCCTTTCAGGATATCTAACATCAAATGGGGAGTTGGATCCAAATTGGTCAGCTATGACTGGGAGTGCGTGCCTATTGGACAACAGATTGCAGGTTATGCATCGCGTGGTACCATTCCTTATGATGTGCAGTTGGTGGACAGCACAGTGGGAGGATTGCTAGGTAGTGCAGCCAAATATTCAAGTACTGGTGCACCAGCAGCAGCACCTGGAGCATCTACCACACCATCTGCATCCACTTCTGCATCCACAAATCAAAGCTCAGCCGAAGACCGACGCCTTGCTAGTGCAGGATCAGGTGCATCACAGCCGGCATCTGCATCCACACCCGCACCGGCCAAAGCCAGTGCCGCTCCAACAAACAAGACCACTATCACTGCTGGTCTTGCAGGGGCCATGAACGAGTTTCAGGCCAAGTTAGTCAAAGATGGAATCTATACCTATGCTGACGAATATGTGATCAGATTTGTTGGACCCGACGCTGACAAAATTCGAGATGCTACGCTACAATTGCCCAATGCCAAAGTAGACAAACGTCTCACTGCGGCAGGAAAAAATGATCCCAAGTCGCTGG
>Ga0315901_10006724_pt1 | contig 13729 bp, 14 predicted proteins | sample LakEriMetagenome_10_FD_203761 | JGI IMG/M metagenome (GOLD analysis project Ga0315901, IMG submission 203761) | Freshwater fungal communities from buoy surface, Lake Erie, Ohio, United States - Buoy 2 MA116 | ecosystem: Environmental > Aquatic > Freshwater > Lake | place: USA: Lake Erie, Ohio... | reverse complement strand
CAATATTTCGTTTAGCTAATATTATTATATTAGCAGGACAAATTAACCTTCCGTATTCCGATAGCTATCGGGAGGCAACAGCGCAAGGCCGCGGAACGTTATCGTCTTTTATTACAAGACCGCTCACAAATGACAAACTCTTTGAAGGTTGAACGAGAGCAATTTTTACCTTCATTTTAACAACGAGAGTAATTATTTAGTATTTTCGCCCTTGTATTAACAACGAGAGTAAAACTTACATCTGACCATAATGGAAGAATTTGACCGAAAAGTTCCGTATAACGATCTGCCTCTTCTGCCACCAAAAGCAGACATTGAAACCAAACAGATACTTCGAAAAGCTATTTCGGCAGGACGAGCATTGGCGAAACTTAATGGGACTTTACTCAATTTACCTAACCCTACTCTGTTTTTAGACACGATTTATTTACAGGAAGCAAAAGCGAGCTCGGAAGTAGAAAACATTATTACAACAAACGATGAACTCTACAAATCATTAGTTGCTGACAGAAAAATAGAAAACTCTGCCACAAAAGAAGTGCTAGGCTACAAGGAAGCACTCTGGTTAGGCTTAGAAGAATTAAAGACAAAACCATTTATAACGACCAATCTTTGCGTCAAAATTGTTCAATGTATTAAACAAAACAACGCTTCAATACGAAATACACCGGGAACTACATTGAGTAACACTCAAGGAGAAGTAATTTACACACCGCCAAGTGGTGAACAGATTATACGTGAGAAATTAGCCAATTTAGAAAAGTTCATAAACGAAGATGAAACGAGTCCTGGTGAGCAAGGTCGAACCATAGACCCATTGATAAAAATGGCCATATTGCACTATCAATTTGAAGCTATACACCCATTTTCGGACGGTAACGGAAGAACAGGAAGAATTTTACTGTTGTTGTATCTGAAAATTTCAGGCTTATTGGATACACCAGCCATTTATTTGAGTGAATATATTATTAAAAACAAAATTGAATATTATAGGTGCTTAAAAGATGTAACTGAAAAAAACGAGTGGGAAGACTACATCTTGTATATGTTGGATATGATTGAAGTCACTGCAAATAATGGATTAAAAAGACTAAATAAAATCACAGTGGCTATGGAAGCCACTGCAATCGAAATCAAAAAGAAGTTACCAAAAGTTTATTCTAAAGACTTGATTGAAATTTTATTCCGTTTACCATACACAAAACGTCAACACTTGATTGACGAAAATATTGGAAACTTAAAGACAGTTGGAAATTATTTGATATCGTTGGAAGAAAACGGCTTTTTGAAATCAGAGAAAGTGGGAAAAGAGAAACTATATTTGAACCAAAGACTATTAAAAATATTGGAAGACAAAGAATAACAGCCGATAACAGCACCTACCCCAAAGGCGTGGTTTTGTGCTCTAAAGACAGATTTGTGGAGAACGAAAGTTTAGTACTTTTAATCAATATTTATGGTGAATCGCCCACCCTTTGGGTGCGGCCAAACGTTAGCGGTAATACAATAAAAACACGATATCAGATTGGAAAAAATAAAACTAAATAAAGAAAATCCTGAAATGGAATTCAACTTGAATTCTGAGAACAGCTATTTATTAATTCATAGTGTTTTCGTAACATCTCAAAAGAATTTTGAAAACGAATGGACTAATTTCATTTCAAAGGTTAAGCTAACCGCTGAGTTGAGATATGTTGTTTTCGTTGACCCCGAAGGACGATTTATTGATGATAGAAAAAAGCAATTCCCAATACATATTATTCCTGACTTATACCAAGTTCAACCGGTTTTTCATATAAACACATTGATAAAAAATGAAACATTCACTGTGGGAATCAATCCTGAGCGAAAGTTTTATCGGACACTAAAATTAGAATTACTAGATGTTGAGAATCTTAATGAAGATTACACCTTAGAATTTAATATTGAAAAATTTAACATTGATGCCTAAATGTATATACCGCTAACAGCGTGTAAGCAATTTTGACTTGCCTTAGGCGCAACACAAGGCAACATCGCCTACACGCAAACCGTTACAGGTAATGCTAAAACGACTGCCCTTCCCTATTGAAAATAATTAAAATTTGGAAAATGTTACCTAATTAGATAACTTTGTTCCGTGGCTGACAAAATCCTTAGGGACATCTTTTACTACAAATACTACTATCTTGACTTCTTCCATAAGCTTAGACCAGAAGTCAAGAAAAAGCTGAAATGGACCTTGCAACTCATTGCGATTCTTGACCGCGTTCCTGAGAAATATTTCAAACACATTACTGGATCAACAGGACTTTATGAAATCAGAGTTGAAGTTGGCTCAGACATTTTCGGGGTTTTTAGCTTTTTTAGACAAAGCACAGCTCGTAATCTTAGTAAACGGGTTTCAGAAAAAGACTCAGAAGACACCGAAAAATGAAATTGAATTAGCAGAACGACTTAAAAAAACAATACTTCGATGAAAAAGGCAAATAAACATCTTACTTCATTCGCTGACCATATTGACAAACAATATGGCAAAAAAGGAACAGCCAAACGCGACAAATACGAAGAAGAATTTGAAGCATTCAAGCTTGGAGTTATGCTTCAGGAACTTCGTAAAGAACAAGGATTGACTCAAGAACAACTTGCTGAAAAGTGTGGAACAACCAAAACTTACATTTCACGCATTGAAAACAACGCTAGCGACATCAGACTCTCAACACTTATGAGAATCATTCGCGAAGGTTTGGGCGGACACCTTAAATTTTCGGTAGACATTTAGTCGTCTGGAAAAGCACTACCTGTAACATGCGTTTGGCGGTAACGGGCGGACAGTGGTACATTGAATTGTTTTACTTCTATTGTAAATTCGTGCTGGCTGACAGTTTAGTGCTTCCAAACGCCCGCCTTCGCCAAGCCCGAAACCGTCAGTGGCAATTTTTGCAGAAAGAACTAACATGGTATAAATCAACTAAAAACAAATAAATGAGATATTTTGCACTTCAATTAATTATACTCCTTTTTGCGAACCTTGCGATTGGACAAATCAAATCTGACTTTTCAAAATTATATATTGATGAACTATTTAAAGCGAGTAGTTCAATTAAATCTATTAGTCCGAAGGAAACAAACTTTGATGACCTTGAAGTTATTGGAGACGCTATTGGCGACAAAAAAATAGTTTTACTTGGAGAACCAAATCATGGTGACGGAGGTGCAATTCAAATGAAAACCAGGTTAGTGAAATATCTTCACGAAAAAAAAGGATTTGATGTTCTGATATTTGAAGCTGACCTCTTTTCAATAATGTTTGGAATGACTAACCTAAAAGATACTACGAAGATAAAACTTAGGGCGAGAGAGAATATATATACGTGTTGGACTGAAAGCAATGTAAGCCAGGACCTATGGATATATTTCAATAAGCAATTATTATCTGATCATCCAATTTATTTGGGCGGAATTGACTGTCGTCACTCGGGTGATTTTGCTAAGAATAACTTTGCAAGTGAATTAACAAATGTTCTTTCTAGAAATAAATATAACATAGAAAATACATCATACGAAATTTTCGTCAAAGACGTAAATTATCTTTTAAAGAATGAATTTAACTATAACGAGGACAGCGTTGATGTAGACAATTTGAATTCTGAATTGAAATCAATTAAAGAATATTTTGAGTATAGTGTATCAGATTCTTTAAGGAATCTATGGTTAATTGAAATCAATAACCTTCGTAATTGTTTTGATTATCTGATGAAGGGGAAAAACAGAGATATATATATGGCTCAAAACTTTAGACTAATTCTTAATTACATCTATCCGAACAAAAAAATTATTATTTGGTCTCATAACAATCACAATGCTTTAGATGTAAATACATATACTTCTACGGACCCTGATTGGGCCAAATGGTGGTATACAAATGGAACCTATAATACTTTTTCATATCTGGGTGCCGAGATTTTTCGAGAATATGGCAATCAGGTTTATTCATTGGCGATTACATCATCTACAGGTAATTACTCGCCATTATTTTTTGGAAATGACAACTTCCATGCTGACTTTTCTAAAACAGCAAACGTACCAAAGTCAAGTGAACAATCTTTAGAATATTATTTCCAAAGTAAGAAAAGAGGAGTAGCCTTCATACCTCTTCCTGGTGGGCAGGGAAATCCGAGTAGTTTCCCATGGTTTTATTCACGGTTGTTTGATTTAACACTCGAATGGAAAATGGACTATACTGCATCTTACAATGGAATAATATACATTGACAAGACTGTAAATTTAAATGGACAATAAAAAAACTGCCACTAACAGCACTTTGGCAATAGGCGGGGTTTCGTCTCCGATTGACATTTTTGTAGTTGTCGAAAGTTCATTTCTCCGTACTAATACCGATAGCTATCGGGATGCTGAAAGCCCGCTCATCGCCAATGCAAAACGAACCCTTGTTTGCAGTGTTAAACCAAATGACAACAAAATAGTCTTACAACAAAAACTATATAAAAATGAAACTAAAAAGTTTACTTATCGCCACGTCAGCTTTTGTGTTGTTTCAAAACTCAGCCATCGGTCACAATCCTACCTGGACTGACGGAATTGCTTGTATTGTATACTCACATTGCACAAGTTGCCATAATCAGAATGGAATTGCCCCATTTTCTTTGATGACTTATAATGATGTTTTTCAAAACAGATTTTCAATTGCAGCGTCTATTCAGTCTAAAAGTATGCCTCCATTTCCTGCAAATCAGAATAAAAGGAAGTATGCACATGCCAATACTCTAAGCGACCACGAAATTGACGAAATTGTGGACTGGGTCAACAACTTTGCACCTCTGGGTGACGCAAATAACATTCCGACTCCTCCAACTTACTCCTCAACCTATCAGATTACTAATCCTGACTTTGTAGGGCAAATTCCTACATATACAGTTACCTCAAATAATGATGTTTACAGAATGTTTGTCATACCGGTAAATAATTCAGTACAGCAGACTATTCAAAGTATTGAAGTTTACCCCGGAAACAGAGAAATTGTTCATCATGCGTTGGTATTTCAAGACACCTCAATCATACCATTAACTTTAGACCAAAACGATACGTTACCCGGCTATTCCTCATTTGGTGGAACTGGCTCTGCTACGTCAAAATTGTTGACTGTTTACACACCCGGTCAAGGTGCGTTTAATTTTGCACCAGGTTTTGGAGCCATTATGCTTCCAAATTCATACATCGTAATACAAATGCATTATCCAAGTGGGGTTAATGGACAAGTTGACAGCACAATGGTTAGGCTTAAATATGGTTCATCGTCTCTACGTAATGTAACGACTGTTGCGGCACTAAATCACAGTACTACACTTACTAATGGACCATTATTTATACCAGCTAACACTGTAAGAACATTCAATAATCAGGTTAATGTAGTTACAAACAGAACATTAACCGGAATTATGCCACATATGCACTTAATTGGTAAATCAATAAAAGCATATTGTGTAACACCTTCAAACGACACAATACACTTGATAGATATTCCTGAATGGGATTTTCATTGGCAATATTTTTATCAGTTTCAAAAACCAATACTACTTCCGGCTGGCAGTGTAGTTTATGGAGAAGCTACATATGACAACACAACCAATAATCCCAATAATCCAAATAATCCTCCTAAGGACGTTGGTCTTGGCGAAGGAACTGAAGATGAAATGTTCTTAATATATACGAACCTATCAAGTTATTTACCAGGAGACACGAATATTATTATTGATACATTAAGCCACTATCCTCATGATGCTTCATGTTTTCAGACAACAGGAATAAATACTTACAACCAATCTAATGTGAAAATTTATCCAAACCCGACATCGGGAGTGGTTCAACTGGAAGGATTTAATTCTACGTATACGACAACTGTTTACACTAATGAAGGGAAGGCTGTTTACACCAAAACAAATGAACCAAATGACCCTTTAAATCTCCAACATCTATACAAGGGAGTTTATTATTTACAAATTAAGACAAAAGACAACGAAGTGGTTTATAAAAAACTAATTCTACAGTAAGTATGACAAATAACAGCACCTACAAGAAATTGGCGATTCGTTGCACTGTAGACACATTTGTGAGCAATCAGAGTTTGGATCTCCGCATCAATCCCGATAGCTATCGGGATGGTGAAGATCGCCCACCTTCGCCAAGCGCCAAACCGTAAGCTCCCCAAAAACAGTACACTTATAACATAGACTTTTAGCAGCTTCGGGTTACAGCGTTACTTAATGCTTGTTGAAAGGGTTAGTACGATGTCACTCTCCCCTCCCGCGCACCTGTATCGCACACCACAAAATTACTTAGCCAGTTCAGAAACGGCATTTACCAGCGTATCGAGTGTGGCGGTGGTGGTATACAAGTGCGGTGTAACGCGCACACCTCGCACTCCGGCCTGAGGGTTATCAATCGCTACGGTCCATATACGGTATTTATTGAAAAGAGCGCCTGACAATTCTGCCGGGGATAACCCTTCAATGCTGAAGTTAGCTATGGCACAGCTGCGGTTATCTTCCAAAGGAGTATGGATATTTACTTTTTTCAGCTTACGTACTTTTTTTGTCCAGTATTGCTGTAAAAAACGCAACCGTTCTTCTTTTCGTTTTATGCCAATGGCCACGTGGTAATCTATAGCATGATTCACAGCAATATCAACGGCTACAGGATTGGTTCCTGTATGATTCAGTTTTCGGATATCGTCATCGGCATATGCTCCTTCACCAAACAACGGCCAGATTTTACGTATGCGGTCTTTACGCACATACAGCAAACCGGCACCCAGCGGTGCACCCAGCCACTTATGCAGGCTGCTGCCGTAGTAGTCGCAGTTGAGGTCGTTTATCCGAAAATCGATATGCGCTATGGCATGTGCTCCGTCTACCATCACCTCCACCCCTTTGCGGTGTGCCATGTCGCATATTTTTTTTACGGGAAGTATGTGTCCGGTTGTGTTGATGATGTGGCATATCATCAGAAGTCGGGTGCGTGGTGTTATGGCTTGTTCATACACCTCTACAATGTCCTTATCGGATTTAGGATGCGGAGGCACTGAAACGTATTTCACTACAATACCGTATCTGCGCTGCTGTTGCCTGAACATATCCAGCATGCTGCCGTAATCCTGATAGGCTACCACGGCTTCGTCACCGGCTTTCCAGTCGATACCGGAAATGATTGTATCCAGCGATTCTGTCGTATTGCGGGTGATGATTAATTCATCTTTATTACACCCGACTAAATCGGCAAGGCGGTCGCGTGTCTTAAATTTATTTTCGAATTGAACCGTACGCATGTATCGGCTCGACTCGCGGTTCGTGTAGCGTATGTCTCTGAGGTATGCCTCCATAACGGGTTTGGCCATCATACTGTAATAGCCATTTTCCAGGTTGATAAAATCGGTATTGGAGTCGTAGTCGCTTCGTATATTTTCCCAGTAATCATTGCCCGAGCTGCGGGCAATCCGATCCAGTTCATCAGTAAGCGACTGTGCCTTTGACGTGAAAGGCGAGCATGCGGCCAGCAGTACAGATTTAAGAAAGGTACGTTTATGCATAATGAGGCAAATGCAATATACGATACCGTATCTATTTCAGCTATTAATTTTTATTAATTCCGGCCATAGGTGTATTATTCAAACCGATGTATGGTATCGATAATCTGTGACACCATTTGTTGCGATACATCGAGATGAAAAACAAAACGAATACTGTCGGGTGAAACTTTATTGGCCCACACATTATCCTGCTTCAGGTGATGGAGAAAGCGGGTGGCCGTTTGTTCATCAGTCAATTGAAAAATAACAATATTGGTTTGTACCGGCATGACGTGTTTAACAAAAGACTGCTGTGCAAGCTGCTCAGTTACCTGAGAGGCATGCCCGTGGTCATCGGCCAGGCGATGAATATGATTCTGCAATGCATACATACCGCATGCTGCCATGTATCCGGCCTGACGCATACCGCCACCGAAAACTTTGCGCACTCGCTTGGCCTCGTGTATAAAATCCTTTTTTCCTAAAAGCACAGAACCAACAGGTGCTCCTAGTCCTTTACTGAGGCAAATAGAAATACTATCGAACATTTTTCCTAAATCGGTGGCTGAGTATGCTCCGGCAATCATGGCATTAAATACACGTGCTCCGTCCAGATGCAGCTTGAGGTTGTGCGCGCGGCACGCATCCGATATTTGTTGGATTTGCTGCAGCGTGTAAAAACTGCCTCCCCCACGGTTGCTTGTATTTTCGAGACACACCAAAGTGGTACGTGGGAAATGCGGGTCATCGGCATTAATGGCGTGTACTAGTTGCTCTGCTGCTATTAAACCGTAAGTAGAAGGTAGGAGTTTAGCTTGTACCCCAGAATTGGAGGCTATACCACCACCCTCGTATTTGTAAATATGAGCATTATCGGCACACACTACTTCATCACCCGGCCTGGTATGCACGCGAATGGCCACCTGATTGGTCATGGTTCCACTCGGACAGAAGAGCGCATCTTCCATTCCGAAAAGCTGTGCGCAATACTGCTGCAATTCAATCACCGATTGGTCTTCGCCATACACATCATCCCCTACACGGGCAAGCATCATTGCCTGTAGCATGTCGGGTGTGGGCATGGTTACGGTGTCGCTGCGTAAGTCTATACGATGCATATTGTTATGGCTTAGTAAGCAAGTATACAGTTTTTACCTGACGCGGATACGTTTTCCGGGGCGCAAAGGTGTTTTTTTACTCATACCGTTGATTCGCGTAAGGTGACTAACACTTATGCCGTAGCGGTACGCGATTTTAGAAAGTGTATCGCCCTTGCGTACGGTATGGTATCTTGATTTTCCCCGTTTGGCTGCTTTGAGTTTTTGAGATTGAATTTCGTACAGGTGACTGAAACAGCTTTTATCAATTTGCAACGTATCGCCCATGATTGAACCGGAGGGGAAATGAATAATTTTATTCGGGTCAAGTTTTTCGCCCTGATAACGTACTTCAAAATGCAAGTGAGGCCCTGTAGAGCGTCCGGTGCTACCAGCCAAACCAATGATATCGCCACTCTTTACAGGTTTTCCCGGATAGGTAAGCAATTGATTGAAATGTGCATACAGCGTTTCGAGTCCGTTGTAATGTCGAATGAGCACCACATATCCGTAATCGGCACTGCGCTTAGCCACACGAACTACTCCATCAAACATGGCATATACCGGATCGCCCACATCCATGCGTATATCCACTCCGTAATGAAATTTTGCTCTTCTGCCCCATCTTCGAAATCCGAAGTCGGATGAAATATCGCCAATGGCAGGGGGATGAAATCGACAGTCCATACTGTCGCGCAATGCTAGCAAAACGGTATCGTTCATTTCCGTAAACGAAACTTTATACGGATTGATGGTAACCGTATCCCAGCCTGCAGGGTATACACCTTGTGCCGGTATCATCATGGTATCGAATGTAAACCGGGGGTCGCGTAAAACATCCCAGTAATAAATATCGCGGTAGCCGGTAAATGTTTCGTCAAACACACCTTCTGTTTCTATATACAACGAATCGGATTCGTATTCTTCTATTTCGTCTTCTTCTTCGTCAGTAACCTGCGCCTGTACCTGTGCCAGCGAAACACAAAAGGCAAATGCCAGTAAGAGTAAATAGCGTAAGTACATGAAGCCGTTTAAGAGGTTCGTTGAAGTTTAAGCAATGCATGCAATTTATCTTTTTGCAGTTGATTTTGCAGTGCATCTACCGATCTAAACATTTGCTCTTCTCGCAGTTTATCCACATACCTTACTTCCACTATCTGGTCGTATATATCTTCGTTAAAATCAAAAATGTGAACTTCAATAGAATACGTCATTCCATCAACTGTCGGACGATAACCGCTATTGAGCATACCCTTGTATAAGCGGTTGTTGATAAGTATTTGAACGGCATAAACCCCGTTAGCGGGTATTAGTTTCAGCTCATCCGAGATTTCAATATTGGCCGTAGGAAAACCAATTGTTCGTCCCAGTTTTTTTCCATGAATAATTGTTCCGTGAATGGCATATGGCCTTCCCAGATACCTGGCAGCTGTGGCAACATCGCCTGCTTCAAGTGCTTTGCGAATGCGTGTAGAACTGACCGATACGTGATCAATATCCTGTTCGGGAATTTCTTCTACTTCAAATCCGTAGGTATGTGCATATTGTTTCAAATGTTCAAATGAGCCCTCGCGGTTTTTACCAAAACGATGGTTGTAGCCAATCACCAAAATTTTAGTTCCTATTTTATTTACGATGATATCGCGAATAAACTGCATGGAGGATAACCGTGAAAACTCACGTGTAAAGGGCAAAATGAGCAGATGCTGTATGCCTTCGTTGCGAAGGGCTTCTATTTTTTCATCGAGTGTGTGCAACAGCTTCAATCCATGATCATCGGGGAAAAGTACAGTGCGCGGATGCGGATCAAATGTCATCACCACCGTTTCGCCACCGTATTGACCGGCCAGTTGTTTTAATCGGTTAAGTATGGTGCGATGAGCCACATGCACACCATCGAATGTACCTTGTGTAACAATAGCATTGGGTATTACAGGAAGTTCATCTAAACTTCGGTATATTTTCATGAACAAAAACTAAGTGGTGGCAAAATAAATGATTTTAACGGAATGCTACAGCACAGGGTTGCGCACACTCGCTGGTGATTAACACGTATCGTTTACGATTCAGCTTCTTGTATCCTGGCAACACACTGCTCCACGCCTATGGCATCGCTCACCTGAAAATTACCTGAACGTGTACGCCTGAGTTCGTACAAATAGGCCCCTGCACCCAAAGCCTTACCGAAATCGTGTGCCAATGACCGAATGTATGTGCCTTTACTGCACACTACACGAAAGTGCACAAGTGGCATTTGAATACCGGTTATTTCAAACTCGAGAATTTCTATGGTGCGCGGATTGGGCTCTACGTGTTTTCCATCACGTGCTGATTGATACAATCGTTTCCCATCTTGCTTAATGGCTGAAAATACCGGTGGTATTTGTTGCTGCACACCTATAAACTGCGCTGCTGCCGATGCAATACCTTCGGCTGTAATTGCTGAACAATCATACTCTGCATCAACTTCTGTTTCGCGGTCGTAAGAGGGTGTAGTGGCTCCCAGATAGAACGTGCCGGTATATTCTTTTTCGGTGGCCATGTAGGTATCTACGTTTTTGGTTTCCTTTCCCACGCACACTATCAGCAAACCGGTAGCCAGCGGATCGAGTGTGCCGGCATGTCCCACTTTAATTTTCCGTTTTACTCCCGGCTCGTTTTTTTGCTGAAGATGAACATGCTTAAGCAGTGCATACCTCAATTTGTTCACCACATCGAATGATGTCCAGCCTATAGGTTTATCAATAAGCAAAATAGCACCGTTGGTAAAATCGGGTTTCATGCAGCATTAATCAACGGTAAGCTGCATTCCGCTGTAGTAGGCATAAACAAGAAACACGCATCCCAAAATAATGCGGTAATAACCGAAATGCCGGAAACCATAGCGGGTTAAGAAACTAACAAATGCTTTAACTGCAAGCAACGCAACGATAAATGCTACCGCACCGCCTACTAGCAGTAAATTGATTTGTTCGGCCTGTATGGTTTTGTAAGACTCCAGCAGGTCGAGGCCGGAGGCAGCAAACATGGTAGGTATAGCCAGTAGAAATGAAAACTCGGCTGCCTGCACCCGATTGAAACCGGATAATATGCCTCCAAATATGGTAGCCGCTGCACGCGACACTCCGGGTATCATAGACACGCATTGGATAAAACCAATTTTAAGGGCATCCACAAAACGTATATCCGCTATATCAGCATACGCACTTTTCTTTTTTTCCGACCATTTGTCGAGTACGATTAACAGCACGCCACCGATAATAAGCGATACGCTTACCGTAACGGGATTAAACAAATACGCTTTAATGGATTTGTAGGCCAAAAAACCGATTACACCGGTTGGTAAAAAAGCTACGCCCAGTTTCAAATAAATGGATAACCCGACCAAAAAGCGTTTGTAATACAAGTACACTACAGCCAGTATGGCCCCCAATTGTATCACAATTTCAAATGTTTTTACAAATTCAAGATTATGAATGTGCATGATGTAGGTAGCCAATATCATGTGGCCGGTAGATGATACGGGCAAAAACTCGGTAAGCCCTTCAATAATGGCTACAAGAATAGCCTGCAGCAAACTCATGGTGCTTATTCGGCCTTGGGTTTATACATAATAGCAAATACCTCGATCACAAAACCGACAACCACCACAATAGGAGCTACTGTAAGTTTGGTGGTGTTAAATATGTCTTCTGTACCCGACATGAGCATAAATCCAATGCTGATAACCACTACACCTACCAGCATGAGTAGGTAATTTATACGTGAAAACAGAAATGCTGATTCAGAGGCCTGCACAGGCTTATCTGTTTTTTTGAGAGAAATTTTTTTATCTGCCATGATTGTGTTATTTAAAGGTTGTTAATACAGGTCATCTATTTTCATACGCAGGTAGTGATTGGTTGAAATCAGGCTGCTGACAACGGTGATGACCACACCTGCAAGTATAATAACTCCGAATAATAAAAAAAATTGTGTGGCATCGTACAGCTTGTCAATGCCATCGAGCCAGCGCGGTATGGAATACAAAACAGAAAGCAACAAGGTGCAGGCAATAACTCCACCATACAACCCGTGAAGTAACGAACGCAACATAAACGGACGAATGATAAACGCGTGTGTAGCTCCCACCATTTGCATACTTTTTATAATAAACCGCTGCGCATATAAATTAAGCCTGATTGTATTGTTTATGAGCGTAATGGTGATTACTAAAAAAATCAAGCTCAACCCGATGAGGGTAAATGATAACAGCCGTATATTTTTATTTATTTCATCGATCAACAACCGCTGATATACAATTTCCTGTACTTCGCTGAATCGCTTAATTTCACGTTCAATGCTTGCTATGGCATCTGCGTTGGCAAAGTCTGACTTTACATGCAACTCCACCGAAGGCAGCAATGGATTAAATCCTAAAAACTGAACGAAGTCCTGGCCAATCTCGCGTGAGAATACCTGTGCAGCTTCTTGACTGTTTACGAATCGGGCTGATTTTGTATAAGCCGATTGCGACAATAGTTTGAACACGCGGTTCTGGTCTTCTTCTTTGCTATCGGCTCTGAAAAAAACAGTTATCTGAAAGTTCTCCTTCAGTTGAATACTAAGCTTATTGCCATTGATTAGGAGTATGCCGAATAGTCCCAGCATAAACAGTACAAGAGCTATACTGACAATGGATGGCAGGTAGGATATTTTTCTGCGTTTTTTTATGCGTGGTTTATCTTCCATGGGCATTTGCTTGATGCACGAAAATAGCACTAAAGACAGCACACAGCACACCCTTTATTTCCACAATAAACCTTATTACGATGTATATAACTTCATGAGCTGAGGAATTAATACCGCTGTAGAAAAAAGCTGCGACTGTTTTTGCCCTTCCTGTATGAGTTTCAAGCGAAGCGGTTCATCTTCCAATACACGATCAATTGCTTGTTTCATAGCTGCATCATCGTTGGGCTGAACAAGCACTGCAGCCGGTCCTACCACCTCGGGCAAACTGGAAACCGCTGAGGTTACAACCGGTACATGGCTACACATCGATTCCAGCAATGGAATGCCAAAACCT
>Ga0315901_10006722_pt1 | contig 13730 bp, 11 predicted proteins | sample LakEriMetagenome_10_FD_203761 | JGI IMG/M metagenome (GOLD analysis project Ga0315901, IMG submission 203761) | Freshwater fungal communities from buoy surface, Lake Erie, Ohio, United States - Buoy 2 MA116 | ecosystem: Environmental > Aquatic > Freshwater > Lake | place: USA: Lake Erie, Ohio... | reverse complement strand
ACACCGGTAGCATCAAACGACTGGTCAATACAACGAGTGTTCTACTTTCCTAATAGTGCTACTAAGGCATTGTTTGTTTATTATGGAAATGCAACATATCCCAACGAAGCAGCTGCATTAGCAGCAGTGACTACAGAGCCATTTTCAGAAGCTGCTAATACAACTGCAAATGCAATTTATGTAGGTTATATGTTGTTGAGAAATAATGCCGACTTCACTGTACCATCATCTTACGAGTTTTACGCGTCTGGATTATTTAGAGGGTCTGGTGCAAGTGTAACTAGCGGCGGTGGAGGTTCTACAGCTTTAATAGGATTATCTGACGTATCAATCATATCTCCAACAAACGGACAACCATTAGTTTACAACTCGTCGACTCTTAAATGGCAGAATAGCTCAACGGTTATAGCCAACTTGACAGGAAACGCATCGACAGCGACATCTGCATCTTATTCGACAACTGCATCTTATTCACAAACAGCTGTATCTAGCAGTTATGCGTTGACAGCGTCATTTGCATTGAATGGCGGCGGAGGCGGAGGATCTGCTTTCCCATACACCGGTAGTGCCGTAATTACTGGAAGTTTAATAGTAACCGGATCAGTAACTGCAACAGACGGATTTACTGGGTCACTTTATGGCACCGCTACATCATCTAGCTATGCAACGTCTGCATCATATGCCAATGTGGCACAAACATTGTTAGGCAGTGTTATAACTGCGGAAACTGCATCGTATGCCACGAATTTTACGGTTGGGTCTACATTAAACATCGATGGGACGCTTTTCGATCGAGCAACTGTGAACTCAACCATTGTAGGATCAAACAACCTATTTACTCAAGCAACCGGATCATATACGTCAGCATTTGGAAAGTACACACTACACAACGGAGCTAATGCAAGAGCTGGTGAGTTTAATACTGTGTGGAATGGAACAACTGCAGTTAGCACAGAAACATCAACAACGGATATAGGTAATACTGCAGACATTACTTTTACTTCAGCAATCATTTCTAGCAACATACAAATAAATGCGGTTGCTGCTACATCCGGATGGACCGTAAAAATGCTAGTAACATATATCTAATCATATTTATATTAAACCAAATCTTGGATAGGGAAAAGAAATGGCAAATGAATTCATAATAAAGAACGGCTATCGGTCTCAAGGTAACTCTGAGATTACCGGTTCTGCGACAATATCTGGATCTGTAATTGCTACCGGTTCATTATCTGTTTTAGATTCAAACAATGTCAATGTTTTAAACACAAACACATATATACTGCGAGGTGCTAGTCCTGGAAATATTAGTGTCGACTGGTCAACTCGAACATTAAACGATCCATCCAGTACTCCTGTATTAAATTGGAGAACTTATAGACTAATCGACACTTCTACAACTAGATCACTCGATTGGCAAAATAGAACACTTTTAGAAGCTACTCAACTTACTGTACTAGATTGGGCAAATGGACAGCAACTTTGGGGTACGAGATTAGCTATTGATTGGAGAAATCGAAAACTATACGACACATCCCCTATACTATCTGCAGATTGGTCAACAAGAACATTGCACGATACCTCAACAACACAATCGGTAGATTGGCAAAACAGATATTCATTGGATGTCTCTGGAATTCTCGCAACCAATTGGGATAGTCGTAGACACTATGATACATCAACATCATCATCAATTAATTGGGGCACTCGAACATTAAATGATAGTTCTGAACTTACTTCAGTGGATTGGGCAAACAGACAAACGGTGGATGGCGCATCTGTACTAAGTTTAGATTGGGCTAGTAGAATTTTATATGATACATCCGGGATCCCGGCAGTCGATTGGGTTCAACGCGCATTAGTGGATTCTATATCCACGTCTGCAATTAGTTGGGATGCTGTAAATTTAAGTTACAATGTTATATATACAGTACCGCAATTAACACAGCTAACATTAGACACGTTAGATGCATTTAGCATACAACCTGGATATAATAATGGAATCACTCAAAATTATAGCGGTGAACAAATATCAGCACTAGGTTTTTTAGATGCTGGCGTTACAATAGGTAATTTAGTATACTTAAACAGCGCTGGCTTTTGGTACAAAACGGATCAAACATCAGTTTCTTCGAGTTATATGTTAGGTATATGTGTAGAAAATACAGCTGGAAAAGAAGCTATATTAATAGAAGGTACAGTCGGATTCACCACTTCATCTGTTGCAGATTCGCCACTAGTTACCGGAACAAACTTCTACGGTGTTCCAATCTACATATCTGGATCCGATGGTGCAATGTCAACAGATAAACCAACATCTGGTATTGTTCGCATAGTAGGACATGCATTTTTTAATTCAACAACAAACCCAAGCAATTGGTTAATGAAATTTAGACCATCTAATAACTGGTATGAAATATGAGTAATATAAATAAAATAAATGGTTTATTAATAACAGCAGAAAGTGCATCATACGCTGTAACGGCATCTTATGCGCCATATTCTACAGGCAATTTAGCCGCAGTACAAGCTCGTAGAACATCTGGATTTACGCTTCCATCTCCTGCAGCAATAATAGCTTTAGATATCACCGATGTTGAAAATCAAGCAACAATAATACAACACGATAACACTAACACTGAAAGAATCTATGTTTATTCGACGGGATTATATCTAATACATTATCATGCAGACGTAGGTCCTGGTACGGTTAGTGATTTTGAATTTGCAGTTATAAGAAACAGTGCCGGTAATATTATAAGCGGAAGTGTAGTTGCTGGAAAAAATTCAAGTACAGACAAAGTAATAGCTAGCACCGACACGTTAGTATTATTGAATGCTAATGATTACGTTGCATTAATTGGAAGATATATTGCCACATCGAGTGGTATTGCAAACAACATAGTATTAAGTGTTACTAAACTTGAAGGAGTAGCTGGACCGCAAGGACCAACAGGTGCGACTGGAGCACCAGGTGGTGTAACATCTATAATAGCAGGTACTAATATATCAATATCACCGGCTGAAGGAACAGGCACTGTAACTATAAATTCAACAGCCACCGGGGGAAATGTTGATCTAGGTCAAGTAATAGCCATGACACAAATAATGTATCCATTTACAGGTTTTTAATATTTATATAAAAAGAAAAAGATTATGCCAGCAAACACAAGTCCAATTTTTGCATTAACACCAAACGTAGGTGAAGTAAAGATTACAACAACTGCCGCATTAGTAAGATCGGATGGATCGGCAGCTAACGCAATTGGTACCGATCAATTCCTCGCATTTACCGCAGGAGCTAATGGTAGCTTTGTGCAACGAATACGATTTATTCCGGTGGCATCGGCTGCAGCAGTTAACTCAGTAGCAACAACATTGCGAGTATTTTTAAGTTCAGTTAATACAGGTACACCTACTGCATCTAATACGCATTTATTAGCAGAAATTTCTGTACCTATTATTTCAACATCGAACTCAACCTCAGCAGTAACCTATTACGAAATACCATTAAACATTGCAATACCGACAGCACATTATATATTAGTTTCGCAACATATCGCTCAAACTACAAATCAATCCTGGCAAGCAATAGTATTTGGTGGTGATTATTAATTAGTTATAAACTATGTTATTCGGAAACTCCCCATCAGATTTTGGTTTTCTACCTCCCCAGTTCAAAGGAGATGTACAAATGTTTTTTCCAACAGGTACTGCTGTTACTCAATGGCAACAATGGATAAAACCAAAAGGCGTTGGTATGGTATATATGATAGCCATCGGCGGAGGTGGAGGTGGTGGAGGTGGTTTCACCGGAGCTTCTAATACTGCACGTGGTGGTGGTGGCGGAGGCGCATCCGGCGCAGTAACATCATTAATGATTCCTAGCGTATTAATACCAGATGTTTTAAAAGTATCTGTAGGACTAGGCGGGCAAGGCGGCGCTGCTGGTTCACCCGGAATTATTGGAATTGCATCATACGTATCACTTGGCGTTGGAGTTACTACTGGTATTACTATACCAAATATAATATTAAGAGCACTCGGAGGAGGAAATGGTACTGCGGGGACTGGCGCAGCAGCAGGGGCCGGAGGTTCGGCTGCAGGCGTAACAACAATAGCCGCTTTAGGTCCAATTGGAAAACTAGGATTTTTTACAAATAATGGTACTGCTGCAAATGCTGGGTACCCAGGCCAAGATGGTACATCAGGTGGCGCACAAACGGGAGCAATTGGTACTGCACTCACCGGTGTATGGGCTTCTTTGATAGGATGTTCTGGTACTGGTGGAGCAGGAATCCAAACCCCGGCACAAGCTGGATTTGCTGGAGGAGCTATAAGTCTCACATCAGCTTTAGACTTTGCCGATGGTACATATACTCCAGCTGCTAGTTTTCGAGCCGGAGGTACTGCAGGTACATCGGGTGTTGCTGGTGGAAATGGTAACGCCGGCGTTAAATCTTTTAAACCATTTTTAAATACCGGCGGTACTGGCGGTGGTTCTAGTGATAATGCTGCAGGCGGCAACGGTGGCGATGGTGGTTATGGATGTGGAGGAGGCGGCGGTGGTGCTGGTACTACCGGAGGTCGAGGCGGTGCTGGAGGACCTGGACTTGTAGCTATAATAAGTTGGTAGAGGTATGCTGTTTGGAAATTCATCTTCAGATTTCGGAAACTTACCTTCGCAATTCAAAAACTGCGATGTTCAGATGTTTTTGCCCCAAGGAGCAGGCGCAACGCAAATACAAACTTGGATTAAACCGCGCGGTGTTACTATGGTGCATATGCTCTGTATAGGTGCCGGTGGAGGCGGCGGAGGAGGACAATCTGCTGCTGGTAACAAAGGCGGCGGTGGCGGCGGATCTAGTGGAGGCATTTCATCACTCATGGTACCTGCTATATTTTTACCTGACAGATTGTTAGTATCAGTATCACCTGGCGGTAGAGGGGGCGCAGCCGCATCCAACGGAACATCTGCGGCAACTACATTTATTTCACTAGGTGCAGGAATTACTACAGCAACAACCATACCAAATATTATACTATTAGCAAACGGAGGTAACCAAGGTAACCAAGGTAATGGAGGTGGTGCGGGAGGAGCTCCTGCTGCAATAGCAATAACCGCTTTAGGCCCACTCGGTAAACTGGGTATTTTTCCAAATCATGGTAACCAAGCAAATGTCGGTATTGCAGGACAAGCAGGTTCCGGCGGTGGAAATGCGACTACATTTATAGCAACTCCTATTACTGCAGTTTGGAACGTATCTCCATTATCTGGAGGCGCCGGAGGCGCGGGAGCATCGAGTACAGTTTCATCATTTGGCGCACAAATAACATTACAAGCAGCTGTAGATTTTGCCGATGGCGGTGTTTATTTTCCTACAAACATTATACCTAGTGGAGTTAACGGGGGTGGTAATGGAAACGCTGGTGTTAAATCATTAAAACCATTTTTAAATACCGGTGGAACTGGGGGTGGAAGTAGCACCAATGGACAAGGAGGCGTTGGAGGCAACGGAGGTTATGGTTGCGGCGGCGGCGGAGGCGGCGGCGGCGTTACCGGCGGTCGAGGTGGAGATGGCGGAGATGGTGTTGTGATAATTACTAGCTGGTAAGGTTGGTTGTTATATTAACATTTCTTATTATATCAAGAAAAGGTTTTGTATGACAAGAAAATTAGATAAAGAACATTTAGATGCAATTCAAGAATTGCAAGATCAATTTACTCAAAACACATTAATTCTCGGAAACGTTGCATTAGAGCAAGAATCAATTAAATATCGACTCGATGAATTAGACACACAAAAACAAAAATGCATGGATACATTCAAGCAGTTAAAACAACGAGAAAACAATTTAGTTGAACAAATGCGTGAAAGATACGGCGACGGCGAAATCAATGTTGCTGATGGTACATTTACATCCGAAGGTCAGTAATGGTACATTCATATTTATTAATAAAATCATATTGGGAGTAATTTAATGGCAGAAAGAATAGTATCAGCTGGTGTATTTACGCGAGAAGTTGATCAATCATTTTTACCTGCAGCAGTTGGCCAAATTGGCGCCGCTGTTGTCGGACCAACAGTAAAAGGTCCAGCTTTGATACCTACTAAAGTATCATCGTTTGGAGAATTTCAACAAATATTCGGATCATACACAGATGATTCATATGTTCCGTATGTTGTTGATGAATATTTTAGAAACAATCTTGGTGCAGCAACATTAACTGTAACTAGATTGTTATATGAAGATGGATATAAATTGACTAACGGTGCATTAGCGGTTATTGCAAAATCAGCATCAGTACAATATGTAACACATTTGTTGCATCCAACACAACCAGTATCAACAAATGGTGCATTAAATGTTTTTGAATCATCTACAATTACCAATGGACCATCTGGAAGTTTCGTGTTAACAGTGAGTGGTTCATTTGCTACACAAGCAGTTCCCGGATATAGTGCATACTTAAGTGGTAACGGTACTGCAGTATCAACATCAATTGATTACACAAAAAATAATTACATAACTAAAATATACGGCCGCAATCCTAAATCAGTTGATTATCCGGTATATGTGCAATATGAAAATACTAGTGCAACAAGTTTATTTAATAATTTAGCAGATGTAACAGTAGAATTAGCAGTTTTACCTAGTTATTCATTTTTAACTGATTATGAAACTGCATCAACCCCATGGATTACTTCTCAAAAATTGGGAACTAATGCAGTTAATTTGTTTAAATTTCACACATTGTCACATGGTACATCTGTGAATCATGAAGTAAAAGTTGGAATTTATAACATTAGAACTGCAGACGAAGTTTCAGATCCAAATGGATATGGATTATTTAATGTGGAAGTTCGCAGAGTTAATACTTCAAATATTCCAAATTCTCCATATGCATCAAATGATACTGATGCAAATGCTGAAATTGTAGACCAATTTTTAGATTGTAATTTAGATCCCAATTCAACTAATTATATTGCAAGAAAAATTGGAAATCGTTATCAATCAATAACAGATGCTGGAAACATTGTTATTAATGGAGATTATCAGAACCGGTCAAAATACATTAGAGTACAAGTAACAGATTCTGTAGCAAATAAAGCTATTAATAAAACATTGATTCCATTTGGATTTCGAGCTATAAATTCACCAATTCCAATGGCATCTGGTTCTTTGAATTTAACAGCTGCTACATATAAAACATCGCAAGTAGTTAGCGGTGAATATTCATTGAACAATTATTTAGGATTTGATTTTACAGCTGAAAATAATTTGAATTATTTAGCTCCAATTCCATCTGGTTCTGTTACTGGTAGCAACACTGATTTTTATCTAGGAAATATAAGTCAAGATGCACAGGCCAACTTCCCAACTTCTGCTACTGCATATTCTGGTTCATTAGAAACTGCATTAACTACTAGTTCCACATTTTTTACATCCAATGTAAGCACGGCTACTAGAAAATTCATAGTACCATTTCAAGGTGGTTTTGATGGAGCTCGTCCAAATTTACCAAAATTTAGTGGAACAAATATTTCAGATACCAATGTGTTTGGATTTGATTGCCAGAGTTCAACTACAACGGGTACAAAAGCATATAACAAAGCATTTACATTGTTATCAAACACTGATTACTATGATTTTAATTTATTGCTTATACCAGGAATTTTGCACAGCAAACATGGTGCCGTAACTAGTTTGGCTCGTAGTTTAGTAACAAATCGACAAGATGCATTCTATGTAATGGATTCTAACGAATTAACTGCTAATATTTCTACAGTAACATCCACAATCACATCAATTGATAACAATTACACAGCAACATATTGGCCATGGGTACAAATTCTTAGACCAGATACGCAAATTCCATTATGGGTTCCGCCTAGTATCGTAGTAGCCGGCGCATTGGCATACAATGATTCAACTGCAGCTCCTTGGTATGCACCGGCTGGTTTAAATAGGGGTGGTTTAACATCTGTACTTAACACGTATCAAAACTTATCACAATCTGATCGAAACACTTTGTATGAAGCTCGAGTTAACCCTATAGCAAACTTCCCTAACGACGGAATAGTAATTTGGGGTCAAAAGACATTGCAGGCTCGACCAAGTGCATTAGACCGAGTAAATGTGCGCCGTTTGCTAATTGCGGTTAAGAAGTTTATTGCATCATCTACTCGTTACTTGGTATTTGATCAAAACGTAATTGCTACCAGAGACAGATTCACTCAAATTGTTAATCCTTACTTAGAAACAGTTAGAGCTGAAAATGGATTATATGCATTTCGTGTAGTAATGGATCAAACAAATAACACCCCAGATATCATTGATCAAAACATTTTATATGGTCAATTATTCCTGCAACCTACTAGAACTGCTGAATTTATTATATTAGATTTTAATATTCAGCCAACAGGTGCAGTGATACCAGATTAACTTGTACAAATTCACAAAAAGGGTAGGACTTCGGTTCTACCTTTTTTACGTTGTTAATATTTATAAGAAAATAAGGAAACGAACATGGCAGGTCTTAATGATAATGTGAATCCGTCGTTAGGTGACTTTGGTGATAATGTAGAATTTTGGTCAAAAGCGTATTCGTGGGAACCAAAAAAACAACATCAATTTATTATGGAAGTTGAAGGAATTCCGGCTTATTTAATTAAAACAGCTGCAAAACCTTCTATGACTAACAGTGAAGTTGCATTAGATCATATCAATGTTAAAAGATATGTTAAAGGAAAATCATCTTGGAACACTATTGGAATTACTATATATGATGCAATTGTACCATCTGGAGCACAAGCAGTTATGGAATGGATGCGTTTACATCATGAATCATCAACTGGTCGAGATGGATATTCTTCATTTTATAAAAAACAAGTTAAGCTTCGTCAACTTTCTCCATTAGGTGAAATTATCGAAGAATGGACATTGCATGGTGCTTTTTTAACTGAAGCAAATTTTGGATCATTGTCTTGGGACGCTGAAGATGTTGTTACAATTGAAGCAACTCTTCGATATGACTGGGCATTCTTAAGTTTCTAAATTAGAAATAATATATGGGAGTTTCGGCTCCCATTTTTTGTGTTCAAACATATTTATATTAAAGTTATAAGGATTCTAAATGAGTAAAATGACAGATCGAGTAGACAATCAACATATTGTTAAACTAGCCCGAGAACAATACGAACAACAAAAACGAAGCACGTTACCAACGGTTATTGTTCCATTGGCATCTGCCGGAAATGTATATTCAAAAAATCATATTTTACGCAACGGAACAGTTGAAATGCGTTATATGACTGCATATGATGAAGATATACTAACTAATACATCATACATAAAAAACGGTGTAGTTTTTGAAAAATTGTTAGAATCTATCATAACTACAAATGTAGCAATCAGTGATATTTCAGCCGCTGATAAATTTGGTTTAATTATACATGCTCGTATTTTAGCATATGGCTATGAATACCCAATACGAGTAACGAATCCTAAAACAAACAAACAAATTGAACAAGTTTTTGATTTAAGAAAACTTCAATTTAAACCATTTACGTTAATTCCAGATGATTTAGGAGAATTTGAGTATCAAGTTAATGAATCTTATAAACTTAAGTTTCGTATACCGGCAGATGATGCTCCCGATGACACAATATCCGAATTCTTAAAAAATGTAATTACCGAAATTAATGGAAATAGAAATCCAGCTGAAATTGAACAATTTATTCGTTATGAATTTTTATCTATGGATGCTAAAAAATTCAGAACATATCTTGCCGAAAATCGTCCAGGGTTACAGTTAGATATTGAATTTGAAGGTGAAGATGGGGACACCTTCAAAGCTGGGTTTCCCATCGGACCACAGCTTTTTTGGTTTTAACCCAGAAGACCGTATAAAACTTCATGATAATTTATTTAATTTAGTTTGGCACGGTGAAGGTCGATGGGACTGGGATACTGTATACCATATGCCTATCATTATTCGGCGGCATTGGTCTAAACGAGTTAATCAGTTAGTTGCGGAACGTAATGAATATGAAGAACAAAAACTTCAGTTACAACTTCGTATGGCTGGAGCAAAAAAACCTGGTCGTTAATATTTATAATAAAGAAATATAATGTCCAACGAAGTTAATCATATTATATCTAACGCAAAAAAACTACCTAGACATGGTAGAATGGCTGGTGGGTTAGATGACGACGCTAATATTAATGCAAATACAGTTGCCGGTGCATTAAAAAGTTCAATTGAAACTATTGGAAAGGTTACTGATAGTACAATAACATCATTAAATAAATTGAATAATGCAGTAGCACAGGGAGCTGGATTTGAGACATTATCGGCATTTATTGATGACGCTCATAAAAGATTCAAAGCTGTAATACAAGACTCATTAGATTTTGAGAAAAGAAATTCATCTTTACAAACATCAATGGGACTCACAGCTAAAAGTGCTGGATTATTAGGACAAACGTTAGATAAAATTGCCATGACATACAAAATGTCAGGTGAAGATATCAGAGCATATGCTGGAAGTATCAAATCAATGCTTCCTACATTAAAACAAAATCAAGCCGGGTCAGAAAAATTTTTTCAAGGAATGATTAAAACTCAAAAAGTTTTACAAACTAATTTAGGGTTAACAGAAGATCAAGCAAATAAATATACATTGTATGCTCAACAAGTAGGAGAAAATGGTGATGAAATACTTCGAGCTACAAAAAATATTGCAAAAATGATTGACCCAGACGGCACCGGCGGGGCATTTAAAATGATTACCGAAGAAATTGCAGATGCTGGAGAAGATATTACTTTGCAATATGGTAAAATACCAGGGCAATTAGAAGCAGCAGTAATTAAAGCTAAAAAATTCGGATTATCGTTACAACAACTAAAAACCACTGCTGATGGATTATTGGATATTGAATCTAGTATCGGTACTGAATTAGAATATCAGTTGCTATCTGGTCGAAGATTAGTCGATGAAGTTTCTGGAAAAAGTTTAACCAATACATTCCGAGAAGCTGCTTTGCGTGGTGATATGGCTACCCAAGCAGATGCCATGAATCAAATATTAGAACAAGAAGGTGAAACTTTAGAAAACAATTTGTTTGCTCGACAACAAATGTCACAACTATTGGGAATGGATGAGCAATCATTATCAGCTGCAATACAAAAAAAGAAAATATTAGATAAAGCCTCAGCCAAAGGTATAACATTAAACTTAGATGGATCTGATGCTATTCAGCAAGCTGCCATGGCTTTAGAAAAAGGCGCAATTGACCCTGTCGAATTTGAAAAATTTTCTGAATCAGTAGACACAAGAAGCACTGAAGATCTTTTAAAAGAATCTTTAGATGTGCAGAAAGCTACATTTATGGCAACTGTATTAAGTAATCAGTCTGCTATTATTGATAAGGCCCGCGGTAGCGTATTAGGCGCAAAATTTGTTACACCTGGGGCAACGGCAGGAGCTGGTCAGGTTCAAAACGTAGGTACTGCCGGTATGGGTATAGAAGCCGGTAAACAAGCCATTGCCACAACCATGGACTTTTTTGGCAAAATAGCATCAACATTTAAAGTATTTACCGGACGAGATGTAGTTTCATTCCCTGGATATGGTAAACGAACTTTGTTAGCAAAAGAAGGTGCAATACAATTAAAAGACAATGACATGGTAGTTGCTGGAACAAATTTATTTGGAGGAGGTAATGATACTGGTATGTTAGCTAAAGCAATAGTAGATGCAATTAACAATCAAACAAAACAATTAACAAATGGTACGTATAGTGGTATAAATGCACCGTATTACGGATAATGGAGTAAACAATGTCAAATCCTACAATTGGTAATGAAAATCAATTTCAGAATCCATTCAACATACTGCCAGATCCACAACTATCTAATCCGACGACTACAAATCAATCGCAATTTACAACACCCCATGTATTAGGAACAATTCCCACATTCAACATACTGCCGGATTATGCATACAATAATCCAACCAATGCAACCACAGATCAATTTACAACGCCAATTGTTTTAGGATCATCTAATACATATAATATATTACCAGATACTATATATACAAATCCAACCGTTGGCGAAACATATCAATTTAGCGGAGCTTATAACTATCAATCAACCGTATTCCCAGATCCTATATTTGGATTCTTTAAAAATAAATTTTCTGTAACTGGAGATTATTCTGGAAATTCAAGTCTTGATTTAACAATTCCATCAAATGGTACAGTTTTTGGTGCTTTATTGCGCCGAGGACAAAACCCAACATGGGTGCCAAATCCAGGCCTAAATTCAACTGCTGGTACCAGTTTAATAGATGATAAACGAAAAATAATTACTGGTCCATTTGGATTAGGTAAAATTGCATTAGATAGCGATACATACAGAAATTGGCAACCTCCGGCAGAAGAATCTTCAAATTATGATTGGGCAAACTGGAGTAGATCGGCGTTAGGATTTGGGTTAAATTCATTAGGAAGTGTAGTTGGAGTACCTCAAATTGGACAAATAGGCAATGCCGCTGTTAATCATATAATATCAAATGATACTGCTAGATTTGCTACATTTAGTAAAAAACAATTGGGCGCTGCTTCTAGATTTGATGTTATACAATATCCAGATTTTCGTAACATGAGATTCACAATTGGACTTGACAAGAAACAAGACACTGAAAATCCATTTGCTGAATATCGAAATCAAACATTGCCGGCAACACTCTCATTGTATCGTATCGATGGTACCGCAGCTGCAATTCGAACACTTAATCCTAGAACGGCGGCATACGCTGCTGCATCTGCTAGTCCATATGGGGCATATACTATATTCAATTTAGATGGCGCTGGTAAAACTGGATATGGATGGGGATCGCATGATTCTAAATATTTTATACGCAATGACTTTACAATTCGAAGTCACATTGCAAAAACATGGGTAGGTGGAGAAATTGGTTGGGCTCCTACTAGAAATCCACTTGAAATAGTTATGCCGTTTATAGGAGACCGAGTCAATGTTATCGATGCTAGCCCGCTTCCGAGTAAACAACGGTCTTTAGGAGATGCATATCGATGGACAGAACGATCATCAGTTATTGGGGATTTGCATAAAACACAAGATTTTATAAAGTTTTATTTTACTGGACCAAAATTAAGGCCTGGATTATCAAAAGGTACAGTTGCACAAACCGATACATCTATAAAAGATGATATTATAGTATTTCGAGCAACAATAGGATCATTATCAGATTCATTTTCCCCAAATTGGTCTGCTCAAACCATGATTGGGCGAGCGGATCCTAATTATACATACACTGGATTTAGCAGAGACTTGAGTTTAGACTTTACGGCATATGCAACTGATCGAGATGAATTATTTTTTATATGGAGAAAATTAAACATGTTAGCTGGTTATACAGCACCAACATATACTGATACTATTGCATTAGAAGGACCATGGATGCGATTAACTATAGGTGATTTATTTTTTCAAGTTCCTGTAGTAATGACATCATTGTCATACACATTGATGGATGGTGATACTTCGTGGGAAATAAATATAGAAGATGATCCTACAATGATGCAAGTGCCTAAAAAAATCGGAGTGTCATGTGGATTTAATATAATAGGAAATGATACCCCACAAAAAGGTGGAAAATTCTATACATTGGCAAAAAGATTTGATAGAAACA
>Ga0315901_10006719_pt1 | contig 13733 bp, 11 predicted proteins | sample LakEriMetagenome_10_FD_203761 | JGI IMG/M metagenome (GOLD analysis project Ga0315901, IMG submission 203761) | Freshwater fungal communities from buoy surface, Lake Erie, Ohio, United States - Buoy 2 MA116 | ecosystem: Environmental > Aquatic > Freshwater > Lake | place: USA: Lake Erie, Ohio... | reverse complement strand
TCCAGCACCCGGGCCACGGCCATGCCGACCTGCGGCGCGAACTGGTCCACGAAGCAGGGGATGAAGAGACTGACCTGCATGCGGCCAGTGTACCTGCATGCGGCCAGTGTCGGGCGGCGCCGTGGGGCCGAAACGGCCGCCGGTCGTCAGCGGTGGGCCGCGTCGCCCGCGAACTCGGCGACGATGGCGTCCCACAGTGCGATCCGGGCGGCGAGCGACTCGCGGGCGGTGGCCGAGGCCTCGGCCCACTTCCGCGGGTCTTCGCCGCACAGGGTGGCCACGATCCGCCGGCAGGCGGGTCCGTGCTTCTCGTCGTCGGCGGCGATGTGCCGCTCGAGGTAGAAGCGGAACGGGCCCCAGGCCTTGGGGTCACGGGCGGCCAGGGTGCCCACGAGCGGACGGAACATCTCCGGGATGACGTCCTCGCGGCCGAAGGTGAAGGCCGCCACGAGGCGATGGGCGACGCCGGATTCGATGACGGCGAACGAGCGGCCGACGAAGGCCGCGGCGGCCGCCGGCGGCCCCGCGGCGGCGAGCGCCGCGTCGAGCGGCCGGCCCGCGCGGAGGGCGTCGATGAGCCGCTCGATCGGGCCGGTGTCGGCACCGGTGTGCCGCATGGCGTCGAGATACATCTCGAAATGGGAGGCATGCGTGCCGTCGGGCAGCGCGTCGGACTCCTCGTCGAGCACGATCTCGTTGACCAGCCGGCGGGCCTCGCGGTCGGGCGTCGGGATCCAGGGGATGTCGCAGCAGGTGAGCTCCCGCTGCAGGGCCTTGAGCAGACTTTGAAAATCCCAGACGGCGAACACGTGGTGCTCCATGAACCGCCGCAGCCGCTCCGGCCGATCCACGAGCCCGTAGATCGGATGGGCCAGGAGCCGGGTGCGGAGGTCGCCGAGGTCGATCGCGGGTCGGGGCGGGGCGGACGTGGCGGGCATGGCGGGAAAGGCCGCGGGGCCGATGGGTCGCGAGCGGGCCGGCCGCGGTGGCAGGCCACGCTTCAGTTCTAGACAGGAGGGGCCCCGAGGACGAGGGCGGGGCTGCGGCCGTCAGCGGCGGCCGATCGCCCGCACCAACGCCGCCCCCATGTCGGCCGGGCTGTCCGCGATCTCGATGCCCGCGTCGGCCAGCGCCCGGAGCTTGGCCTCGGCCGTGCCCTTGCCACCGGAGATGATGGCGCCGGCATGGCCCATCCGCTTGCCCGGCGGCGCCGTGCGGCCGGCGATGAACGCCGCCACGGGCTTGGTGACGTGCCGCTTCACGTACTCGGCCGCCTCCTCCTCCGCGCTGCCGCCGATCTCGCCCATCATGAGGATGGCGTGGGTGTCGGGGTCGGCCTGGAAGAGCGCCAGGATGTCGATGAACGAGGAGCCCACCAGCGGGTCGCCGCCGAGGCCGACGCAGCTGCTCTGGCCGTGGCCGAGCTGCGTCAGCTGCCAGACGGCCTCGTAGGTGAGCGTGCCGGAGCGGCTCATCACGCCCACGTGGCCCGGGGCGTGGATGTAGCCGGGCATGATGCCGATCTTGCACTCGCCGGGGGTGATCACGCCCGGGCAGTTGGGGCCGACGAGGCGGCTGGGCGAGTCCTTCACCACGGGCAGCACGCGAGCCATGTCGAGCACCGGGATCCCCTCGGTGATCGCGATCACCAGCTCGATCCCCGCGGCCACAGCCTCGAGGATCGCGTCGGCCGCGAAGGCCGGCGGCACGAAGATCATCGTGGCGTTGGCGCCGGTGGCGTCCTTGGCCTCGGCCACGGTGTTGAAGACCGGCAGCCCGGCCACGGTCTCGCCCGCCTTGCCGGGCGTCACGCCGCCGACCATCCGCGTGCCGTAGTCGAGGCAGCCGCGGGTGTGGAACTCGCCCACCTTGCCGGTGATGCCCTGGCAGAGGACGCGGGTGTCGCGATCGACGAGGATGCTCATGGTGGTGTCCCTAGGCGCGGCTGGCGGCCACGACCTTCTTGGCGGCGTCGGTCAGGCCGTCGGCGGTGATGATCTTGGCGCCGCTGGTGGCGAGGATCTTCTTGCCCTCCTCCACCTCCGTGCCCTCCAGCCGCACGACCAGGGGCACGGTGAAGCCGACCGTCTTCGAGGCCTCGACGAGGGCGGTGGCGATCGTGGTGCACCGCATGATGCCGCCGAAGATGTTGACGAGGATCGCCTTCACGTTCTCGTCGGAAAGGATGATGCGGAAGGCCTCGGTCACCGCCTTGACGTCGGCCCCGCCGCCCACGTCGAGGAAGTTGGCCGGCGCGCCGCCGTGGAGCTTCACGAGGTCCATCGTGCTCATCGCCAGGCCGGCGCCGTTGACGAGGCAGCCGATCGTGCCGTCGAGCTTGACGTAGGAGAGCCCCGCGGCCGCCGCCCGAATCTCGGCCGGCTCCTCCTCCGCCGCGTCCCGCAGGGCCGCCACGTCCGGATGGCGGAACAGCGCGTTGTCGTCGAAGGTCATCTTGGCGTCGAGGGCGACGAGCGTGCCCTCCTTGGTGAGCACCAGCGGGTTGACCTCGAGGAGCGCGGCGTCGAGATCGACGAACGCCCGGCACAGCCTGCGGAAGAAGGTCTCGGCGTGCCGCCAGGCGGCCGGCGGCAGCCCGAGCTTCGCCGCCAAGAGCCGCGTCTGCCAGGCGGCCAGGCCGCGGTCGGGGTCGAACGGTTCGGAGAGGATCAGCTCCGGCGTCTTGGCCGCCACCTCCTCGATGTCCATGCCGCCGGCGGTGCTGGCGATCAGCACCGGCGACCCGACGCGGCGATCGACGAGCACGGCGCAGTACAGCTCGCGGTCGATCCCGCAGCCGCTCTCCACGAACACCTGCCGCACCACTTGGCCCTCGGGCCCGGTCTGGATCGTGACGAGCGTCTTGCCGAGCAGGCCGGCGGCGATCCGCTCGGCGTCGGCGGCGGACTTCGCCAGCTCCACGCCCCGCTGCTCGGAGCCCGCCACCTTCCCCTTGCCGCGGCCGCCGGCGTGGATCTGGGCCTTGACGGCACAGACCGGCGTGCCGAGCGCGGTGAACGCGGCGGCGGCCTCGGCGGGCGTGTGGGCGACCCGGCCGGCGAGCACGGGCACGCCCGCGGACCGGAGCAGGTCCTTGGCCTGAAACTCGTGGATCTTCATGCGGGACAGGGCCTCATGCGGGACAGGGCCTCGCTGGCTGGCGGCGGCGACGGACGCGGTCGCCGCGGCGGGCCTGTATGTATGGCAGGAACCCGCCGGCCTGCAAGGCTCGGCGGCCGGCCCGCGGCCGGGGGCGATGGCGGGCGGTCGAGGCGGCCCCTATGCTACCGCGATCGTGCCGCGACTGGCGCGGCCGCCCGGGGGTCGGAACACCGCATCATGAAGGTTCTCGTCACCGGTGGCGCCGGATTCATCGGCAGCCACATCGTCGATGCCCTGCTCGCCGCCGGCCACGGCGTGGCCGTCATCGACGACCTCTCCAGCGGCTCCCGCGACAACCTCCCGGCGGGCGTGCCGCTGCACGTCGTGGACGTCGTGGATGGCCCGGCCGTGGCGCGGGTGTTCGCCGCCGAGCGGCCCGACGCGGTCTGCCACCAGGCGGCGCAGATGTCGGTGAGCCGATCGGTCCGCGAGCCGCTGTTCGACGCCCAGGTCAACTGCATCGGCCTGATCAACGTGCTCGACGCGGCGGCCCGGACGGGCTGCAAGCGATTCGTGTTCGCCTCCTCCGGGGGCGTGCTCTACGGCGACGTGACGACGCCCGCGCCGGAGACCACGCCGGCCGACCCGGTGAGCCCCTACGGGATCACGAAGTGGGTGGGCGAGCGGTACCTGAAGTTCTACGCCGCGGAGCACGGGTTCGCGGCGGTGGCGCTCCGCTACTCGAACGTCTACGGCCCGCGGCAGAACCCGCACGGCGAGGCGGGCGTGGTGGCCATCTTCTGCAAGCGGCTGCTCGCCGGCGAGGCCGCCACCATCAACGGCGACGGGCGGTACGTCCGCGATTACGTCTTCGGGCCGGACGTCGCCCGGGCCAACCTCCTGGCCCTCACCGCCACCGCGGCCGAGGTGCGGCCCGGCACGCTCACGAGCCTGAACATCGGCACCGGCGTCGGCACCGACGTCAACGAGCTGGAGGCGGCCCTGCGGCACGTCGTCGCCGACCTGATCCGCCGCCGCGGCGACCCCGCCGACCTGCCCGCCCCGGTGCACGGGCCGGCCCGGGCCGGCGACCTGCGGAGCAACCTCGTCGATGCCGCGCGGGCCGCGGGTGTGCTCGGCTGGCGGCCGACGATGGCCCTGGCCGACGGGCTCGCCCGCACGGCCGAGTGGTTCGCCGCGCGGGCCTGAACCCGCGCCGCGCGGCCGTGATTTGCCGTTCCGTCCGCCCGGGGGAGTCGCTACCCTCCCGCCGCCATGGACGCCACCCCCGCCCCTGCCGTCGCCTCCGGCCGCACCGCGCTGATCTGCGGCGTCGGCGGCCAGGACGGCGCCTACCTCGCCGCCCACCTCATCGACCTCGGCTACACCGTCGTGGGCACCAGCCGCGACGCCCAGGCCAGCTCCTTCGAGAGCCTGCAGCGGCTGGGCATCCGCGACCGGGTGACGGTCGAGTCGATGACGCTGGTCGATTTCCGGTCCACGCTCCAGGCCATCTCCCGGCACGAGCCCGACGAGATCTACAACCTCGCCGGCCAGACGTCCGTGGGGCTGTCGTTCAACCAGCCCGTGGAGACGTTCGAGAGCATCGTCATCGGCACGGTGAACCTGCTGGAGGCGATCCGCATCCTGGGCCGGCCGATCCGGCTCTACAACGCGGGCAGCTCCGAGATGTTCGGCAACACCGGCGACGAGCCGGCCGGCGAGCGGACGGTGCTGCGGCCCTGCAGCCCCTACGGGATCGCCAAGGCGACCTCCTTCTGGCAGGTCGCGCAGTACCGCCAGGCCTACGGCATCGAGGCCTGCACGGGGATCCTCTTCAACCACGAGAGCCCGCTGCGGCCGGAGCGGTTCGTGACCCAGAAGATCGTGGCCGGCGCCTGCCGCATCGCCCGTGGCGAGCTGCAGTCGCTGTCGCTCGGCGATCTTTCCGTGCAGCGCGACTGGGGCTGGGCGCCGGAGTACGTGGTGGCGATGCACCGCATGCTGCAGATCGAGCCGCTGGAGGACTTCGTGATCGCCACGGGGCACACGTCGAGCCTGGAGGACTTCGTGGCGGCGGCCTTCGCGGCGCTGGGCCTCGACTGGCGGCGGCACGTGGTCCGCGACCCGAAGCTCACCCGGCCGAGCGAGATCGTCTGCGGCCGGGCCGACACGTCCCACGCCACCGCCCGGCTGGGCTGGACGGCCCGGCACACCATGCCCGACGTGGTGCGGATGATGGTCGAGGCCCGGCTGGCGAGAGAGGCGGTCGCGCCGCGACGGGCGGCCTGATCGTCCCCCGCGTCACGGGGCCAGGGCCTCGAGCGCCCCGGTCGTGATCCGCCGGGCGAGCGTGGGCGAGGACAGGTAGAGCGGCAGGCCGTGCTGCTTGCCCACGATGCCCGCCGCGTCGGTGGCGGTGAACTCGGCGTCGCCGGCCCAGCGCCGCGGCATGCTCACCCGGCCCAGCGCGTCGGCCCGCAGGTCGCGGTCGAGCCAGGGGAAGAACTTCAGGGCGTCGTCCCGCGAGTTGATCACGAGCGTCAGCCGGTCGAAGCAGGACAGCGTCTCGGCGTAGGGGCCGCGCGGGGCGAGGGCGTCGCAGCGGACGGCCGGGGCGACGAACACCAGGTGCGTGCGGGCCGGCCGCCGCATCCAGGGCATGACGTCGCCGCGGCCGGCGCGTTCCGCCGCCACCAGGTCCTCGAGGGCCTCGAGCGTGATGATGGCCCCGAAGCTGTAGCCGACGATCGCCACCGGCCGCTCGGGCGGCACGTGGCCGAGGAACCAGGCGAGATAGTGCCCGTCGGCATGGGCCCGCTCGTACTTCGCCCGGCCGTCGCGGAGGAGGATGCCCTGCTGGGCGCTCGGCCAGGAGAACACGACCAGCCGCGGCCGGCGGCCGCCCGGGCAGGCGGCCGCGCAGTGCCGGGCCAGCAGCAGGCCCTGGCATTTCGCCTCCGCCGCCTCGTAGCGGTTGCCGTGGATGAAGACCAGCAGCGGCCGGTCGGGGTCGTCGAGGTCCAGCAGGCTGTCGAGGTCCGACCGCTCCCAGCGGCCGCATGCGGCATCGACGCACCGCTCCACGGCCAGGTCGGCGGCGGCGGGGAAGTGGCAGATGCCCGGCAGCCGCCTGGTGCTCACGGCCCAGGTGTCGATCGATCCGCAGCCATCGACTTCGGGCGGCGGCCCGACCGGTGCGGGCGGTTGGGCCCAGGCCGCCGGCGCCAGCGCCAGGGCGATGCCCAGGCAGCAGCGGGCCAAGAGCCTGCCGCCGGAGTTGGAAGGAGTTCGCCCCATGCCCATGCTGGCCGCCGTGCCGGTCGCCGATCCTGGCCGCGGCATCCGTCGCCACGGCGTCGCGCAACTCTAGCACGCGGCCGCAGCCGCGCCGGCTCGCGGCCGCCCGCGGCCGCCGATCGATGCCGTCACGATCGCTACCCGCGGCACGGGCCACACGCCCGTCACGCCGCGGCGGCACCGCCGCGGAAAAATCCCGCCGGCCGCCGGCCGGGCGCCCGATCGTGGGCTAGGGTTCCCGTGGCGTCGTCGGCGACGACGCTTTCCGTCCTTCCCCGGACCGCCCGCCGGTCCGCCCGCGGTGGAGAGCCCATCATGACGCGTGTCTTCTGCCTGGCGATCGTCCTCGGCGGCCTCGTCGCCGCCCCCGGCTGCAGCAGCTGCTTCGGCGGCTCGGGCTGCCGCCGCCCCTCGTTCATGGAGTTCCGCTCGCCGTGCCGCGGGCAGGCCGAGCCGTGCCAGGCGCCGGTCTGCGAGCCCGCCTGCGGTCCGGCCTGCGGGGCGCCCGCGGGCGGCGCCTGCTGCGAGGAAGGCGGCGGCGTGATGACGGCCCCCGCGACCGCGCCGGTCGTGGGCCCGCAGGGCACGTTCAGCTGAGCGTGCTCGCGGCGGAGATCCCGCCCCCCAGGTGATGCGCCGCTCTTGCCGGCCACGCGTCGGGCAAGCGGCACGCTGTGTGCCCGCTCCCGATTCGAGCGGCTCATCACCCGGGGGGCGGCCGCGTTTTCAGGCGGCTATACTCGGGGGTTTTCCGCCCGGAAGCCGCCATGTTCGAGTCGCTCACCTCCGCCCTCTCCTCCGCGCTCGCCGGCCTGCGGGGCCGGGGCAGGCTGACCGAAGCCAACATGCGGGAGGGCCTGGGGCAGGTCCGCACCGCGCTGCTCGAGGCCGACGTCGCCTACGACGTGGCCGAGGGGTTCCTGGAGCGGGTCGTGCAGGGCGCGGTCGGCGCCAACGTGCTCGAGTCGCTCGACCCGGCCCAGCAGCTCGTGGGGATCGTGCACCACGAGCTCGTCGGCCTGATGGGGCCGGTGGATCATTCGCTGCACCTCAAGGCCGGCGACACGACCGTCCTCATGCTCTGCGGCCTGCAGGGCTCGGGCAAGACCACCTCCTGCGCGAAGCTCGCCAAGAAGATCCTCTCCCAGGGCCGGGGCGTGATGCTCGTGGCGGCCGACCTGCAGCGGCCGGCGGCGATCGAGCAGCTGGCCGTGCTCGGACGGCAGCTCGGGGTGCCGGTGCACGTCCCGGCCGACACGCCCGCCGCCGCGGCCGACCCCGTGGCCGTGTGCAACGCCGGCGTGGCCCGGGCGCGGCGGGAAGGGATCTCCGTCGTCATCCTCGACACCGCCGGGCGGCTGGCGATCGACGAGGAGCTGATGCGGGAGCTGGCGAAGATCGACCGCACGGTCGGCCCCGACCAGGTGTACCTCGTCGTCGACGCCATGACCGGCCAGGACGCCGTGAAGAGCGCCCAGGCCTTCAACGACGCCCTCGAGATCGACGGCGTGATCATGACGAAGCTCGACGGCGACGCCCGCGGCGGCGCGGCGCTGTCCGTCAAGAGCGTGACCGGCGTGCCGATCAAGTTCATCGGCACCGGCGAGCAGATCGAGGCCCTGGAGGACTTCCATCCGGAGCGGATGGCCGGCCGGATCCTCGGCATGGGCGACGTGGTCTCGCTCGTCGAGGAGGCGCAGCGGAAGTTCGACCAGGAGGAGATGCAGCGGCAGGAGGAGCGGCTCAAGGCCGGCGAGTTCACGCTCGACGACTTCAAGAAGATGCTCTCCCAGACCCGCCGCCTCGGGCCCCTGGGCAAGGTGCTCGGCATGATCCCCGGCATGAGCGGGATGCAGGAGATGCTCGGCGGCGGCGACCTGGAGAAGGACATGAACCGCCTGTTCGGGATCATCGACTCGATGACACCCGACGAGCGGCGGAACCCCGCGCGGATCGTGGACCAGTCGCGGCGCCGGCGGATCGCCGCCGGGGCCGGCGTCGAGCCGCACGAGGTGAGCGACCTGGTGAAGCAGTTCGACGGCATGGCGGCGATGATGAAGGGCATGGCGGGCCTCGGCATCCGGGAGCGGATGCAGCAGGTGCAGCGGCTCCAGGCCCAGCTCACGAACCCCTCCGCCCGGCTCGCGAAGCCGAAGGGTGACACGGGCAAGCGGCTCACGGCCGACGAGCGGCGCCGGCAGAAGAAGCAGCGGGAGAAGGACGCCCGCCGCCGCAAGCGGGGCGGCCGGGACTGACGCGGGTGACGGTTGATGGTCGATTGGTCGTGGTCGTGTACGAACTGCTCGACTCGGTCACTGCCGCCGCTGCTTGTCCTGCTGCTCTTTGAGCCACTTTGGGATGACGAAGTCGTCGTTCGCGCTGCCGTCGGGCTCGGGGGTCAGTTCCAGCGTCTCGATGAGCGGGATTTCGACGTCCTCCTTCTCGATCAAGGCCGACAGCGTCTTGGCGGAGATTTTCTTGAGGTTCGGCAGGGCTAACCGGCCTTTCCGGGTGGCGAGGGCTTGGGCGGTGGCCACGGAGTCGGGAGCCTCGAAGGCCGTCAGGCCCGGCAGGTAGCCGTCCCACTTCTGCGCGGCCGCGAGCGCCTTGGCCGTGTCGGCGTCGAGCGTGGTCAGGCTCGGCAGGTGGCCGTTCCATGCCTTCGATCCAGCGAGCGCCTTGGCCGTTTCCGGGTCGAGCGTGGTCAGGTTCGGCAGGTAGCCGTTCCACTTCTGCGCGGCTGCAATTGCCTTGGCCGCATCGGCGTTGAGCGTGGTCAGGCCGTCGAGGCTCAGCGACCGACCCTTGAACCCCGCCAGCGCTGTGGCGGTGTCGGCATCGAGCGTGGCCACGCCGGAGAGCGACAGTTCGTCGCCCTTGAACCCCGCGAGCGCCTTGGCCGCAGCCGCGTCGAGCGTCGTCAGGCTCGAGAGGAACAGCGACTTCCCCTTGGAGTCGACGAGCGCCTCGGCCACGTCCACCGACAGGCCCGAGAGGCCGAAGAGGCAGAGGTCATGATCCGCCTTGGCCAGTTGCTCCGCCTCGGCGACGGTGAGCCGTTTTTCGAGCCGCAGCGGCTCGATCGCCGGGCCGACGGGCGCGACCACCGCGGCCGGCTGGGCTGCATCGCCGACAGGCTCTTTCACGGCCGCGACCCGCTCCGGCTCGGCGTGCGCATGCAGCACGATCCCCACGCGGACGAGCGTCTCGGGCACCGGGTCGAGTTCGATCGTGGTGACGCGGTCATACTCCCGCTGCGGCAAGCGATAAAAAAGCGTCAGGCCCGGAGCATGAAAAAATCCCGGCTGCCAGATGGCGGCGAGCGACTTCGCCTCGTCGGCATGCAGCCCGGTCTTTTCAAGATCGCTCGCCAGCTGCTCGGCCGTGGCCTTGGCCCAGTCGGCGGCCGGGACCGCCCGCCACTCGGGCACGATCTCCTTCGTGCCCACGGGCACGAGCGGCACGCGGGCCAGCCGCGGTGCCTTGCCCGTTCGCGGATCGCCGGTGTGATCGACGCACCACAGGTCGTGAATGGCATACGGCGCGGTGTTGTCGAGCGCGAGGTCGCCCGCCGCCGTCCGCCGGGCCGCGAGGAACGCCAGCGGCTTCATCAGGCCGTCGTAGTAGACGAACTGCTCGGCGTCGATGGGTGGGCCGCCGCGGGTTTGACCGCCGTAGGAAAACACAGGCTCGGCCTTCACCATCCGTGCCTTGGCATACCAGTGGTCGGCCGCCACGGCCGGTGTGCGCGGCCGCTTTCCTGCCGGACCACGTTCGTCGGGCTGCTGCCGCAAGAAGAGACGCCACGAGAGCGAGTCGGTCACCTCCTGGCCCTTGGGCTTGATGCCTGCGCCCTCCTCCGACGCCGGCCACCAGATCACGGGCCGGCCGTCGGGAAACCGCACCTTCATCGCGACGCCCTGATTGGGCGGCGGCGCGTCGGCCTGCCAGTGGAAATAGACGATCGGCTTTTTGACTTCGCCATGCCAGGGCAGGTTCCGCAGGTTCGGCGGCTCCGTGCGGTAGAGCTCCCGCGGGCAATCGGCCCATTCGGCGGCCAGCGCCGCGTTGGCCATCTCCAGGTCGGGATGGATCGTGAACACGCCCCACTCGTGGACGGCGTAGCCCTTCACGCCGGCCGGGTCGCGGATCGGGCCGTCGGCCGCGGCGGCTGGATCGGCGGCCTGGGCCGAACCGGCCAGGGCCAACAGGCAGGCGACGGCGAGGAGATGTCGTGGCAGGGACATGGTGGGCTCCGGGGAATCGTGACCAAGTGGGGATCGATGGGCCGGCCGGCTATCGGTGCGGCCGCTGCTTGTCCTGCTGCTCTTTGAGCCACTTTGGGATGACGAAGTCGTCGTTCGGGCTGCCGTCGGGCTCGGGGATCAACTCCAGCGTCTCGATGAGCGGGATTTCGACGTCCTCCTTCTTGATCAAGGCCGACAGCGTCTTGGCGGAGATTTTCTTGAGGTTGGGAAGAGAGAGCGGACCTTGTCTCGTGGCGAGGGCTTGGGCGGTGGCCACGGAGTCGGGAGCCTCGAAGGCCGTCAGGCCCGGCAGGTGGCCGTCCCAGTTCTGCGCGGCCACGAGGATCGTCGCCACCTCGGGCGTGACTTCGGCGATGTACGACGGTGGGAAGGCGCCGGTGCCGGCCTCGAGGATCACGATCTGGCCCTTCTGCAGGTGGCGGCGGGTTTTGGAATCGAGCAGTTTGCGGGCCAGGTCCGGCGAGTCGAGCCGCCGCAGGTCGGGCAGTTCGACCGGCCCGGCATGCCGGGCCAAGGCCGCGGCGACGTCGGCCTCCAGGGTCATGAGCCCCGGCGCCCGCAGCGTGTGACGATGGGGCTGGAAGACCGCCGCCACCTCGGCCGACATTCCCGAGAGGCCGAACAGGCAGAGGTCGTGATCCGACGCGGCGAGTTTCTCGGCCTCGGCGACCGTGAGCCGCTTTTCGAGTGGCAGCGGACGGACCTCCGGGCCGACGGTCTCGGCCTGCGCGGCCGGCTCGGTTGCGCCGACCGCCTCGTTCGCTGCCGCCTGCCGCTCGGGCTCGGCATGCGCGTGCAGCACGATCCCCACGCGGACGAGCGTCTCGGGCGCGGGGTCGAGCGCGATCGTCGTCACCCGATCGTACTCGCGCTGCGGCAGGCGGTAGAAGAGCGTCAGGCCCGGAGCATGAAAAAATCCCGGCTGCCAGATGGCGGCGAGCGACTTCGCCTCGTCGGCATGCAGCCCGGTCTTTTCAAGATCGCTCGCCAGCTGCTCGGCCGTGGCCTTGGCCCAGTCGGCGGCCGGGACCGCCCGCCACTCGGGCACGATCTCCTTCGTGCCCACGGGCACGAGCGGCACCCGGGCCAGCCGCGATCCGCCACCCGTTCGCGGATCGCGGGTGTGATCGACGCACCACAGGTCGTGGAGCGGATAGGGCGCGGTGTTGTCGAGCACGAGTTCGCCCGTGGCCGTCCGCCGCGCCTCGAGAAAGGCCAGCGGCTTCGTCAGTCCGTCGTAGTACACGAACTGCTCGGCGTCGATGGGGTCTCGTTTACCACTCAAGCTGCCGTAGGAAAACACCGGCTCGGCCTTGACCATGCGGGCCGTGGCATACCAGTGGTCGGCCGCCACGGCTGGCGTCCGCGGCGAATCACGTCCCTCCGGTTTGCGTCGCAAAAAGAGCCGCCACGAGAGCGAGTCTGTCACCTCCTGGCCCTTGGGCTCGATGCCTGCGCCCTCCGCCGACGCCGGCCACCAGATCACCGGCCGGCCATCGGGAAACCGCACCTTCATCGCCACGCCCTGATTGGGCGGCGGCGGTTCGGCACCCCAGTGGAAATAGACGATCGGTTTTTCGACGGCGCCGCGCCAGGGCAGGTTCCGCAGGTTCGGCGGCTCGGTGCGGTAGAGTTCCCGCGGGCAATCGGCCCATTCGGCGGCCACCGCCGCGTTGGCCATCTCCAGGTCGGGATGGATCGTGAACACGCCCCACTCGTGGACTGCGTAGCCCTTCACGCCGGCCGGGTCGCGGATCGGGCCGTCGGCCGCGGCGGCCGGCTCGGCGGCCTGGGCCGAACCGGCCAGGGCCAACAGGCAGGCGACGGTAAGGAGATGTCGTGGCAGGGACATGGTGGGCTCCGGGGCATCGTGACCGCGTGGGATCGACAGGCCGGCCGGCTGCGGCAGGGCCGGGCGACCTTCCTTTAGATGCGCGACCCCCCGAAAAAGTTCCCGATTCCGCGGCGGCCGACGGAAGCCCGGCTTTTTCACGTGAAAAAAGCCCCTCCCGGGGTGCCCTTGGGTTCCGGCGGCCGTCGGGTAATCTAAGGGGCTCGACCGGCAGAACCTTTTTGGATTGGGAGTGCACAGACCGTGGCAGTCGTGATTCGGATGAAGCGGATGGGTCGGAAGAACCGCGAGTATTACCGCATCTGCGCCACCGATCGGCGCAGCCCCCGTGACGGCCGCGTGATCGAGGAGCTCGGCACCTACGACCCGCACGTCAAGGAGACCGACGCCCGCTGCACGCTCGACGGCGCCCGCGTGCAGTACTGGCTGTCCGTCGGCGCCCAGCCGAGCGACGCCGTCCGCACCCTGATCAAGAAGTACGGCCCCAACGGCACGCACGTGAAGCAGATGGAGGAGGCCCGCGCCCGCCTCTCGATGCCGCGGATCGTGCCCGACCCGGGCGAGCCCGCCTTCGTGCCGGCCCCGAAGGCCGAGCCGGCACCGGCCGCCGAGACGGCGCCGGAGCCCGCGGCCGAGGCGGCGGCCGAGCCCGTCGCGGAGGCGACCGCCGTGGCCGAGGCCCCGGCCGCCGCGGAGCCCCCGGCCGAGTAAAGTTTAGTTTTTGGATCGGAGTCGAGGGCCGGCCCCGGGCCGGCCGATCCCTCTCGCCAGGCGCCCCATGCCCGAGCAGCCTCGCCGCCAGCCATGCGCATCGACATCGTCACGCTGTTTCCGGAAATGTTCGCGAGCTTCCTCGAGGGAAGCCTGCTCGGCGCCGCGCGGCACTCGGGCATCGTCGACATCCGGCTGACGAACTTCCGCGACTTCGCGGCGGGCGTGCACCGCCAGGTGGACGACCGGCCCTACGGCGGCGGCCCCGGGATGCTGCTCATGCCCGAGCCGGTGGTGTCGTGCGTGGAGGCCGTGCAGCGGGCGGCGGCCCCCGGCCGCGTGCTCATGCTCACGCCCGGCGGCCGGCGGCTCGACCAGCCGCTCGTCGAGGAGCTCGCCCGCGCGGAGCGGCTCGTGCTCGTCTGCGGCCGCTACGAGGGCTTCGACGCCCGGGTCCGCGAGACGCTCGCCGCCGAGGAGATCTCGATCGGCGACTACGT
>Ga0315901_10006718_pt1 | contig 13734 bp, 13 predicted proteins | sample LakEriMetagenome_10_FD_203761 | JGI IMG/M metagenome (GOLD analysis project Ga0315901, IMG submission 203761) | Freshwater fungal communities from buoy surface, Lake Erie, Ohio, United States - Buoy 2 MA116 | ecosystem: Environmental > Aquatic > Freshwater > Lake | place: USA: Lake Erie, Ohio... | reverse complement strand
ATGCGACGACGTTCCGGCCGCAGGTCGGTGGCGGCGACGGGCCATTGTGCGTGCCGCTGGTGCACGACGGGCACGTGTTCACCTTCGGGGCCCAGGGCACGCTCGCCTGCCGCGACTTGGGCACGGGTGACACCATCTGGTCGCGCCGCACGCACCGCGAGTTCGCGGCGGTGGAGGGCTATTTCGGCGCCGGCTCCACGCCGCTGGTGGTCGGCGACCTGGTCGTCGTGAACGTCGGCGGTCGCGACGACGCCGGGATCGTGGCCTTCGACCGCCGCACCGGGAAGACGGCCTGGCAACGCACGACGGAGGCCGCCAGCTACTCGTCCCCCGTGGCCGTCGTCGTCGGCGAACGACCCCACGTGCTCGCCGTCACCCGGTCCGCCTGCATGCTGCTCGATGCCGGCGGCGGTGAGGTCCGCTGGCAGTTCCCGTTCGGCAAGCGCGGGCCGACCGTCAACGCGGCCACGCCCCTGGCCCTGCCCGGCGGGAGGCTGTTCGTCACGGCGTCCTACGGCGTGGGCTGCGTGTGCGCGGAGTTCGACGCCGCGGCCGCGCGGCCGCTGTGGCAGGGTGAGGAGCCGCTGGCGACGCAATACTGCACGCCGCTGGCCATCGACGGCCATCTCTACGGCATCGACGGCCGCGACGACGGGCCGCCGGCCGACCTCGTCTGCGCCGACCTGAAGACAGGCCGCGTGCTCTGGCGGGAGCGGGGCTTCGGCTACGGCACGCTGCTGGCCGCCGACGGCAGGCTGCTGGCCGCGAAAACCGGCGGCGAACTGGTGCTGCTCCAGGCGACGCCCGCCGGCGTGGAAACCCGCGGCCGCTGCCGGCCGCTGCCCGGCACGCTGCGGGCGCTTCCCGCGCTCTCCCGGGGAAGGCTCTACCTGCGGGACGACACGACGCTCATCTGCCTCGACCTGGCACCGTGACGTCGGCGCCGAACGGCCGCGGCAGAAAGTCGGCGAGGCGGAACGTGCCCCCGCCGTCGATCACGATCTCGGTGTCGGGCCCGCCGAACTCGGCGATCACCTGCAGGCAGGCGCCGCAGGGCACGATCCGCGGCACCGGCTGGCCGGCGGCGTCGCGGCAGGTGAGGCCCAGCCGCACGAGGCGACGGTGCCCGGCGACCACGCCGGCGCAGATCGCCGTCCGCTCGGCGCAGATCGTGAGCCCGTACGAGCCGTTCTCGACGTTGGCGCCCACGAACGGCGGCCCGTCCGCCGTGGCGAAGACCGCGGCGGCGCCCACGTGCCAGCCGGAGTAGGGGGCGTGGGCGTGCTCCGCGGCCTTGCGGGCGGCGGCGACGAGCGGATCGACGAACGCGGCAGCATGCACGGGCGGCCTCACGGGGCGGCGGAATCGGAGTGCGTTCGACAACGCCCACCCCAGGGATATGATCTTCGCCCAGGGTTTGCAAGTCCGCAGGCAGGCGCGATCCATGGCCGGAGTCCACGTCTCGACGCATCCGCTGGTCGCCCACCACGTGGTCACGCTGCGGGATCCGCAGACGCGGCCGCCGGAGTTCCGCCGCGTCGTCCGGCAGCTGACGCGGCTGCTCGGCTACGAGGCCACCTGCGACCTGCCCACCCGCGAGTTCCGCGGGCCGACGCCCTTGGGCACGGCCGCCGGCCGCCGCGTCGAGGAGCAGATCGCGATCGTGCCGATCCTCCGCGCCGGCCTGGGCATGGCCGATGGCCTGTTGGAGATGATCCCCGACGCCGAGGTCTGGCACATCGGGCTGTTTCGCGACGAGCGGACGCTCAAGCCGCAGGAGTACTACAACAAGCTGCCGCGGAACTGCGGCGCGGCGGTGGCGATCGTCGTCGACCCGATGCTCGCCACGGGCGGCTCGGCCGTCCGCACCTGCGAAATCCTCCGTGACGCCGGCGTGCCGCGGATCATCTACCTGGCGCTGATCGCCGCGCCGGAGGGCGTGGCCTGCCTGGAGCGGGGCATGCCGGGCGTGACGATCCACGTGGCCGTGCTCGACGAGGGGCTCAACGACTCGGGGTTCATCGTGCCCGGCCTCGGCGACGCGGGCGACCGGCAGTTCGGCACGGCCGCCCGAGACTGAATCCCGCCTCCCCGGATCGCCACCGCCGCTCCTCCCCCGGGCCACTCCGCCATGCGAGCCGTCGATCTGATTCGCCGGAAGCGCGACGGCGGCGACCTCACGGCCGCGGAGATCGAGTTCCTCGTCCGGGGCATCGCCACCGGGGAGGTGCCTGACTATCAGTGGGCCGCCCTGACGATGGCGATCCTGTGGCGGGGCATGAGCCAGGCGGAAACCGCGGCGCTCGTCGCTGCCATGCTGCATTCCGGCACGGTGATCGACCTCTCCGACATCCCCGGGCCGAAGGTCGACAAGCACTCCACCGGCGGCGTGGGCGACAAGACGAGCCTCATCCTGGCGCCGATCGCGGCGGCCTGCGGCGTGACGGTGCCGATGGTCTCGGGCCGCGGCCTGGGCCACACCGGCGGCACGCTCGACAAGCTGGAGAGCATCCCCGGCTTCCGCATCGATCTCGATCTCGCGGCCTACCGGCGGATCGCCCGCGAGTGCGGCCTCGTGCTCATCGGCCAGACCGCCGAAATCGCACCGGCCGACCGCGTGCTCTACGCACTGCGGGACGCGACGGCGACGGTGGAGAGCATCCCGTTGATCACGGCCTCGATCCTCTCGAAGAAGCTCGCCGAAGGGATCGACGCCCTGGTGCTCGACGTGAAGACCGGCGACGGGGCCTTCATGTCCCGCGAGGAGGACGCCCGGCGGCTGGCCGAGAGCATGGCCGGGATCGGCCGCGAACTCGGCAAGCCGGTGCAGGTGGTGCTCACCGACATGAACGCCCCCCTGGGCCGCACCGTGGGCAACGCCCTGGAGGTCCGGGAGAGCATCGACTGCCTGCGGGGCGGCGGGCCGGCCGACCTGCTGGAGGTGTCGCTCGAGCTCGCGGCCGAGATGCTCCTCATCGGCGGCGTGGCGGCCGACCTGGCCGCCGCCCGCGACCGCTGCCGCCGGGCGATCGCCGACGGCTCGGCACTGGAGCGGTTTCGCCGCGTGGTCGCCGCCCAGGGGGGCGATCCGGCGGTCTGCGACGATCCCGACGGCGTGTTGCCGCGGCCGCGGGCCGTGGAGCCCTTCCGCATCGACCGGCCGGGCTTCATCACGCGGATGCTGGCCTGGCCGGTGGGACAGGCGTCGATGCTCCTGGGCGCCGGCCGCTCGCGGGTCGATGCCCCGATCGACCCGGCCGCCGGCATCGTCCTCCACCGCCAGGTGGGCGAGCACGTGGCCGCGGGCGACGTGATCGCCGAACTCCACTACGATCCGCGGACCGCCGACGTCCGCGGGGCGCTGGCGACCTTCGAGACGGCGATCACGGTCGCCGCCGAGCCGCCGCCGCCGCGGCGGCTGATCCTCGACCGGCTGTGACCCGTTCCCACGGAGCAAAGGAGTGCTGGCGATGGACGATCTCGACCGGTTTCGCGGCCTGCTGGGCGTGGCGGCGATCCTCGGTGCCGCCTGGCTGTTCTCGGAGGACCGCCGGCGGATCTCCCCGCGGATGGTGCTCGGCGGCCTGGCGATGCAAACCCTGTTCGGCTTCGTCCTCCTCCGCTCGGAGGCGGGCCGGGCGGCGCTCGGCGCCGCCGCCCGCTGGGTGGACACGGTGCTGGCCTGCACCGACGCCGGGTCGCGGTTCGTGTTCGGCGACAAACTCGTCGATCCGGCCGGCCCCGCCGGGTTCGTGTTCGCCTTCCGCGTGCTCCCCACGATCGTGTTCGTCGCGGCGCTGTTCGCCGTGCTCTACCACCTGGGGATCATGCAGCAGGTGGTGCGGGTGTTCGCCTGGGTGACGGCGAAGATCCTCGGCTCGAGCGGCGCCGAGACCCTCAACGCCGCGGCCTCGATCTTCCTCGGGCAGACCGAGGCGCCGCTGGTCATCCGGCCCTACCTGCCGCGGCTCACGCGCTCGGAACTGGCCGTGGTGATGGTCAGCGGCATGGGACTGGTGTCGGGCGGGATCCTGGGCGCCTACGCGGCCGCCGGCTGCGACCTCCGCGACCTGTTGACGGCCATCCTCATGAGCTTCCCGGCCACGATCTTCCTCACCAAGATGTTCATCCCCGAGATGGGCGTGCCCGAGACGCTGGGCACGGTCAGCGTTTCAGGGGAGCGGATCGACTCCAACGTGCTCGACGCGGCGGCCCGCGGCACCCGCGAGGGCCTGCTCCTCGCGGCCAACGTCGGCGCCATCCTGATCTCGTTCATCGCGCTGGTGGCGCTCGTGAACCTGGCGGTGGGCTGGGTCGGCGGCCTGGCCGGCTGGCCGGAGCTGTCGCTGCAGCGGCTGCTCGGCCTCGTCTTCGCGCCCTGCGCCTGGCTGATCGGCGTGCCCCTCCCCGACTGCCAGGCCGTGGGCGGCCTGCTAGGCACGCGGACGGTGCTCAACGAGTTGATCGCCTACTTCGACATGGGGCGGATGAAGGACACGCTCTCCCCGAAGGCCGTGTCGCTGGCCACGATCGCCATGTGCTCCTTCGCCAACATCTCGAGCATCGGCATCCAGCTCGGGGGCATCGGCACGCTCGTGCCCGAGCGCCGCGGCGACCTGGCCCGCCTGGGCGTGAAGATGCTCGTGATCAGCACGCTGGCCAACGCGCTGTCCGCCGCGATCGCCGGCGTGCTCATGGGGTGAGGCTGGGTCCTGCGTCAGCCGACGAATGCCGTGGCGAGCCAATACAGGCTCCCGGCCAGCGCCATCGCCACCGGCAGCGTGAGGATCCAGGCCATGGCGATCTCGCGGACCGTCTCCGGCTGGATGCCGGACCGGTTGGCCCACATCGTGCCCGCCACGCCGCTGGAAAGCACGTGGGTCGTGCTCACCGGCATCCCCAGGGAGTCGGCCATGGCGATCGTCGAGGCGGCGACCAGTTCCGCCGCGCCCCCCTGGGCGTAGGTGAGGTGGGTCTTGCCGATCTTTTCGCCCACGGTGACCACGATCCGCTCCCAGCCGAACATGGTGCCGATGCCCAGGCACAGCGCCACGCCCATCACTACCCACTCCGGCACGTATTCGACCGGCCGGGTGAGCTGGCCGGCGAGGCTCTTGAGCACCTGCCGCCGGTCCTCCGCGATCCGGTCGCCGAACTGCCGCAGGAGGGTCCGCACCGAGGCTCCGAGCTCGACGAGCCGGGTGCGGAGGGCCCACCGATCCTCGGCGTGCAGGTCCTGGAACGTGTTCCGGCCATCGAGGCTGGCGACGATGTCCCTGACCAACGGCAGCGGGTCGAGCGTGGCGAGGACCACATCGTCGCCGGGAAACGGATCGAGCACGTCCTCGACGAGCGACGACTCGAGCACCTCGGCGGCGGCGACCGCCGAGCCGCGGCTCATGCGGGCGACCCGGGCATTGGCGAGGTGCTGCTCCTTGAGCGCGGTCAGCATCGCCGTCAGGCCCGGCTCGGAAAGCTCCTGCTCCAGCCGCCGGGCTGCCGCGGCCGTGGCCGTGATCTCGGCCGGAGAGGCGTTCATGTCCAGGGCGTAGGCCGCCGGCACGATGCCGATGAGCACGAGCATGATCAGCCCCATGCCCTTCTGGCCGTCATTGGAGCCGTGGGCAAAGCTCACGCCGGTGCAGGTGCCGATGAGCAGTGCCCGGATCCACCACGGGGGCGGCCGGTCGCCGTGGGGCGGCTCGTAGAGCTCCCGCGCGGGAATGAGCCGCTTCGCCAGGACGAGCAGCCCCGCCGCCAGGCCGAAGCCGACCGCCGGCGAGAGCACCAGGGCCATCCCCACCTCGGCGGCCTTGTGCCAATTGATGCCGCCGAAGGGCGAGCCCTGCTCCATCCAGGCGTTGGCCATCCCCACGCCCATGATCGAGCCGACGAGGGCGTGGGAACTCGAGGCCGGGAGGCCGCGATACCAGGTGGCGAAGTTCCAGATGATCGCCGCCCCCAGCAGCGACAGCACCATCGCCAGCCCGCGGCCGGTCTTGATGTTGACCAGGAGATCGACCGGCAGCAGATGGACGATGCTGAAGGCGACGCCGATGCCGCCGGCGTGGACGCCGATGAAGTTCCACAGCCCCGACCAGACCACGGCGGGGGTGGGCTTCATCGACTTCGTGTAGATCACCGTGGCGACCGCGTTGGCGGTGTCGTGAAAGCCGTTGATGACCTCGAAGCCGAAGGCGATCACGAGCGCCGCCAAAAGCAGGATCACCTGCCCGGCGGCGAGTCCCCCGACCGCCTCGAAGAACTCCATGGTCGCCGCTCCCTGCGTCCCGTCCCGGCCCGGATCGGGTTGAACCTATGCCGGGCCGATGGCCGGGACAAGCGATTTCGACGGCCTGAACCGAATTCTCACGGTGGGTATTCCGCCGGCGAACAGGCCGCCTGCCTGAACCGTAAAATGCAACGAAAGGAGACCTGACGCATGGCCCGCGGGGATCGCCTGGAAGTCGAGCGGGGGATCGCCGGCTCGACGGTGGCCTACATGCACCACGGGATCGACGTCGGCGACGGCACCGTCGTCCACGCCCGGCCCGACGACTTCCGCAACCCCTTCGGCGGCGGCCGGGTCGAGCGCACGAGCGTCGAAGAGTTCGCCGCCGGCCGGCCGGTGCGGGTCGCGACCGATCCTCCGTCCGCGTTTCCGCCGGAAGAGATCGTCGCCCGGGCGCTGGCCCACGTCGGCCGCGCCGGCTACTCGCCGCTGGTGGACAACTGCGAGCACTTCGCCACCTGGTGTGCGACGGGGCGGCGGGTCAGCCGCCAGGCCGACATCGTGCTCACGCGGGTGGCGGCGGCCGCCGCCCGGGCGGTGGCGGCCGTCTCGGCCGGCGCGGGACAGCGACTGGCGATCCGCACGGCCTTGGGCACGACGCTCCGCCTCGGCCTGCGGACGCTCGTGCCGGCGGCGATCGTCGCCGAGGGGGCGGCGCTCGCCGCCGAGTGGACCGCCCACCAGCGCGGCGCCACCGCCGAGGCGAGCCGCCGGGCGGGCGAGGCGGCGGGCTTGGCGGCGAGCGCTGCCGCCTGCGGGCTGGCCGGCGTGCCGGCCGGGCCGGCGGGTGTGCTGGCCGGGTCGATCGCCGGCGCCACGCTGTGGGTGGCGGGCTCGGCGACCGCCGCCGCGGCGACGCACGCCAAGCGGCGCGTCACGGGCCGATAGCGGCGGCCGGCCGCGGCTCACCCGTAGTCGGAAAGGGATCCCGCCCGCCACGACACCCGCAGCGCGTTGAGTACGGCCGCCACGTCGATCGCCTCCTGGAGCAGGGCGCCCGCGGCCGGCGGCAGGTACCCCGCCGCCGCGAAGCCCATGCCGACGAGGCTCGCGACCATCCCACCCACCGCGCTTTGCAGGGCCACCCTCCGCATCCTCCGGCCGATGTGGAACAGCTCGTCCACACGCTCGAGAGCCGAGTCCATGACCACGGCGCCGGCCGCCTCGCTCGTCACGTCGCTGGCCGCCCCCATCGCGATCCCGACCGTGGCCGCCGCCAACGCCGGAGCGTCGTTGATGCCGTCGCCCACGAACACCGTCGGCGCCTCCGCCGTCGCCTGCTCGACGATCCGCAGCTTGCCCTCCGGCTGGATGCCGGCATGCACCTCCCGGATGCCGACGATGTCGGCGAGCCATTGCACCTCGCTGGCCCGGTCGCCGGAGACGAGCATCACGCGGGACAGGCCGTGGGCCGGGCCGAGGTGGCCCACGAACGAGCGGCCGTCGGCCCGCGGTGCGTCGCGGAAGCGGAGCACACCCGCGGTGCGGCCATCGACCACGACCACGCATTCCAGTCCGCCCGCGACCGGAGGCAGCGACTCGACGCCGGCCGGGTCGACGGCCGCGAGCTTCTGGCGGCTGGTGATGGCGACGACGCGCGGCTCGTCGATGCCGTTGAACCGCTTCACCCGGCCGGTGAGCCCCTGGCCGGGCTTCTCCGCCAGTTCCTCGACCTCCAGCAGGCGAAGCGACCGCTCCGCCGCCGCCTGCACGACCGCGGCGGCGAGCGGATGCTTCGAATAGCCCTCCAGGCTCGCGGCCAGCGCCAGGACGTCGGCCTCGGGCAGAGTGCCCACGAGCACCACGTCGGTGAGCTGCGGCGTGCCGTAGGTGAGCGTGCCGGTCTTGTCGAAGATCGCCGTGCGGCAGGTGTCGAGCCGCTCGAGGATCGCCGGGTCGCGGATCACGATTCCCCGCTTCGCCGCCAGCGACACCGCGCCGATGATCGCCACGGGGATCGCGATCAGCAGCGGGCACGGCGTGGCCACGACGAGCACGGCCAGGAACCGCGTGGGCGAGCCGCTGGCCCACCAGGCCGCCGCGGCGATCGCCACGGCCAGCGGCGTGTAGAGGGCCCCGAGCGAATCGGCCAGCCGCCGCAGCCGTGGCCGCCGCTCCTCGCTCTCCTGGAGCACCGCCATGATCTTGGCGTAGCGGCTGTCACCGACGACCCGGTCGGCGCGGATCTCGAGCGCCGCCTGGCCGTTGATCGCCCCCGAGAGCACCGCCGAGCCGGGCGCCTTGGCCATCCGGTAGGGCTCGCCGGTGAGGTAGCTTTCGTCCATCGCCCCGCGGCCGGCGACGACCGTGCCGTCCACGGGGCAGATTTCGTGCGGCAGCACGACGATCACGTCGCCCACGGACACCGCGGCGAGCGCCACGTCGCTGAGTCCGGCGGCGGTCTTCTTGTGGGCCAGGGTCGGCATCCGCCGGGCGAGGGCGTTGAGCACGTCGCCGGCCCGGCTCACCGCCCGGCTCTCGAGCGCCTCGCCGCCGGAGAGCATGAGCACCACGAGCACGCCGGCGAGATATTCACCCAGCAGGATGCTCGTCACGATCGAGATGCCGGCGAGCAGGTCCGATCCGAACGTGCCGGCGAGCAGCTTGGACGCCAGGCCCCAGACCAGCGGCAGCCCGCCGAGGGCCAGGGCCAACACCAATGGAATCTCGGCCGCCGTGAGCCCGCGTCCCGGGAACCAGCGGCCCGGGTCGAGCGGCCCGAGCGGCACCGGGACGGCCCCGTGGCCCGACCAGGTGAGCACCGCCCAAGCCGCCAGCGCCGCCAGCGCCGCCAGGGCGATCGCCTCGTTGACCGGCCAGGTGCGGGGCGAGGCCGCGGGGGCGGGCATGGTGTGTTCCGGGGAGTGGACCGCGGGTCAGCTGTGCATCCGTGGCTCGGGGTCGCCGCGGTCAATGATCGCCGCCTCCTCGGCCGCCAGCCAGTGGAGCCGCTCCCGCACGCTCGCTTCGGCCGCGAAGCCGCAGGCCAGCCGCACGTAGGTGGCGTGATGCCGGGCCTCCGACTCGAAGAGCCCGCGGTAGAAGTCCCGCAGCTCGGGGTCGGTCACATGGTCGGCGAGCAGGGAAAACCGCTCGCAACTGCGGGCCTCGATCAGGCCCGCGACGAGCAGCCGATCGACGGCCTTGCCGGGCTCCTCCTTGCGGATCCGCTCGTGCAGCCGCTGGCCGTAGCGGCTCGGCGCGAGCTTGGCGAAGGGGATGCCGCGCCGCTCGAGGAGGTCGAGCACCTGGCGAAAGTGCTCCAGTTCCTCGTTGACGATCTCCGTCATCGCCCGGGCGAGTTCGACGTTATCGACATAGGAGAAGAGCAGGTTCATGGCCACGCCCGCCGCCTTCTTCTCGCAATGGGCGTGGTCGACGAGGATCTCGTCGAGGCCCGCATCGACCTGGGCCAGCCAGCGGGCGGACGTCGGCGATTGCAGGCTGAGCATGGGTGGCGACCGGGGAAACGCACGGTGTTTGCCGCCGGCGCACGGCAACCGTCATCATACCGGTCGTGGCCGGGGACCATCCACCTCCGGCCGCGCCGGTCTTCGTCCGCGGCGCGGCCGCATCCATCCACCCTCCGGGAGGCTCCGCATGATCGCCTTCGACCGCCCGCAGCGCGATGCCGAGCGGAACGTCCGCGGGGGACCGCTGCTGCCCTGCTCGCGGGAGCCGCTCACCGGCTTCTTCCGCGACGGCTGCTGCCGCACCGCCCCCGACGACACCGGCGTGCACACCGTCTGCGCCGTGATGACGAAGGACTTCCTGGAGTTCACGGTGCAGGCGGGCAACGACCTGGTCACGCCGCAGCCACAGTGGGGCTTTCCCGGCCTCGTGGCCGGCGATCGCTGGTGCCTGTGCGCGAGCCGCTGGCTGGAGGCGGCGAAGGCCGGCCGAGCCCCGCCGGTGGTGCTCGAGGCGACCCACGAGAAGACGCTCGAGATCGTGCCGCTCGACCTGCTCGAGCGGCACGCCGTGACGCTGGCATGACGGCCTGGGTGACCGTCGCGATCGGCCTGGTGGCCCTGCTCTACGCCTCGGTGGGGCACGCCGGGGCCACCGGCTACACGGCGGTCATGGCGCTGGCCGGCCTGCCGGCCGCCGTGGTCAAGCCCACGGCCCTGGCCCTCAACGTCGTCGTGGCCGCGATCGGCACGGTGCAGTTCGCGCGGGCCGGGCACTTCCACCGCGGGCTGTTCCTGCCGCTGGCAGCCGCCAGCGTGCCCTGCGCGGCCCTCGGCGGCGCGACGACGCTCACCACGACGGCGTTCGAGACGCTGCTGGGCGCGGTGCTGCTGCTGTCGGCCGGGCGGATCGTCGTCGAGGCCCGCGGGGGTGCCGGCGACGCGACCGCCACGGCATCACGGCCGCTGCCGGCGGTCTTGCTGGCGGCGCTCGGCGGCGGGATCGGCCTGCTCTCGGGGCTCACGGGCGTGGGAGGCGGCGTGTTCCTCACGCCGGTGCTGCTCGCGATGCGGGCGGCGCCGGTGAAGCAGGTGGCCGGCGTCACGGCGCCCTTCATCCTCGCCAACTCGCTGGCCGGCCTCGCGGGCGGGATCGCCGCCGGCGGCGGCCTGCCGCCGGTCAGCCTGCCGGTCGTGGCCGCGGCGGCCCTCGGCGGCCTCGTCGGGTCGCAGCTCGGCGCGTTTCGCCTGCCGGTGACGGCGCTGCGGCTGTTGATGGCGGCCGTGCTCGCGGTGGCGAGCGTCAAGCTGCTCGGCCGGGCTCTCGGCGGGGCATGACGCCGCGCCCGGATCAGTGGGCCGCGGACTTGGAGAACAGGTTCAACACCACGACGCCCGCCACGATCAGGCCCATGCCGAGGATGGCCGCGAGGTCGAGCCTCTGGCCCATGAACAGCCAGCCGATCACGGCCACGAGCGTGACCCCGGCGCCGGACCACACCGCGTAGGCCACGCCCACGGGGATCGCGTCGAGCGTGCGGGACAGGAAGAAGAAGGCCAGCCCGTACCCGGCCACGACGGCCAGGCTCGGCAGCGGCTTCGTGAAGCCCGCCGACGCTTTGAGGAAGGTCGTGCCCACGACCTCGGCCACGATCGCGATCGCGAGATAGATCCAGTGCATGCCCATCGTCCGTGCCTCCAACTCCCCGACCGATCCGCATGACCGCGGATCCGGCATGAGTGTAGGCTCGCGGCTCACCGGGCGGCCTGCCGACCTTTGACATCACGACGCCTGATGCATACATATTTATGCATGAGGACGACGCTCGATATCGACGACCAGATTCTGGCGGCGGCCCGGCGGCGGGCGGCCGAGAAGGGCACGACGCTGACCGCCTTCGTGGAACACGCGCTTGCCGCGGCCCTCGTGAGGCGGGCTGCCGGAAAGCCCTACCGTCTGCAGTGGAGGACGCACCGCGGCCGCACGCTGCCGGGTGTCGACGTGGCGGATCGTGACCGTCTGTTCGAGGTCATGGAAGGGCGGCGATGATCGCCGTCGACACCAACATCCTCGTCTACGCCGATCGAGAGGATTCCACACGGCACAAGGCGGCCCTGGCGGCCGTCCGCCGGCTGGCGGAAGGCAACGAGGCATGGGCCGTGCCGCTGTTCTGCGTCGGTGAGTTCCTGCGGGTGGTGTCCCACGACAGGCTCTTCGACCCGCCGACACCGGTGCTGGACGCCCTGGGATCCATGGAGTCCTTGCTTGCCAGCCCGTCGGCCCGGCTGCTCGTTCCCGGGGACCGCTACCTGGCCCTGCTTCACGGCCTGATCGTGGATGCCGCCGCCCACGGCAACCTGGTGCACGACGCCCAGATCGCGGCCGTCTGCCTGGAGCATGGGGCGACGACGCTCCTCACCGAGGATCAGGACTTTCTCCGCTTCCGGGGCTTGAGCCTGCTCTCGCTGGCCGCGTTCGCGGGCCGGTAGCGGCCCGGGAGCCGGTCGCGATACCGCAGTGGGTGCGCCAACGACGCTTGCCAGCGTCCGCGGGGCGTTCAGAGCTTCGGCTTGGGGGGCGTGACCGGCGGCAGGAATCCCGCGGCCCCACGCGGCCTCACGCGGCGGACGAAGACCTTGTCGCCGCAGCAGGCGACCACGTGGTCGAAGTCCGGGCCGCCGAAGCAGAGATCGACACACGGGCCGGCGGGCGTGGGGATGATGCAGGTCACGCGGCCGATCTGATCGCAGACCTGGATCCCCATCCGGGTCGCCACCCACAGCCGGCCATCACGGTCCGCCTGCATGCCGCCGGCCCCGGCGTCGTCGGCCGTGTCGGGCACGTGCAGGTGGAAGAACCGCTGCCTGTTGGCGAGTGTGCCGTCGGGCCGGATCGAGAAACTCCACGCCCAGTGGCTGCGGGAGTCGGCGACGGAGAGCAGGGTTTGGTCGGGGGAGAGGCACAGGCCGGCGACGGCCCCCCCGACCTCGGCCACGACGGCGTCGGTGCCGGCCGGATCGACGAGATGGATCCGGCTCGGCGTCCGGCCGTCGCGGCCCGGCTCGGTGGCGTAGATCCGGCCGGCCGCGGTGACTGCGACATCCTCGGCGACCCATCCGCGGACGAGCGTGGTCGGCTTGCCGGCGGCATCCCGCACGACGATCGCGGTGTCGGCCGCGGCGATGAGCCGGCCGTCGGCCGCGAAGGCCTGGCCCACGGCCCCGTGGGTGTCGTCGAGCCAAGCCTCGGCCTTCCAGTCGGGTGTCACGCGGTAGGTCTTGCCGGCGACCGGGTCGTTGAAAAACACCTCGCCGTGGGCGTTCGCCGCGGCGCCGATGGTGGACCGAAAGCCCTCACCCACGAGCCGCCAGTCCTCGTCGGCGAGGATGATCTCCCGCAGCTGCGGGCTGCCCTGTCCCTTGCCGACCGGCCGCGGCCATCCGCTCCACAGCCATTCCATGGCGGCGGGAAACACCTCCGTGGCCTGCTTGGCATTGTGGCCGCCCTCACCCCAGGCGTGCCGCACCTCGTAGCCCGCGAAGGCGAGGCTGCGTTCGAGGGCCTGATTGGCCATCCACCAGTCGCCGGCGAAGCTGTTCAGGTCGGCGGAGCCGTCCTGGAGGAACACGCGGATCGGTTTGGGCTCGACCTTGCGGACGAGCGTGGCGTAGGCGTGGCCGCCGCGCAGGCCGACGTAGGTGCCGATCCCGCTGAATACCCGCGTGAAGGCGTCGGGCCGCTCCCAGGCGGCGGTGAAGGCGGCGATCGCGCCGCTGGATGTGCCGCCGATGGAGCGGTCGTTGCCCTGCTTCGAGAGCACGATGCGGCGGCCGTCGGCGGTGGTCTGCCGCTCGACCGCGGGCAGGAGTTCGTCGAGGAGGAACCGCGCGTAGTCGGGACCGAAGCCGTCGTATTCGAGGCTGCGGTTGAAGCGGTCGAGGGCGTCCTCCCGGCCGGCCGGCACGCGGCCGGGCTTGACGAACACGCCGACGGTGACGGGCATCCGCTGCTCGTGGATCAGCCGGTCGAAG
>Ga0315901_10006712_pt1 | contig 13742 bp, 27 predicted proteins | sample LakEriMetagenome_10_FD_203761 | JGI IMG/M metagenome (GOLD analysis project Ga0315901, IMG submission 203761) | Freshwater fungal communities from buoy surface, Lake Erie, Ohio, United States - Buoy 2 MA116 | ecosystem: Environmental > Aquatic > Freshwater > Lake | place: USA: Lake Erie, Ohio... | reverse complement strand
GGCTACAGCGTCGTCATGCCGCTGCGGGACAGAGACGATGCGGGCCGCGTCAAGTGGCGCAAGCCTGAGTACCCGGCCGACGCCAAGGCGGCCTGAGCGCAGCCCCTTGCCCTCTGCGGAGGGCTTGGGAGTGCGTTCACATGAAGGAGAGCACCGTGAAGATCAAGACAAGCGAGCTGTCCGGCGCTGCGCTGGATTGGGCTGCCAAGGCTGCCAGCCTGCAAGGCAGCGACACGAAGGACCGGGTCAAGCAGGCACTCCTGCTGCCCGACAACTTCGACGGAAAGCACAAGAGCCCCTCGACCGACTGGTCCCAAGGCGGGCCGATCATCGAGCGGGAGGGGATCGAGTTGTTGTGCAACCTGACCGAGACAGAAGCAGCGCGGTTCAAGGTGGCTCACGCAGATTGGCAAGCCTACTACCGACAAAAGCGCTCAACCGAACAGCGCAAGCACGGACGTACTCCCCTCATAGCAGCCATGCGCTGTTTCGTCGCCTCCAAGCTGGGTGATGAGGTCGATGTGCCGGAGGAGCTGCTGTGAACAGCCTGCACTACGTCACCGCCTACCGGCACGACGCCAACGAGTGGTGGCGCTTCGCCATCACGGCGGCGAACCCAGAGGCTGCGGCCCAGCGCTTCCGCGATGGCTACAGCGACATGAACTTCACCCGCATCAACGCCGTCTTCATCTGCGAGACGGCAGCCGATGTCTTCCAGGAGCTGTGACATGAGCCACCTGACCCCTGACGAGCAGCGCGTCCTGCGCCGCATGAATGCCCTGATCTACCAGGGCTGGGAGTACCCCGACGCCGAGTGGAAAGTGAGCCGCGAAACCGGCTTCTCCTGCTCAACCATCCGCGAGCTGTACGACTCGCAGTACGACTGAGGAGCAACCATGCCTGACATCCAGAAATTCATCTTCGGCAAGCGCGGCGAAGACCAGCGCCTGTGGGCCGAAGACGGCAAGGTCTTCGTGTTCGACTGGAGCGGCGACAGCCCGATAACCACCGATGACGGGCCACTTGAGGTCAAGCCAGGCGCAGTCTGCACGCTGAGCCTGTGGCTGAGCCACGTTGAGGTGCGGGTGCCGGTGTACTCGCACCGCAGCGACGACGACGGCCTGTGGTGCTCGATGAGCCTGACCTGCTTTGAGACGCTGGCCAAACTCGTCAAGGACATCAAGCTGGAGCGCGGCAGCAAGTACAGCGCCACAGCCAGCGAGATCCTGCGAGCCGAGTCGCTTGCACTTGCCCTGGCCCACAAGGAGAGCTGACATGGGACGTTCCGTTTCCACCCCCACCAACGCCTACGTGGTCTATGGCCACCTGGAGGTCGACCAATTCCGCTGCGACAACTGCGGCGACACCTTCAACGAGCACGCCAATGGGCTCGCCAAGTTCGGGGACCCCGAGTGGGACGCCGACCTGCCCGCCGACCTGCAGGATGAGGTCAAGCGCTGCCCGCACTGCGGCGAGCACGAGGACGGCACGACCGACCAATCCGAGTGGGCCTACCAGGACGCCTTTGACTGGCTGCTTGAGGACTTCCAGCAGGAGGTTCTGCGGGTCTTCCCCAGCGCCTATGGAGACGACACCTGGCTGGACCGCGAAGACCACGCCCTTGCCAGCAACCGCTTCGCTTACTTCGGCATCTCCGAATACATGGGCGTGGTCGCCCTGTGGATGGCGCCCAAGGACAACGACTACGGCCTGTACGACGGCCTGCGTGATAGCTGGATGCGCAAGGCCTGGCCCAAGTTCAAGGCGATGGCCAATAGCTGCGTGCCGGACCCCATGGTCCTCCTCGGCGTGATGAGCAACGGCGAAGCCGTGTACCAACGAGTCAACCCCTGAGATAAAGGAGCAACCCATGAGCAACGAAGCCTTCTATTACGTCGACGGCGTTACCACCAAGGGCACTTGGGTGGACCTGGATCTGGTCGACGACACCGACGAGGTGCTGCAAGAGCTGGCCCGCTTGGGCCTTGTGCCCACCAACGAAGACGGCGAGCCCGAGTACGGCGGCGACCTGCTGGTGGCCGACGTGACGGGCGACCTGCCCCAGGCGTTCTACAGCAGCGGCATTGACTCGCTGGACCTGAGCGGCCTGAAGGACTGCATGGCCGACTGCGACAGCCAAGGCTGGGACTACGAAGCCGCCGCCGCTTACATCGGCTGGGCCGGGAGCTGGAGCCGCAGCGGATTCGAGGACGCCTACAACGGCGAGTGGGACAGCGAGCAGGCCTTCGCCGAAAACCTGTTCGACGAGTGCTACCTGCACGAGGTCCCCGACTTCGCCAAGAACTACATCGACTACGAGAAGTTCGCTCGTGACCTTTTCCGTGGAGGCGACTACACCTATGAGAACGGCTATGTCTTCCGCTGCTGCTGACCGCTGCAGCCTGCAGCCGCTCGGCCCCACCCAGGTGCTGGTCGAGTTCATCCCCTCAACCGAGGAGGGCCGCTGCTGTGTGACCGGCGCCGTGATCAACGGCGAGCACGTAGACGCCGCTGAGTTCGCTCAGGGCGTCGTCGTGATGTGGGAGCACAGCATCAACCGTGAGCTGGCAGAGGAGCGCGAAGCGCAACGAGAGCTGGCACTTGAACGACGCAACGACTGAGGAGAGCGCCATGAGCAAGCCAGAAATCTACAAGGCCCAACGCCACCCCAGTGGCCGGGGCTACGAAGTCATCGACCACCGCGACATGAGCCTGCATGGGCACTGGTCGGATGAGTCGACGGCAGCCATCCTGGCGACAACCTGGAACCTTGAGCTGGCCATCAAGCAGCGCGACGAGCTGCTGGCCGTGCTGCGCGCCGTCGACAGCAGCAAGCAGCTTCCGCCAAACGGACCCACCCAAACGCTGCTGAGCGAAACGCTCAAGCGCTACGAGGAGAACGCATGAACCGCACCCTGATCCACAACGGCCCGGCCTACCGCGTCGAGCTGACCACCGCGCCGACCATCGACAGGCGCACCGCCGTGACCTTCGAGACGACCTGGCCCACGGCCAAGCACCCGGAGCGCGTCGAGAAGTTCGGCATGTTCCTGACCGATGCCGAAATGGGCGTGCTCTCTGCAGCCGTGGCGCCGCGCCTCACCTTCGCCCATGCCGACGTGCAGCGTGCGGCCCGCTGCATGGAGCTGTACGGCGGAGGCTTTGCCAGCGCCCTGGCCGTGGCCATGGGCCGTGCCGACGCCAGCAACCTGGAGCGCCTGGTGCAGGCGTTCCCCGACCTCATCGAGCGCTACAGCGCTTTCGACAAAGCAACCAAGGACTGAACATGAAAAAGCTCGCCATCCGCATGGATTACCAGACCGTGATCCTCCTGCCCGCCGAAGTGATCACCGCGCTGCCGCAGGTTGAGTTCGCCAAGAGCGACGGCTACAACGACTGGGACCACCTGTACGCCGCACCCCAGCACAAGCTGGACTTCCGGCTGGTCGACGACGCCGGCATCGGCCCCGCGCAGAAGACCGACGAAGAGAAGCAGGCCGAACGTGACGCACTCCGGGCCAAGGCCGACGCACTGATTGCGATGGCCGACGCGATCAAGTGAGCCCCGAGAGGCTCACGACGACGGCCGCACTCATCGCCCTCGCCGTCGTCGGCTGGATGGGCATCAACAATCACCTTCCGGGAGGACACACATGCACATCGTTTACGACGAGCGAATGGTCGCCACGACCAAGAGCTACAGCCCCAGCAGCCGCAAGCCAGCCCTCGTCATGCAGGACTGGCTGCAGCATCACCCCAAGCTGCCGCGCATCGTCAGCGCACCGCGCCCAGCCACCGTCGCCCAACTGCACCGAGCCCACGACCCCGACTACGTGGACGGGGTGCTGAACTGCCAGCTGCAAAACGGCTTCAACAACACCGACCCGGACGTGGCCCGTTCCCTGCCCTGGACCGTGGGCGGAATGATCACCGGCGCTCGGATGGCCGTGGACCTGAAAGCCACGGTCTGCGTCCCCGTGTCGGGCTTCCACCATGCTCACTGGGCGCATGGCGGCGGCTTCTGCACCTTCAACGGCCTGATGGTGGCGGCGCTGGACGTGCTGGCTGACGACCTGGCTGAGCACGTGGTCATCGTCGACTGCGACTACCACTACGGCGACGGCACCGAGGACATCCTGGGGCACCTGGACGCTGAGACGAGCAAGCGCATCAGCCACTTCACGGCCGGCTCCACCTTCCGCCGCGCGTCAGACAAGCCCCGCTGGAAGGACTGGTTGTGGAACGTCAGGCAGTACGTCCGAGGCCTTCGCCTCAAGCTCGGCGCGGAGCGGGTTCTGGTCGTCTACCAGGCCGGCGCAGACGCCCACGTCGATGACCCGCTTGGCGGCTTCCTGACGACCAACGAGCTGGCGTGGCGTGACGGCTTTGTGCTGCGCAACCTTGGCGGCGTGTACGGCCCGCTCGTGTGGAACCTGGCTGGCGGCTACCAGGTCGAGCCAGACGGAAGCATCCCCAAGGTGCTGGAGATCCACCGCAACACCCTGAACGAGATGATCAGCCAATGAACCCGACCATCCAGCATGTGCACCTAGCCAAGCAGCAGGGGCGGCGCGCACCCCGCGTCGTCCCTGCGGCCGATTTCAACGACGCCTTCCGACTGACCAGCAGCAACCCCACTGTGGTGGCCGCATGCCGGGACATCATGGTGAACGGCATGGGGTGGGCCAAGGCCTGCGAGAGACACGGCGTCAGCATGGGCGGCGTGTGGAAAGCGCTACACCGCCACGGATTGCGCTGACGCTTGTTGACTCGTCTATCCGGTGGATATACAGTCCACCCCATCGCACACCGGCAAGTGAGCGACGTAGAGCCCTTCAGCTCACCTTCCCCGCTCAGTCGAAAGACTGGGGCTTGCCGCTCAGGGGGAGGGTGAACTGAAGGGCTTTTGCTTTGCCGGGTCCGCCAGCCGACGAGCGGAGCGATGGAATCGAGCAGGCCCTTGCATCGGGGCACACGGCACAAAGACAAGCACCTTCCACTCAACACGAACAACACACCACGGCTTCAAGGGGGCCGGGCTGGAGTCCCGCACAGGATGGCCAGCGAACGACGCCTAAAACGTATGACCACAAGACCGGGAAAACCCGGCAGGTGGCCGACCACCAGCGCCAGCGAAGCGCAGACGGTCGGAGGGCGGCAGGGACTGGCCGTTGGTGGGATAGGACCCACTGAATCAGTCGGCGTCTGATAAGCGTGTGTCTGTAGGTAAGTGCGGCGGAGGCCAGTGGGCCAACTCTCAGCAGGTCAGGGAACCTCTTGTGATTCCTATTGCCTGTCAACCTTGGAGGATTACGATGTACCTTATTCACACAGACGGATCTTGCGAGCCGAACCCTGGCATCGGAGGCTGGGGCTTCACCCTGCTGGAGTGCGCGACGGGCGTCAGGCGGGACAAGTGCGGCGGCAATGTCTCAACCACCAACAACCGGATGGAGATGCAGGCAATCCTGGAGGCGATGCGGGCCGTGCCCGATGGGGAGCAGGCGCTCATCATGAGCGACAGCCAATACTGCATCAACGGACTCACCATCTGGCGACCCGGATGGAAAGCCAAGGGGTGGAACAAAAAGGGCTCCCCAATGATCAACCGCGATCTTTGGCTGGAGTTGGAGGCCGAGATGAGCCGCATCAAGCCTCGCTTCGAGTGGGTCCGTGGGCACAACGGCGACGAATGGAACGAGCGGGCCGATGCCCTGGCGAACGATGGCCGCCTCATTGCACTGGGGGGCGCATGACCGAGATCGACGAGCTGCGGCTTCGCATCGAAGCCCTAGAGCAAGCCCTTGCAGCACTCACCAAGACGCGACCACGCAAGACGGCCGACGTTGACATCGAGGCGCTGATTCAGGTCGGCATGCACGGCGACATTGCCACCGACTTCCTGGCCCACCGACGCGCTATCAAGGCGCCACTCACAGCGACCGCACTCAAGTCGATCGTTCGTGAGGCACAGAAGGCTGGCATCTGCATGGACACCGCCGTCACGCTCATGATGAATCGAGGGTGGCGCGGACTCAACGCCGACTGGGTGCCCAAGACCCACGCTCGGGACCTTCGCGCTGGCGACAGCGACTTCCTCAAACGACTGCGAGGCGGCGATGCACCCCAACGAATTTGAGCCCTTTGCCCTCATGCTGCGCCGCACGTTCCTGGCGTGCAGCGCTGGGCAGAAGGAGCCTGACCCTGGTGTGGTCGAGCTGTACTTCGACCTGTTCTCAGGCCTGAGCCTGGACGAAGTGGCCAGCTGCCTCAAGGCGCACATGCTCGACCCTGAGCGCGGCAAGTTCGTGCCACGGCCTGCCGACATCACCGCTCAGGTGCAGGCCATGGACGGCCACCCAGAACCGGATGCGGCCTGGGCCATCGCCGTCAAGGCGGCCGACGAGGAGGCGACCATCATCTGGACGCAGCCCATCGCCGCAGCTTGGGACTCGGCGCGCCACCTGTACGAGTCGAACCGCGTCAGCGCAGCGCTCGCCTTCAAGGGTGCCTACTCCAGGCTTCTGGCTGCGGAGCGATCCGCTGGCCGGCGTGCGGAGTGGCTGCCGTCTCTGGGCTACGACAAGCGGCTGGCCACCGAGGCGCTGCAGCTTGGCGTCAGCTCCGGCGCAATCAAGCGCGAGGCCCTGCCTCAAGAAGCCCAGCTCCTGCTGGAGGGCAAGCCGCTCAGCCTGAAACCGCCGGCGTGGATGAAGGAAAAGTGGGACGCCCTCTATGCCCGACTCACCCACAAGCCGCCGCCGGCACCCACCGACCACGAGGTCACGCTGGAGCTGAAGGCCGCCGCCAAGCGCTTGGTCGAAGAGCGCCAGCAATGACCCACTGATGCAACGACTTGCAACATTTGTAACAGTGCTGCAAAAAATCAACCGGGAGATCCATGAGCCATGTCATTTTCTCAGGCGTCGTCCAGCTGCTTGGCTGGTCTGACACCCACAACGCCGGCCCCAAGCTGGTCCTGCAGCTCGAAAACAGCGAGGACCTGGAGGCCTTCAAGCACCTGACCGTCAAGCACGGCAAGACCGCGGGCCAGCTCTTGGGCATTGCGGTCACGATCGTTGACCCGGCCACTGGCATGCAGCCGGGCGTCGAGCTGGAGCACCCCCTGGCCACCAAGCCAAAGGGCGGATCGCTGAGCCGACTGGCTGGCATGTGGTGCGGCAACCGGGACTTCCAGGACTGGATCCGCACCACCTTCACCGGCCTTTGGGCGGAGTTTGACGAGGCCGGCGCCGACCCGGCCGACACCACCAAGCGGGTGCTTTACTGCGCTTGCGAGGTGGACAGCTTGGCCAAGCTGGACCACCAGGAGGCGGCGGCCACGATCTTCCAGGACGCCATCCGCCGGCCGTTCATGGCCCGCGAGGCTTCCAGCCGGTGATCCCTGGGGCCATCCTGCCGGCCAGGTAATCCTTGGTCAGCTCGATGGCCTGCGAGAACTCGCGGCACACCGCCACCGCGTAGCCGTCCTGAGCCAGCAGCTGCGCCTCATCGCGCTGCTCTGGCGACAGCGACCCGTCGACGGACTTGAACTCGATCCACAGGCCATGGCACCCGCCTCTGGGAAGGGGTAGGTGCACATCGAGCACACCGGCCCGCATCCCCTCCGCCTTCATCCTGGCCGCCTGAGTGGGCGTCCGCTTGGCGGCGTTCGGGATGGCGTAAGCACGCCTCGCCTCTGGGTGAAGCCGCGCCCACTCGAAGTAGCGCGACTGGACCCAGTGCTCGGTGGGGTCAGCTCGCCAGCCGACCGGCTTCGCCACGTCGCTTTGCCTGGCGCGCCGCCCAGGTTTCGTGCACACCGTCAAGCGTCACGCGCTTATCGGCCTTCACCATGCGGTGCAGCATCCCCAGAGATGGCGCCGACACACCGAATGCAACCTTCTCCAGGTAGCCAACGCTCGTGCCCACCTTGGCGGCGTAGGCGGCCCGACTCTTGACCGACAGCGAGTAGAAAAAATCGTGAAACGTCATGCGTCCTCCTGATGGGATGTTGCAGACCACCTCACGCTGGGTCCAGCGTGGTATACCTCTGAGGGAGGAATAACCCATGACCATCTTCGACACCCGCCGGGACAACGCCCTGCGTCTCATCGGAACCGAGCGAGGATCGCTCAGCCAATTCGCCCAGCGCATGAGCATGGCCAAGCAGCAGGCCAGCCACATCCTGGGCAGCAAACCAATCAAGCACATCGGCGACGAGATGGCTCGCCGCATCGAGCAGGTCTACGGACTGCCCATCGGCAGCCTGGACATCCGGCCGCAGGACATCGCCACACCGGCCGACTCCATCGAGGCGCGGCTACTCCAAGAGATCGCCGGCCTCCCGGCCATGGCCAACCACGCCTTCGCCAGCAGCCTCACGCTGAGCAGGGAGTGGGTGCGCAAGAACCTGGCCATCGCCCCGGAGCACGTGGCCATCATGCCCGCCACTGGCGACACCATGGCGCCCACGATCTTCGACGGGGACCTGTGCCTGGTCGACCGCGGCGCCACCCGCATCGAGGCGCCCGGCGTCTACGTCATCCTGCGGGAGGCGGACACGCACATCCTCCGCGTCTCGAAGCCACTGACAGGCGGCTACCTCTTTGCCTGCGACAACCAGGCCTACCCGCCCTACCCCGTGACGGACATCGTCAAGGCCGGCCTCCTTGTACTGGGCCGAGTGCTCATGACCCTCCGCCCCTCGCGGATCTAGGGATTCCCCACCCCCAGCGCGGCCACTTCGGCGGCCGTTTTGCTATTGCCTTTTGTCTACCCGCAAGGTAGACTGTCATCCTCAACAATCGAGAGCGACATGAACCAAGCAAACCTCGAACTTTGGAACTCAGTCCGCACGCCGGACCCCGCGTTCACCAAGACGTTCAAGCGCAGCGGCGGCTTCAGCGGCACCGCCACCAGCCCCACCTACCTGATCCAGCTCGCCACCGAAAAGTGGGGGCCGATGGGCGGAAACTGGGGCGTTGAGATCGTCAGCGAGCGGATCGTCGAGGGCGCCCCGCTGATCGCCAAGGATGGCGTCACCGTCATCGGCCGCGAGTCGGTGCACGTCTGCCAGATCAACCTCCGCCACCCGGGCGGCACGGTCCCTGCCTTTGGCCAGACCCAGTTCGTGGGCGTCACCAAGTACGGCCCCTTCACCGACGAGGAGGCGCCCAAGAAGTCGCTGACCGACGCGCTGACCAAGGCGCTGTCCTGGCTGGGCTTCGCCGCCGACATCCACCTGGGGCTGTTCGACGACGTGAACTACGTCCGAGACGTCAGGCGCATGAAGGCGGAGGAGGCGACCCAAACGGACCAGCCAGAGTCCAAGGACGAGGAGGTGGCCCGCATCCCTGCCGCAACCATGGCAAAGCACAAGGCAGCCATCACTGCGGCCAAGACCCAGGCCCAGCTGAAGGCAGCACGTGACGCCGCCAAGGCCGACTGCGCCGAGATCGAAGACCGCGCCTCCTACGAGGAGCTGAGCACGCTCGTCAGCGAGCGAGCCAAGACCATCACCACCGGCAAGTGAGCAACCCATGAACGCACTGATCCCCCTGTTCTTCGACATCGAAAGCATCCCCGGCCAGCGGCCGGACATCCGCCAGCGCTATGAGTCCGATGCCTCGGGCGAGCTGGCGATGATCGACGCCGACCTCAAGGCCGAGCTGGAGTCCATCGCGCCGCCGGCCAACATCAAGGACCCCGAGAAGATCACCGACTGGTGGGTCAACAAGGCGCCCGAGAAGAAGGCCGCGCTCATGGAGAAGGCCCAGGCCGCCCGCGTCAAGGTGCAAGAGGGCGTGGACGAGAAGTGGCGCAAGACCGCGCTCAGCGGCGCGCTGGGCCAGGTGGTCGTGATCGGCCTGGCCATGGGCGACGACATCCCCATGACCCTGGCGGCAGGCGACCTTAGCGCCAAGGCAGAGGCCGACCTGCTGCGCAGCTTCTTCAGCTTGATCGAGGAGCTGTGCCGTGCCCGCGGCGTGCCCACGTTGTCGCTGCGTTGGGTCGGACACAACAGCGCCGGCTTCGACATCCGCTTCATCTTCCAGCGCTGCGTCGTGCTGGGCGTCCGCATCCCCCGCTGGTTCGTCACGCTCATCGCGTCCAAGCCCTGGGAGTCGGAGCGCAACTTCGACACCATGGTGCAGTGGGCCGGCACCAAGGACCGCATCAGCATGGACAACCTGTGCTTCGCGCTCGGCATCGAGGGCAAGGGCAGCGGCCTGGAGGCCGAAGGCATCGACGGGTCCAAGGTCTGGGACTTCGTTCGTGACGGCCGCATCAATGAGGTGGCCACCTATTGCGAGGGCGACATCGAGCGCACCCGCTCCATGTACCAGCGCATCGTCGATGTGACTGAGTACAGCATCGAGTAACCGCCAACTGGAGAACCCATGGCATCCGTCAACAAAGTCATCGTGCTCGGCAACCTGGGGCGCGACCCCGAGCTGCGCTACACCGCCAACGGCGCAGCCGTCTGCAACATCGCTCTCGCCACCTCGCGCAACTGGAAGTCCAAGGACACCGGTGAGCGCCAAGAGGAAGCCGAGTGGCACCGCGTCGTGTTCTACGACAAGCTGGCCGAGATCGCCGGCGAGTACCTGAAGAAGGGCCGCCCGGTCTACGTCGAGGGTCGCCTGAAGACCCGCAAGTGGCAGGACAAGGAAGGCAAGGACAACTACACCACCGAGATCGTGGCCGAGTCCATGCAGCTCCTGGGCGGCCGTGAAGAAGGCGGCGAAGCCCGAGCCCCGGCACCGCGCCCAGCGCCGAGCCGCGCCCCCGCACCCAAGTCCAGCTCGTCGTTCGACGACATGGATTCGGACATCCCTTTTTGAGTTGAGAGGTATACCCAATGAGTCAATCAACTACCCGCCAAGCCCCCTTGTCACTACTGCAGCGCTACCACGTGATGAGCCTGGTGGACACCCTCGGCCGCGACCTCTCGCGCCCAGACGCCGAGCTGGCCCGCGTCTCTGGAGAGTCCATTGGCCGCCCCGTTAGCGCGCAGACGATCAAGGAATACCGCGCCGTCTTCGGCATCCCCAGCGTCCCGCAGCCCACCAAAGAGCAGCTGATGCAGCGCATCCGCGAGCTGGAGGGTCAGGTCCGCATCGAGGGCGCGTGATGAGAAGCCCGTCCGGCAAACACCTTGGGTGGAAGGCGGTGGGCTTCTCGCCTGCGCAGCTCCGCGCTGCCGAGGCGGGCCACACCGCTGGCGCGTTCAACGCAGACGCCTGGATGAACGGCGCGAAGCCGGAGTCGACCAGGCCCTACTCCACCCCATCGTCCGCCCGCCAGTGCGCGGCCATGCTCGAGCAGGCCGGCTGGAAGCGCGTCACCGTCATCGAGGACATCAAGAAATGAGCAACGACTACCGCACCCTGGAGCTGCAGGTCATCCGCTGGGCCGAGGCCCGCAAGATCATCCCCAACGGCAAGATCTCCGGCCAGGCCGAGAAGACTCTGGAGGAGGCTGGTGAGCTGGTGGAGGCGGCCGCCATCATCACGTTCCTTGACGACGAGTGCACCGGCATGCCCGGCTACGCACAGTTGCGAGCCAAGTGGATGGCCAAGTACCGCGATGCTGCCGGCGATGTCCTGGTCACGCTGATCAATGGCTGCGCGCTGGCCGATGTCGACCTGGTGAGCTGCCTGGCCCAGGCCTACGACGAGATCAAGGACCGCAAGGGCACCCTGCTGCCGAACGGCGTGTTCGTGAAGGAGCAGGCGTGAACGCGGAGAAGGCGACGGTCAGCGCCTTCGTCATCTCCAACGCGCCCATGCCCCCGAACCGCGGTGTGCTCGACCCGATCTTGGTGGTCATCCGGGACTTTGCGCCGGGTCGCGGCCAGCTCACCGTCGAGTGCTACGGATCTGCTTGGTCCTGCTGGTGGGGCGCCATGGGCGACGGCAAAACCGTGCTTGAGTTCCTGCGCGGATGCGATGCCGAGTACGTGGCGAACTGCCTGATCCGGCCGCGCCGGCAGTGGATCACCAGCAAGCGCGAGGAGCGGCGCGAGATGGAGTACCTGACCACCATCTGCGCGGCCCTGATCTCTCACGCGGGGTGGGCTGGAGAGGCTGCATGAACTGGCGCAAGAACACCCTCGACCAGGCCAGCGACTCTCGCCACGCCTGCAGCCGCTGGCACGACACCAACTTCGAGCACCCCCGCGTGCCGCGCCGCGAGCGCAAAGAGGCCGGCTCCTGGTGGCTGCTGGCCGTCCCCATCCTTCTTGCCACGGCGACCGTCGTGCTCATCGTGAAAGGCGTGCTGCGTGGCTGATGCTGCTGGAGATCCCCTGGACATCGCGGCCGAGCGGTCGCAACTCGCGGTCGATGCGGCCGTTGCCGCGGTGCGTGCGCGCGCTGCCGAGATCCCCGCCGGCAAGCCCGGCGACTGTGACTTCTGCGGTGAGTCCTCGCCGCGCCTGGTGGACGGTGCGTGCGCGCCGTGCCGTGATCGCTACAAGCTGTGGAGCAAGTGACATGAGTACCGACAAGCTGGCCGCCGAGCGTGCGGCGTTTGAAAAAGCGTTCATGAGCTACTACACCAACGGCGCACACCTACTTGAACGATTCGACACCGGTCGCTATACCAGCCATGAAGCACGGGCGGCTTGGAGCATTGCAACGACATTCCGCGCAGCACTTGAGGCAAAGCCTGCGCCTGCCGATCCCTGCCTAGTTCTCTGGAAGGCAATGAACGAGGCAGAGAAAGTCGGCAACCGATCCGATGACAAGTTGATCGTGGAGTTCCTGCGCCGTGCTGGTTATGTCATCGCTGCCGCACCCGCAGCGCCTGAGCCGATGTTCGACAAGGCTGTCGAACTTGTGCAGGCCCTTGGCTACTGCTGGACTGGAATCGGCTGGTTGAAGGGTGACGCACCCGCAGCGCCTGCCGAGCCGGTGGCCGATGCACTTCGCCTTGCCGATGCAATCGACCCATTCACCCGCAGCAAGGCCCCCGACCACCTGACATCCAAGGTGGCCGCCGACACGTTGCGCGCCCTGGCCGCACCCGCAGCCCCTGCCGAGCCGGTGGTGGTAGGCCACCATGAGTTTGTCGCCGCTCGCGGGCAATGGCGCGCGATTATCTGGACTGACACGCCGCTCCCAACCGGGACAAAGCTACACGCCGCACCCGCAGCGCTTGCCCCTGCCGAGCCGGTGTCCGTTTCCAAGCAGCAAGCACTTGAAGCCCTCGACTCCATGGACGACTTTGCCCGCATGGCTGTTGGGGTTGACGCGCACGGCCCGCGTGACCTGCTGGAACGCTTCATTACCGCCGCACCCGCAGCGCCTGCCGGCAAGGCGCAGCCGCTCAACATCGACATCGACCGTGGCCGGGTCTGGATCAAGCGCGGCAACCAGTCGTTCATGATGGCCTACGAGGGCGACGAGGACGAGTTGCAGTGGTACTGCGACCGGCTGAAAGAGGCTCTGTCCGGCATTACACCTGATGTAAAGACAGCACCCGCAGCGCCTGCCCCGGTGCCTGCCGAGCCCCACTTGTTCGAGTTTTGGTGGGGTCGATACATGCCGCACGCCACGCAGGCTGAGGCGTGGGAAGCGTGGACAGCAGCGCCGCGTACCGACGGCGTTGGTGTCGCCGCACCAGCAGCGCCTGCCCCGCACCCTGACGAGCGGGCTGATCTTGCAGAGCGGATTGAAGCGGCACACGAAGCATCGCTTGATGGCGACCATCGTGCTTGCTGCGCCATCCTGACG
>Ga0315901_10006711_pt1 | contig 13742 bp, 12 predicted proteins | sample LakEriMetagenome_10_FD_203761 | JGI IMG/M metagenome (GOLD analysis project Ga0315901, IMG submission 203761) | Freshwater fungal communities from buoy surface, Lake Erie, Ohio, United States - Buoy 2 MA116 | ecosystem: Environmental > Aquatic > Freshwater > Lake | place: USA: Lake Erie, Ohio... | reverse complement strand
AGATCGCCCAGCAGACGGCGCGTATCGAATGGCACGAGACGGCGGGTGAACTGGGCGCGCTGCTGCGCGAATCGCAACTCGTGAAAGACCTGGTGCCCGTCTACAACCGGAGGCTCCGCCGGCACGCGGCGCTCTGCAGCATCCGCTGGAGCGGCGAGCCGGGCAGCGTGCCCGAGATCGTCTCAGGGCCCGAGGTGGTCGAGGGTGGCTTGCAGCATCTGCACGGGCTGTTCCGCACCGCATCTGCGGCACGCAAGGCGCTGCTCGAGATGGCCGACGAGCACAAACTCTGCCCGCGGCTCCTCGGTTTGGAGAAGGGCCGCGGTGCCTGCTTCCGCTCACAGGTGGGCAAGTGCTCGGGTGCCTGCGCCGGGCGCGAGACGCCCATCAAACATGCCGCGCGGCTCGCCGAGGCACTCACGCGCCTCAAGCTCGTGAGCTGGCCGTGGGAAGGGCCCGTTGCCATCCGCGAGGCTTCGCCCGGTTACGGAGAGGACGTGCACGTGGTGGATCGCTGGTGTTACCTGGGTACCTTCCGCAGCCAGGACGAACTCCTGCAGCGCGATCTCTTCGAGCGCCGCGCCGCCTTCGACATGGACACCTACAAACTGCTGGTGGCGCACCTGATGCGCAACCGCCGCGCCCGCGTGATGCCGCTGGCAGAGGCGGGCAATGCGTTGCGTGTGGGAGCGCATCACTGATGCACGCCATGGCGATTGGCATGGTGGCGATCCTGCTCGCGGGCTGCAGTCGCGTGGAACAACCTGTAACGAACGCCGCGCGCTTCGTGGCGCGCATGAGTTGCTCCTGCGTGTTCGTGACGGGGCGCGATCTGCCGGCTTGCCTTGCAGATCTGCCGCCCGAGGCCACGTGGCTCCGCGTGCAGGTCGACGAAGCCGCCCGCCGTGTGCGCGCAAACGCGCTCTGGCTGCAGGGCGAGGCCCGATTCGAGGAGGGTCGTGGATGTCAGCTGGAAAACTGATTCTCGCGCTTTTCGCGTTGGTTTCTTTTGCTGTGCACGCGGGTGAATTCCCCGGTGCGGAGTGGGATGTCGCACCGCGCGACGCCGCGCTGGACGCACATATCGCCACCGCCTTCGCCCCTGATGCAGGCCCCGTGCTCTCTGGCGTGCGCGCCGTGCTGCTGGTGCAGGACGGACGCATCCGCGCCGAGCATTACCGCGAGGGCTTCGGGCCGGATAGCCGCTTCATTTCCTGGTCTGTGGGCAAGAGCATGGTTCAGGCCCTGGCCGGTGTGATGGTGCGCGAAAACCGCATCACGCCCACCAGCCCGCTGCCAGTACCGGAGTGGCAGCAAGACCCTTCGGACCCGCGCCGCGCCATCACGCTGGACGACGCGCTGCGTATGTCCACCGGCCTCTCCTTCAACGAGGACTACTCCGACCTGCAGAACTCCGACGCCATCCGCATGCTCTTCGGCGACGGCGCGCGCGACATGGGCGCCTACGCTGCCACGCGCCCGCTGATCCATCCGCCGGGCACGTTCTGGGATTACTCCTCGGGCACGACGAATATTGTCTCGCGCGTGATCCGTGATCTCTCGGGTGGCACCGAAGAGAGTTACCGCGGCTTCGCTGAGAGCGAACTCCTGGCACCCATCGGTATCCGCAACGCTGTGCTGGAGTTCGACGCCGCAGGCACGTTCATCGGCTCCTCGCTCGTCTTCATGACCGCGCGGGACTACGCGCGCTTTGGCTTGCTCTATCTGCACGACGGCGTGTGGAACGGCCAGCGAATCCTGCCTGAGGGTTGGGTGGAGCGTGCGCGTCGCCCCACTGCGGGCTCAGAGGGGCGTTACGGCGCACATTGGTGGTTGTCGTTCTCTGATCCCGAGGGCGTACCCACCGCGAAGCGCCAGTTCCCGTCCGATGCGTTCATGGCACGGGGGCATCAGGAGCAGGCGATTATCGTGGTGCCCTCGCGCAATGCAGTGCTGGTGTGCCTGTCGCTGATCGACGAACGGGATATTTCCGAGTTGCAGGATTGGTTGGTGGGGGTGTTAGAGAGAGGATGAACGCGATTCGCGTGCTTCATGACTTCCCGGAGAGAACGGGAGCTACGCGCAAGCGGCTAATCTGCGCATCCGCGCGGGACTGACGGGGCAGGCAGCGGAAATCATCGCCAAAGAGCGCTGGATGCAGGGGAAGCGCAGGTCCTGGAGATCAGTAGTGATATCTGAGTTGTGCGATGAGCAGCGACCCGTCTGCCACCTTGTACACCAACCGGTGCTCGTCGTTGATGCGCCGCGACCAATAGCCCGAAAGGGCATTCTTCAGCGGCTCGGGCTTTCCGATTCCCGAAAACGGTGAGCGCGATGTTTCCGTGAGCAGGGTATTGATGCGTTCGAGAAGCTTGCGATCGGTTCTCTGCCAGTACAGGTAGTCGTCCCAAACCTGTTCCGCAAAGACCAGCTTCACTCCGCCAGCCTCCTCACTTTTCCGCGGCCCTCTTCGAGATCGCCTGTCAGCTGCGAGATGCACCCGTAGGGCGCACCGCAGCCATCGGGCACGCGGCCCTGCACCGTAGTGGCGCAACACAGTCGCCTCTCTTGCGATGGCCAAGGCCTTTTTGCGTGGCATGGACGTTGCTGAGCCAGATCGATTTTCCTGAGAAGTCCCTGCATGCCCCGGACCATGACCGCCGACGCCGAGGGGGAGTTGCAGGGCATCCTCTCGCAGGTACACGCCCAATGCGCTGCAGACACCCGCGGCGAAGTCGCGAGCTACATCCCCGAACTCTGCCTCGCCGCGCCGGATGATTTCGGCCTCGCGCTCGCCACCGTCTCGGGCCAGATCTTCACGGCCGGCGAGACCGACACACCCTTCACCATCCAGTCGGTCTCGAAGGCTTTCACCTATTGCCTGGCGAACGAGTTACTCGGCCCGGACGAGGTGATGCGCCACGTGGGCGTGGAGCCGAGCGGCGATGCGTTCAACAGCATCGAGTTCGACCCGACCACCGCGCGCCCCTTCAACCCGATGGTCAACGCGGGCGCCATCACCGTTGCGGGCTTGCTGTACCGCGAACTGGGGGAAGGTGCCTACGCATTCATCCTCGACCGGTTCTCGCGCGCGGCCGGGCGCACGCTCGACATGGACGAGGCCGTGTACCGCTCCGAGTCCGAGACCGGCCACCGCAACCGCGCGATCGCGCATCTGCTGAAAGGCACCGGTGTGATCGGCGGCCCGGTCGATGACGTGGTGGACCTGTATTTCCGCCAGTGCTCCATTCGTGTGACGGCGACGGACCTCGCGTGGATGTCGGTGACGCTGGCGAATTTGGGCGTACAACCGCAGACGGATGACACGGTCTTCGATCTCATGGCAGTGCGCGACACGCAGTCGGTGATGTACTCCTGCGGGATGTACAACTACTCCGGCAACTGGGGGTTTCGCGTGGGGATCCCCGCGAAGAGCGGCGTGGGCGGCGGGTTGGCGGGCGTGGTCAACCGCCAGCTCGGAGTGGCCGCTTATTCACCGAGACTCGATGCCAAAGGCAACACCGTGCGCGGGGTTGCCGCGTTCGAATTGCTCGCGGAGGAACTGGGGCTGCATGCATTCTGTTGTACGAAGCTCGGGTCGAGCATCGTCGAGCGGTTTTTGCGCTAGGCGCCTGCATCGTTAATGCAGTCACTGCGTGTGATCGGCCAGCGCCCCCTGCCAGGCGCACCCTGCAACCAAGCGGACTGTCGTCTGTTTTCGGGTGCTTGGGGTCACGGGTGCTCGGGGTCAGGTCTTTCATTCTGCAAAATGTAAGACCTGACCCCATCTGCTGTTGAGAGATGGAGGTGATCCCCATGGGCAAGCTGTTCGAAGACCTGCTGGAGAGTGTCACGCAGATGGACGAAATCCTCCGCGGCGAGCGCACGCCGTGCCGGGAATTCCGTGTCGATGCGCTGCGGGTGCGGGAGATTCGGTTGGCAACAGGCTTGTCGCAGGCGCGATTTGCGCGTGTCCTCGACGCACACGTTGGCACACTAAGCCGCGCTCGATGTTCGGACCATGTAAAAAGGGTCACTCAGCGCCACAAACACAGACGCTTGACTAGCCCCTCATCGCCTGCGCCATCGCCTCCGCCGTCTTGAGCGCCAGTGCCGCGATGGTCAGCGTCGGGTTTGCAGTCCCCGCTGTCGGGAACAGCGACGAGCCCGCGAACCACAGATTCGGATGGTCGTGGCTTTGGCCACTGGCGTTCGCAACAGACGTTGCTTTGTCTCGCCCCATCCGCGTCGTGCCCATGATGTGACCTGCTCCCTCGGCGTGGGGCAGATGCCCGATGTCGGTCGCGCCGAGAGCGGCGAACAGTTGGTCGTGCAACTGACGCGCACGCCCCAGCGCCTCTGTGCTGTAGGCGTCCAGCCGGAATGAAATGCGCGGTTTCGGGATGCCGATATCGTCAAGACGATCGTGGTCCGGCAGGACCCTGTTGTCAGGATCGGGCAGTTGCTCGGTGAGCGCCACCAGCGTCATCTCGCGCGAGGCATGCGAGCGCACCGCTTCGAGCAATGCGCTGCCTGACATGCCTGCTGCGATGTGGTTTCGCGCAAGACTCGCAAGATCGGGCCCGGCCCACTCCCAACCCTGATTGCCCACGTTCGTCATGAATGCACCGTGCCGGCGGCGGTGATCGCCTTCGCGCATCTCGTGTATGGAACTCACTTCGAGGGGGCCCCGCCGGGGCCATATCGCAACAGGTGAAAGCGCCCGCGTCAGTTGCACGGGATGGTCCATGAGATAGCGTCCGACTGCGCCTGAACGGTTGGCAACGCCCTCGGGCGTGTGCTCGCTGCGTGACATCAGCAGCAGTTTCGGGCCTTCGATGGCATTCGCTGCTACGACGATCTGGTCTCCGCGCAGCCACGATTCGCTGCGATCCGGCCTGCGTATCAGGATGCCGGTGGCACGACCATTCGGCGCCACGTCCACGCGCACCGCGACAGAGTCCGAAAGAATCCGTGCATTCGCCGCCTCCGCTTTCGCGATGTGTACCGTCGCGTCGTACTTGGCCTGCACCGGGCAAATCGGGATGCATGACGCACTCGCGCAACACGCTGGCCGCCCATCAAAGGCCACCGAATTGCGGGCTTGTGGCGACACCCTCACCCGGAAACCAAGCGGCCTCGCGATCCCGTCGATCAGACGATCGGCGAGAGTGGCCGGCAATCCCGGCATGGGGTAGGGCATGGCATGCGACGCCCCGTATGCTTCAAGGTGGTGACCCGAGACGCCCAGAGCATCCTCTGCCCGCTCGTACCAGGGGACGAGATCCTGGTATGTCATCGGCCAGTCGGTAGCGACGCCATATCGGCTGTTCAACTCGAAGTCCGAGGGCAGGAGCCGCAGAGCGGTACCGAGCCAGTGCCACGTCGTGCCGCCGACCTGCCGGAGATAGCCGCTGCGGAAGCGATCGGGTCCGTCCTGTCGGATGTAGGTGTCGTCGATGGTGGCGGGCCTGCCCGCATGCGCAGCGGCTGCGTACGGTGATTCGGGCACCCTGATCGCAGACGCCCTGAAGCGCGCGACTGCGGCGGTGCGGTCCACCCGTGGCCCTGCCTCGACGACAGTGACGCGCAGACCTGCAGTCGCAAGACGCCACGCGATCAGCGCGCCGGCAACGCCTGCCCCGACAATGATCACATCACTGTGGTCGGCCAAAAGTGGCTCCTTGAAGGTCGGGTTCGGTAGTCCACGCGTCCGGGCCGCCGTGGCACTGGCCCGGTGGTTCGATGCCGGCAGCCCGCCACATCAGCGTCGTCTCGTCGTGGCGAACGCCCGGCGATGCGTCTGGCGCGAAGACGCCCGTGTACCACGTGTCGAGCAGTCGTTTCTCCAGATCGGTGCCGCGGTAGACCGTGGGATCCAGCGTCCACACCTGCGCCGGCTGCGTGCCAGACCGGACGATCAGTCCCAGGCACTCCCGCGCGACGGACGCATCGAGCTCGGCGAAACCGGTTGCGACACGTGACCATTGGAGGAATCGAGCCTGCAGATCCTCCGCCAACAGGCTGGCTGAGGTCTCTGGACTTCGCCCTACGATGAGTGCACTCGCGGACAAGCCGGCGATGAGCACCCACCGCCGGCTTACCATGGATGTCGGGCGGGAGATGTACAAAGGCCGCTCCTCCGCGAGATCGGCACAGTGGCCGCCGTTTCGATGAACGGCAGTCGAGGGACGCATGATCCGCGGGTGAAGCATCGATACTCCGGAAATTCTGATACGAGGGATTTTCTCGCGCCACCCCGACGTGAGGTCGATGTTATGCGATCAGCAACGATAAGGAGCGTGTTCTCGGGGCCCGTGTCGCCCACCTTCGGCTCGCGAGCGTACGCACGACGCCCTTTATGTCCGCCGATGCGGAGTCAGAACTGCAGGGCATCCTCGTCCACCTTCATGCGCAATCTGCTGCAGACACCCGCGGCCAAGTGGCGAGCTACATCCCCGAACTCTCCCTCGCCGCGCCATCGCGCGTCTGCTGAAAGGCACCGGCGTGATTGATCGGCTCCACCACCTCCGTCCTCAGCCGCGGAGCGCTCTTCGTCTGTTGGTAATACACCGTCCGCCTCGGCACATCGAACCACCGGCACAACTGGCTGATCGACACCTCATAACCGTCTTCACGAAGTCCCCGCTGGATGGACGTGATTATGTCTCGTCCTTCCCCAGCAGGGACTGCAGCTTTTTTCGGGCACGGAGCTCCATCATCGCTTCGCCGTAAGCCTCCTGCAGTTCCTTGAGCTGTCGCTCGTACTGCTCGCGGATGTCTTCCGGCTTGGCCTTCAAGGCGTTCTCCATCCCGGCCTTGCCCTGATCAACCCAGTCCTCGATCTCCGAGGGCGTCAGGTCGAACTGCCGACTGACCTCCGCCACCGTTGTCTTGCCTTGGATGATTTCCACGACCACTGCTGCCTTGCGCCGGGCCGTTCAGCGCTTGATCTCTTCGTCCATCGCCATACTCATCGTGTAACTCCTCGTAAGGTTACACCTGAGCAGGAATTCACTGGGTCATTACATGAGGCGGCAATCCGCGACGACCCGCGCACCGTTCAAATTGCTAAGCGCTGGAGCGCCGCACGAGCTGCAGTACAGGCCGCTCTCGATTTGGAGAATCAACAGACGGAGGATCTTCTCGGTGGTGCGTTTGGACAGCCGGATGATCGACGACCTGCGTGGTTGAACTATTGGGCGTTGAACTGACTTTGCGCACTCGCGCGAGCTGAGGCCGGCAGTATCCGGCAAATAGCGAGAGCTGCGGGTCCGGCGGGAGGCGAGCGCCTGCCGGATTTTTTATTACCCCGGCTGGGGGGAGGGTGAAACCCTAGGGCGGATTCTTATGTACCGCCTTGGTCCCAGCTTTTCTTAAACATGGAGTTTCGTACCGGAATGGTACGGTCAATCCATCGACCGGAAGTACTCGAGGATCTCGTCAGCCAAAGCAACAATGCGCTGTGCCTCCTCATCTTTTTTCCCGAGCGTCGCCACGCCCCAAAGTTTGATTAGTTCACGCTGAGGCATCTCGCCGTAGCGATCAATGTACCAAGCCAACCGAAGCGCCAGCTCCTTCTGAATATCCGTCATCATCCACCTCTCTGGCCATTAGCTCCGACGATCAGTCTTCCAGTTTCATGGTGACCAAGTCGATTTCGACGCTACGGCATCAAGCCCCAACCACTGGCTCAGAGCCGAGGGTTAGTCTCCCGAATTGGCGGGGTCACGCAGCGTCCCGTGCCCTGAATCGCGCTGGCCGTCGCGAAAAGGGTGGATGCTTGTTGTGGGATACCTAACCGACTACCACAAAGTCCCCCGAGTTCAACGTCGGGTGGGTAGTCGTGCCCACCACCGCGAACTGCACCGCAGCGAGCCCACCTGCTCCATCCGCATCGTAGTAAAGCTCGCCGGTCGTTGTGTTGTAGATGACCCGATGATCCGACGTCAGTGCTGATGTGACACCCGCACCAGATAGGAACTGTGCGCTCGTGAGAGCCACACCGCCCGTCAGGCTGCTGAAGATGTCATCGTCCAGCTGAATCTTGTCAGTTCCACTCACAAACCCAATGACGGAATCCCGGTTGCTGGATGCGCTGAGCGCTGTGTCGAACAGGAAGACATCTGCGCCAGCTCCCCCGGTGAGCGTGTCATTACCCAAGCCGCCGGCCAGCGTATCGGCGCCGTCTTGACCGAGAAGTCGATTGCCGCCGTCATTACCGCGAATCACGTTGGCAAGAGCGTTACCCGTTCCTGCAACACCGGCGGTGCCCGTGAGCAGGAGGTTTTCGACATTGCCCGCCAGCGTCCAGGCAATACCGCTGTTCACTGTATCCATGCCGCCGCCCGCGAGTTCTACGGTCTTGTCCCCCTGCGATACCGTGTAGTTATCGTCACCAGCACCGCCGACCATCGAATCAGCGTCCGGACCACCGAGTAACGTATCGTTACCCTGACCGCCGAACAGGGTGTCGCTGCCTGCGCCACCCGACAGACTGTTGTTGCCCGTATTGCCCGTGATCACGTTGGCATCCGCGTTACCAGTGCCGTTCACATTTGCTGAACCGGTCAGGACTAACTGCTCGACGTTGGCGGGCAATATGCGCGTGAGCGCGCTGCGAATGACGTCCGTTCCCTCGCCGGCAGACTCCGTGATGACGTCTCCCACCGCATCCAGGAAATAGAGGTCGTCACCGGCGCCGCCCGCCATCGAGTCTGCGCCCGTTCCGCCGTTCAGCGTGTCGGCGCCTGCACCACCGAAAAGCGTGTCTTTGCCGCTGAGGCCCTGGAGGTTGTTGTCAGCTGAGTTGCCGGTGAGGGTGTTAGCGCTTGAATTGCCAGTTCCTGTCAGTGCGCTAGTGCCTGTGAGAACCAGTTGTTCGACATTGGCCGGCAGCGTCCAATTGACGCTGCTCTGGACTCGGTCAGCGCCCTCACCAGCCACCTCCGTGACGACATCGCCCGCATCGTCAACGATGTAGGTGTCATCACCGGTGCCACCGTTAAGCGTGTCATCACCTGTACGGCCATCGAGCGTGTCGGCGCCAGCGCCACCGTCTAGGGTGTTGGCGCCCACGTTGCCGGTGATGATGTTAGCGCTTGAATTTCCCGTGCCAGATAGGGGGCTAGTGCCCGTCAGCGTGAGCTGCTCTACATTTGCCGCCAGCGTCCAGTCAACGCTGCTCTCAACGCGGTCTGTGCCCTCACCAGCCACCTCCGTGACGACATCGCCCCCGTCGTCAACGATGTAGGTGTCATCACCGCTGCCACCGTTAAGGGTGTCCGCACCGGCGCCACCATCTAGGGTGTTGGCGCCCACGTTGCCGGTGATGATGTTAGCGCTTGAATTGCCCGTTCCCTTCAGCGCGCCGGTCCCTGTCAAAACGAGCTGCTCGACGTTAGCCGCAAGCGTCCAATTGATGCTGCTCTCGACGCGGTCTGTGCCCTCACCAGCCACCTCCGTGACGACATCGCCCGCATCGTCAACGGTGTAGGTGTCATCACCAGTGCCACCGTTAAGCGAATCGCGCCCGGCACCGCCATCCAGAGTGTCGTTTCCGCCGAGTCCGGAGAGCGTATCGTTTCCCTGATGGGCATAGAGCAAATTATCGAGGGCGTTGCCGGTGATCCTGTCGCTGGCGCCATTGATCAGGACGATGTTCTCGAAATTCAGAAGCGTATTGACCATCCCGTTCGGTGGGTAATAGTCGGGGTTGTATTGAGAGGTACTGAGGTCGAGACGCCAGTACATGGCGAGGGTCCAACTCCCCGGGTCGTCGAGCGACGTCTGGAAAAACAGGGTATCGATGCCATCCCCCCCGTCGAGGTAGTTTGTCTGAGTGCCGCCCCACATCGTGTCGTCACCGTCGCCGCCAAACAGAGTATCGCCGCTTCCACCCGTATTGATGTAATCGTTTCCGGCATAGCCGTAAATGATGAACCCCGTGCCCGAAGCACCATACTCAAGGTAATCATCGCCTTGCGTTCCATTGATCGTCTGCATCATTACTCCTTTTTTTCTACTATGCGGTGGGGCTCCAAACCTATTTAGCGAAGTGCAGATAGGAATGAATCAAGTGTCGGTTAATACCGGCGGCCCGTGCTTAACCCTACGTCAAAGCAATCAAACAACATTGGATCCAAAGGACTCTCTGAACAAGGCATGACCGTCGCCACCCCATACGCTGCTGTTGGCACAGTAATTCGCGGAGCCCATCGATGTCCGAGCAGCTGAGCTTCTCCGACGCGGAACAGGATGCCAAGCGCAAGAAAACGCGACGAGGTGTTCCTCGATGAGATGGAAAAGGTGGTTCCTTGGGCTGCACTGGAAGCCGTGATCGAGCCCCATTACCCCCGTGCCGGGAACGGCCGGCACCCGTATCCCCTGTCTAATATGCTGCAGATCCACCTGATGCAGCAGTGGTACTCGTTGTAGGACCCCGCGATGGAAGAGTCGCTTTACGAAATTGCCTCGATGCGCCGCGTCGCCCGTCTCTCGCTGGCTTGGGGCACGATCCCGTACGAGACCACGATCCTCAACTTTCGCCACATGCTCGAGAAGCACTCGCTCGCTGAACGCATCCTCGAGACCGTGAACAAGCTGCTGGTGCGCAAAGGCCTGACGCTCAAGCAAAGCACGATTGTCGATGCCACCATCATCGCCGCACCGAGCTCGACCAAGAACGGCAGCGGCACGCGCGATCCCGAGATGCACCAGACGCGAAAAGGGAAGCAGTGGTACTTCGAGATGAAGGCTCACGTGGGTTCGGATGCCGAGACGGGCCTGGTGCATACCGTTGAGGGCACGGCGGCGAACGTGGCCGATGTCACGGTTGCGAGCGACCTGCTGCACGGCGAGGAAGAAATGGTCTTTGCGGATGCGGGCTACCAGAGTGTGGCAAAGCGCGTCGAGAGCACGGGGAAGACCGTTGAGTGGCATGTAGCCATGCGTCCGGCCAAGCGCAGGGCGCTGCGCTCGACGGAGCACGATCGGATCCTCGACCAGGTCGAGAGGATCAAAGCGCAGGTGCGAGTCAAGGGAGAACACGCTCTCCGGGTTGTGAAGCGGCAGTTCGGTTACACCAAGGTGCGTTATCGGGGGCTGGCGAAGAACACGGCGCAGTTGCGCACGTTGTTCGCGCTGGCAAACCTGTGGATGGCGCGACGGGCGTTGATGAACACGGGATAAGTCCGCCCGGAGAGGACGAAATGCCCGGGAAACCGGGCAGATGGGGGCGCGCATAGCCGCTCGGGAAGTGCTCTGAGGGAAATCGGATGTTGATATCACTGTTGCCTGCATCAGATTTCAGATTTCGCCGCGTTAAGACGGCTTATTCAGACAATCCTTAGCTAGCCGTGTCGCCGATATGGCGAATCTACACGTGGTTTGTTGCTGTTTGCCACCTGTACCTTCGGCCGATACCGGGAGGTTTGACCCGTTTGGGTCAATACGGGTTGTGTCGGTGGCTGTTAGTCCGTGCGCTAAGTGTTCCGGTTCTCGCTCACGTTCTCGGCGGGGGATGAAGAGACCATCGTGGCGTGCGCGACACGTGCGGAGGTCTTTGACTACATCGAGATGTTTTACAACCCGAGACTACGGCACGGTTCCAACGGTGGCGTGTCACCGGTAGAGTTCGAGGCGCGCTATGCGCAAAGCGGTTCCTGAGCGTCTACGGAAGGCTGGTCGATTCAATCGCAGTATTCGCAGCAGCTCAAACGGAACCCGGAGAGTTAATAGCGTTTACGTATAGCGGGCGCTGCATGAAACCGCTGCTGTAGCGTCCACCGGTGTAGCCACAGTATCGGAGGTCCCTAGCCACTGCGTGGCAGTCCCGGGGCCGGGATCGGGATCGGGATCGGGATCGGGACCGGGACGGGGACGGGGACCGGATCGACTCTACGATTTAGGCGCGTGTCGGTACGCTTATCTGGGGCACTTGCGGCAGCGAGTCGCGGAGCATTCCCAAAACTATTAGCTGCCCGGATGAAAACTTCTTCTTCCGAACCTTCTTTCCTCCTCGTCAGAAATCGCGAGCACTCTTCGCCGGTATCGGGCGTTTCGGGCGAGGTATAGGTGGGCGGCAATCGTTAGTACCGCCCACCCGAACACCTGCCACAAAAGGAGTTCCGTGCCTCGCCACCAGGCGGTCAAGACAAGATAGGGAACAGAAAACACCCCCAGCAAAAACAGAATTCCTATCCATTCTGAGGGCTCACGACGCGGTCGCTCACGGGCGCTCGCAAGCACGCTTTCAAACTCCGAATCGGCCATGCCCTGAAGCTCGGCGAACTCGCCCTCAATTCGCAACTCCCCTTTGAGTGCGTCCCAACGGCGGCGCAACCACGCTCGGCCCCGAGTCAACGTTTGGACAACGCAACGGAAGAGTGGACCGCAATCTTTCATGCGTTTGTCTCATTATTCCTTGCGAAAGAACATTACCGGAAAAGACGCAAACAACAGCAGTACTCCAAGCGTGAACTCAGTCCAAGCCGGCAGAAAGTGCGCCGCGACTGCAACGATGGACCCGATCCCCGCGCAAGCAGTCAGAATGGCAACTAGAGCAAGTGGGTAGTGCATCAAGGTCGGCCCCCGAAAGAGCGGATCCACTATCCGCAGGAGTCGCGAATCATTGGATCGCAGATCGCGGGAAACTAATGCTCCTGCAAGCAAGAATGCGCCGAGGGTTAGCACCTCGCTGGCTCACTGACTACGACGGTGAAGCGCAGCGCTTTCCACACTTGATGCCACCGCATACCGTCGTCCTACCTGTTTGTCGTATTTAGCCTCGGTACGAACGATGCGACCATGCCTGTTAATTGACCAGCGGAACGCTTCTACCACTCGGTCGGCTCTTGTCCTTTACCATTGGGCGGCGCGGTAGGACGATGCGTCGCCGGTTTCCCGTAGTGAACCGTCGCGGCCCAGATCACCACACCAAAAGCAACTATCCACCCGATCGTCGCGGATGTCGCTAATCCCACGACCATCGCGATAGGTAACCCAACGAAAGCGATAGCACTCCCCAGGTCTTGCCGAAGCTTTGAGCCTTGGATGGCAGCGCTTACTTCCGGCTCTACTGACAGTGACTCTACGGGCGCCGCGGCAACGCTCGGCGCCTTCATCGGGCGCCCACACTTGATGCAGGCTGGCGCTGCGTCGGAAATGCTCTCGGCACAATCTGGGCATTGAATCAAAGGCATCGAGCACACCTCCCTATGGCGTTTTTAGCGTCGGCACGGACTGCGCGTCCATGCCTGTTAGCTCAACTCGACTCGCCGACAGTACTCGAGGAAACCCGGACGCATCAACGGCACGACCTCATCGACTCGCGCTATGCGCAAAGCGAGTCCTAAGTGTCTACGTGTAGACGCGGGTCCTATCCACCGACTGGATGCGGGTCTGAGCGCGGCGGCGGCGTTGGCGCATATACCGCCACGCTGATCGGGGGGTGGCAATTGGCTGTCCCGCGCCGTCATCAAGGGAGGCGAATTGTCCCGGCGTCGGGACAATTCAAAGACGGCACGCATATGACCGGCATTCCCGCACGCCTGCTTAGTTGGCGCTTAGTTAGAATTTTTGGCTGGAGCCAAATATCATCTAACTGATTGATTATATTGGTAGCGACGAGTGGACTTGAACCACCGACCCCAGCATTATGAATGCCGTGCTCTAACCAGCTGAGCTACGTCGCCACGGGGCGCGAATTTTGTTTGCTGGGGCGGGGCAGTGTCAATCCGCAA
>Ga0315901_10006710_pt1 | contig 13743 bp, 11 predicted proteins | sample LakEriMetagenome_10_FD_203761 | JGI IMG/M metagenome (GOLD analysis project Ga0315901, IMG submission 203761) | Freshwater fungal communities from buoy surface, Lake Erie, Ohio, United States - Buoy 2 MA116 | ecosystem: Environmental > Aquatic > Freshwater > Lake | place: USA: Lake Erie, Ohio... | reverse complement strand
GAAAGTCAAAGACATTCCAACCACTTCTAAAGAACATCCAGGGCTTTGACCCAAAGGATGCAATCCTCATAAGTAGCTCTACCGTGAAGATGCCAAGGCAGATCAGGTCAATCATCAAGGCTGCCTGCTTGGCATCCTCAGGGATGTTGGGGAAGGTGAGGATTGCAAGGCATATGGCATTGACCACAATCACAAAGGCAATAGCCATCTCAAAGGCATCGCTATAGACCAGGCGGGCAAGCCACTTCACCCTGTAGTCAGCCAGTTTTTCAACCTTGCCGTATACCTTTATATAGTCTCGGCTTTTTAGATCTGCCATAACATTCCTTAGTTTTTCTACATCTAGTTAAGCGAAGCAGACAGAGCATTGTTCCCCAACCGCCCTTGGGTATTTTCAGAAAATGAGCCAACAGTATATAGGCGCAGCAGAGAAGATTTTGGTAACGAGTGCCATCTAGCTCTCCAAGGGAATCTCTTTCAACCTTAAGTTCTTCTTATGGGCAACCATGATCATGATTGGCTTTTTAGTCAGTGTGATCTGGGGAGTTCTGAATAAGAGGTAACAGACCCCTCAATTACGGTTCAAGTCAATCTCTCGAGGTGTTTGTAAACGTCATCATCTGACCTGTTGTCAATCAACACCACACAAATTGATTCATTTGTCTTGGAGTAAATCACACGATAGTCCCCAACCCTCAGTCTCAAATAGCCCTTAAACCCTCGAAGCTCAGTAGCTGACTGAGGTTTCGAATCCAAGAGTAGAGCGAGAGTTTTCTCATACACCTGTCTAGCTGGCTTACTATCCAGTCCTTTCACAAATTTCAAAGCCTCACGACTAAAGGTGATATTAGTCACTAGATAGAACCGCCAAACAAGGATTTCTCAAACTCGTCTTGGCTAACAAATCCAGATTTAATTGAGCGAGTAATGAAGTCATCCTTTATATCTGCACCGAATGCGACGGCTGAGCTCGAGAACTTATCTTCGAGCAGGTCCTGGCAAATTTCCCAAAAATCTTGAAAAACAGCTGCAACTTTTTCATCCGCACTTAGTGGCTCGACACTGGCTTCTGCCGCGCTCACCGTGTTTCCGAGGCGTCCAAACACCTCTTCTTTGTGCACTCCGTAGCCTGGAATCTCTCTGAGAACTGTTTCAAACTGTCGAAACAACCAAACAAATATTTGAGGTATGGAACTGCGAACGGCGCGACGTTCGATGAAATTGCCCTCATAAGGGTTTGATTGATCCAAATTCAGCAGTACGACATCGCCAAAGACCAAGTTTGGGACACCCTTTGCTGGAAGGTTTTGAAGTTGATGCTTTTCATTCTCAAATAGGTCAAGTAGTGCGATGGTTTTGTTTTTGATCAGCTCTTTAGTAGACAAGGCCCTCCTTTCAAGAAAGCTGATAAGACTATGGCTCGTGTAGGAGTTTGTCAAACAACTCAGCTAAAATACTAAGTGCATCAAGAAGCGCAGCGCTAAGTAACTGGCTAGCTGCCTAGCAACCCGGTCCCATGACCCAAGGGTGCTCCCAGTTGAAGATGCGGCTAAGACAAAAGTCGTAGCAAGGTCGTGGGGTTCTAAACAGGAGCTCCCTGAAACTAAGGAGTTTCCTTATGCGAAACCAACAATCAAACAGCAAACACTGCATTTCCTATGCCCCAGGTCACAATGTTCATTGGATACAGGCAAGGGTCAAGGGCCAAGAACCCAGATATGACGCAGAAGTAGAAATACTCTCTGACTCAGCACTCCAAGTTAGATATTCAAATCAATTAGAGATCTTTCACCACCACAATGTGTCAGCCATCCAGGACACTTTAAGCAGAGTGGTACTTGACTACATCAAATTCGCTCCAACAGCCTCTCTCCTCTACATCCAGACCGAAGAGCCAAACGGACTTCACAAGGGAGTATTTGCTGTGCATTTCCTAACTAAAGGTGCTCTAGCCGAATGTGTATTTGAGATTGGACAAGACAAACCAATAGCGACTAATGATCAAGACAATGATTGGTGACATAATGAACGAAGTTCGGGGGTTGCAATCTTTCCTTGCGGGTAGCCAGAGCCAGGACCGGTCAGAGCCTAATCCACATCTCTGGTCTCAATTTCGAGAAGCAAAGTCTCAGCAATCTCGTCTAGGAACTCGAGAGTCGTGGCAAACCATTCTGTCCCACCGGATCGCGCTGAAGTCTTTGAGTGTCCAGCCGACATTAGAAGCTTATGAAATTTTTTCTCTAGAACTGAATAATCAATTTCAATTTGGCCTGACTTGCTGTTCGGGTCGGTATAAACCCTTAGGATCACAGGATCCTCGGGCATAGCGGTGGATCTGAGTTGATCGGAAACTCTTTTTTCGACGACCCTCCCGGTTTGCCCAATCTTTAGCCAAAATCTTTCTGGGTCAACTTTTGCCGGAACTAATAAGTATGTGGGGAATGTATAAACGTACACCCCTCCAAGTTTTTCAACCTTTTGTGTGAGTTCTTCGGATGCCTTTGTTAGTTGATCAGATTCTCCAGCTCGTGCTTCATCATTCTTTTCAATATTGTCAACTTGCTCACGCAGCAACCGGAGGTATTCGATAGCTTCGGCAGACATTTTTGGGTTGTCCCTTAGGAGCCCACCGATTGAACGACCAGTCATTGCAGCTCTTGATGGAGCTGTTGGCGGGATGCCGTCCTGGATGTATTGGACCACTCGCGCCAAGTTTCCGGCATGACCACTGTTAGCCCCAGCTCCAATCTTGGCGAGCTCGCTAGGTGAAGTCACTCCCTCTGCCATTGCCCTTGCAACTTTGCCAAGCACGCCAGTGCTGGAACGAAGAGACTCGTTGAGCTCTGCAAGAACTTCAGGTCGAGGAGTGGGAATCATTTTTCTCCTATGGAAATTTGATGATGCAACACTACCTAAACCTTCTCCACCTATGAAATGCCACCAAATCAAAGGACTTATCCTTGTCCCACGCCGCCGCTAGACTGAAAAGATAGGCGATTTTTGGCCAAGGGGGTGGGCGGCTTGGCTTCAACACTCACTAAATATCAAGCCAAGTACTTTGCGCATGAACTTAGGCGAAGTTATGCCAATGATCACGTTGGAAGGTTGGCAGGCATACTTTTTGATGCGCAAGTGGAGCCAAAGCCTCATCAAATTGACGCAGCCCTCTTTGTCCTGCAAACACCATTCTTGAGGGGCATAATTCTCGCCGATGAAGTTGGGCTCGGTAAGACAATCGAAGCCGGAATCGTGGTTACCCAGTATTGGGCTGAAAGAAAACGTAGCATCCTGGTTGTGTGCCCTTCAAGCTTGAGACAGCAATGGAAGCAAGAGCTATTCGAAAAATTTCTTATTCCGGCAAGTATCTTGGACTCCCGAAGCAAAGACGAATTTCTCACCAGCTCAAAAACAAATAACCCACAAGTTCTTATTTGCTCATACGAATTTGTCCTTAGGTTCGAGGCAAATCTTCTTCAGAGCTGGGATCTGATTATTGCTGACGAAGCACACAGACTCAGGAATCACTGGACAGGTAAGGGCAAGACTGCTTCTGCTATGAGTCACATCTTTTCCGCTGCACACAAGTCCGTTCTGCTAACGGCAACCCCACTGCAGAACAAGCTTGAGGAACTCTACGGCCTCGTTTCAGTTTTTGACCCCCAGTATTTCTATTCTTTAGAAGCATTTCGGGAACGCTACGTTAGAGGGGGAAACCTCGAGAATGGCGACGACTTGGCTGATCGTGTATCGACTATTGCCAAACGAACCTTGCGAAAAGATGCTGAGAAGTACATCCACTTCACCAAGCGCAACCCACTTACCGTTGAGTTCACCCCCAGCGAGGAAGAGCGCAGGCTCTATCAACTAGTCAATGAGTATCTGCAGAGGGATGAGCTATTTGCGTTTAGTGGAAGTCAGCGTCACCTAGCCGCGCTAATCATTCGTAAGCGTCTTGGATCTTCAACTTATGCAGTATCCAGCACCCTGGAGCGAATCTCTAATCGCCTGGGAGCAGAGGCTCTAGAGGGCGTATCAAGATCGAACTCGGGCAAAATTATCACTGCAGACTTCGAGGCAGAGGATCTAACTGACGAAGAGCTCGAAGAAGCAGAAGTAATTGAGTTTGGTCCAGGAAGTAAGGAATCGACAATCTCAAATTCTGAGCGCACCCGCATGATGCTTGCTGAAGTAGCAGAACTCAGAGAGTATGCAGCACTGGCCAGATCAATCAAGGTAAACCAGAAAGCAGTGAAGCTCTCCGAGGCTCTGGATAAAGGCTTCGCTCGCTTGAGTGAGCTAGGTGCCCCTGAGAAAGCGATTATTTTCACCGACTCCACCAGGACTCAGGAGTACATTGCTCGCTCGCTCCAGGCGGACGGCAAGGGCGACGGAATCGTTCTGTTCAATGGTTCGAACGACGGACCCGAGCAGAGTGCTATTTACAAGGCCTGGCTTGAGAAGAACAGAGGCAGCGACCTAGTAACTGGAATTAGCTCAGCGGACAGACGTAAAGCCCTGGTTGATTATTTCCGTGATGAGGGCAAGATCATGATTGCCACCGAAGCAGCTGCCGAAGGTATTAACCTGCAGTTCTGTTCGATGCTTGTGAACTATGACCTGCCCTGGAATCCACAAAGGGTAGAGCAGAGAATCGGGCGTATTCACCGCTACGGACAAAAGTTTGACGTTGTTGTTGCTAACTTCTCGAACAAGGGCAACATCGCTGAGCAACGCATTCTTGAGTTGCTATCTAACAAGTTCAAACTGTTCTCAAGTGTTTTTGGCGCATCAGACGAAGTTCTAGGTGCGATCGAAGACGGCTTTGACTTTGAAAAGAAAATTAGCGAGATTCTGAACTCAAGCCGAACCGATGCAGAAATTGATTTAGCTTTCAAGGAAATCGAAACATTGTTTGCAACTGACATCTCGAAAGAAATGGCTAGTGCCAAAGCAAAGGTCTTCGACAGCCTCGACCCACACGTCCAAGACCGCCTAAAAGCTTATGACTCACAATCTGGTGATGTACTGAACAAATTTGAACGTCTGTTATTGGATGTCACAAAACACGAACTCAAAAAGGTAGCAACTTTTGAGGGTGACGGACGTCAGTTCGTCCTAAACGAGTCTCCCGTCAAAGACGCAGAGCCAGGTCGGTATTTCTTTAAGAGCCAGCCACTCGACAACGCTCACCAATACAGGTATTCAAGCCCACTTGCACAGCATGTGCTCGACACTGCCATCGACTCGGAAACACCTACTGCCGAGCTGACCTTCTCTCTTTCAAAGTCGGCCCGAGCAAGCACAGCAGTGAAGGCGCTCGCAGGTTCAGCGGGAACCCTCACTGTGGATCTCGTCACCTATGCGATGAAAGCTCGTGATGAGCAAATCACAGAGTCCTATTTCCTTGCTGGAGGTATGACTTCAACTGGCGAGTGGTTGGACTCGGAATATGTCTCCGACATCCTTGAGCTAACTTGCGTTGAAGAGTCAGAGCTGAATGAATCGCCAAACCTGACTTCATTTGAGAGCAATCTAAAGGATCAAAGACAGCGTTTAGAACGTGAAGTCCAGGCCAGAAATTCTCGCTATTACGACCAGCAGGAAGAGTTGCTATATCGCAACCAACAGGATCGAAAAGCCGAGCACGAGGGCAAGATCAGAGAGTTCAAGGCCAAGGAGAAGGAAGCCCGCAAGGCAGCGAACAACTCCGACGACCCTATGGAGCAGCTAAAGCTTAAAAAGGATGCTCGCCGCTGGGAGCAAAAAGTTGAGGACGCAGATGATGAGTTTAGAGAACTCAAGAAGCAACTTCGCGAAGAAGCAGATAAATACCTAGAACTTATCGAGCAGGCGCTAATGGGCGTGCAGCAGACCGAACACATTTTTACAATTAACTGGAAGATCGTCGCCTAACGGCGGGCGACCGATGAGGAGATAATCCAAGTGAACGAAGATATTTTTGAGACCGCTTCATCGACGCCCAATTTCCAGACCGAACTCGCTGCTCAACTTGCGGAGCTCGTTCCCGAGGCGATAGCCGATGGCAAAATTGACGTGCTCAAACTTCAGGAACTACTGGCTAATGACGCAGCCGACACTTCCGAAAGATTTGGCCTATTTTGGCCAGGAAAGCAACGAGCTCTCCGCATCGCACAAATGCCAAGTACAGCGACCCTGAGGCCCGAGCCAGAAAAATCAAAAAACTGGGACAAGACAAGAAACGTTTTTATCGAAGGCGACAATCTTGAAGTTTTGAAGATTTTGCAAAAGCACTATCACGGCAAAATCAAAATGATCTATATCGATCCTCCGTACAACACGGGAAAAGACTTTGTTTATCCAGATAACTTCAAAGAAGGTCTGGAGAACTACCTTGAATGGACTCGTCAAGTAAATGACGAGGGTAAGAAAATTTCAACTAATAGTGAGACAGATGGTAGATACCACTCAAATTGGTTGAACATGATTTACCCTCGCTTAAAACTCGCACGTAACCTTCTTAGCCATGATGGCGTAATTTTTATCTCCATTAACGATCATGAGTACGACAACCTGAAGAAGGTTTGTAATGAGGTCTTTGGCGAAGGAAACGTTATTGCGACTCTGATCTGGAAGAACAAGAATGGCGGAGGAAACGACTCGAAGTATGTTGCGGTGGAACACGAATACGTTCTCATGGTCGCTCGTAACCAAAACAGCGTGCCTAAGCTGTTCGTAGACCACTCGGATGACTATCTTGCTAGGTATAAGGAATCAGATCCAGAGGGCCGCTTTTATTGGGATACCTTCAAACGCAAGAGCGGTAAGCAGTATTACCCAATTACAGCTCCCGATGGCACTGTTATCGAATTTGATGACCTAGGCAATCGAATCAGTTGGCTCCGTTCAGAGGAGCGATTCAAGAGCGATTTAGAGGCTGGTGAAGCCAGATTCGTTCAGGTGAGTGACAAATGGTCTGTCCAGTTCAAGCAAAGGGAGCCAGAGGGCAAGAAGCCTAGAAGCATCCTTACCGAGGAAGGCACAACCAGCTCTGGAAGCGCAGAGGTATTGAGTCTGTTTGGAAAGAATGTTTTCGAGAATCCAAAACCGACAACTCTCATCGCATATCTTGCAAGCATCGTCACCAGCGATGATGATTTAATTCTAGATTTTTTTGCAGGGTCGTCCACAACAGCACATGCCATCATGAAGCTTAACGCTCGGGATGGAGGAAGAAGAAACTACATCCAAGTCCAATTGCCAGAACCGACTGCAGAGGGATCTGAAGCCCAAGCTGCTGGATACAAGACGGTGGCTGATGTGTCACGAACCAGAATCGATCTTGCTGCTTCTGCGTTGGCTGAGGAAACGTTGGACATGCTTTTGGATTCTTCAAACGGCACAGACCTTGGATACAGATACTTCAAGTTGACAGACTCAGGCTATTCAAAATGGCAAGTTTCGGGTGACATCGACCGCAATGATTTAGAGCAGCGACTGTTTGATTTGCGTGATAGCGTGGATGAGGGCTTAAGCCAGGAAGCGCTTCTTTTTGAAATTCTATTAAAACAGGGCTACTCCCTGACAGAGTCAGTGCGCCTTGTCCCTCTCGCTGGGACTGAGGTATTTTCTATCGGGGACGGTCTTGTAATTGCTTACCTGGATCAAAAAGTCAAGTTAGATTTGGACGCATGGCGTTCGATTGTCGCGTGCAACCCATCTAAGTTAATTGTCTTGGAAGATTCATTCCAAGGGGACGATGAAATAAAGACCAATCTTGTTCAGCTTTGTAAGAGCAAAAGTATTGAATTCTGGACTGCATAGTGACAAGCGCCAACTTTCAATTTGATAGTTCGCAGGAGTTTCAGCTTGCGGCTATCGAATCCGTGATAAATCTTTTCGAGGGCCAGCCTAAAGATTCAAAAGGCATGACGACGCTTTCGGGAAGTGTTTCCAGCGGTGCTGGATCAGAACTTTTAGATTTTGCAAGGACGTTCGAGGTCGGAGCAGTCGGAAATCATTTGGTCGTCGGGGATGACCTAATTCTTGACAATCTACAAGCTGTCCAAGATGCAAATGGGCTTGAAGTTGCCGCGAAATTGGCAGGCGATTCCCTAGAGTTCGACATCGAGATGGAGACGGGCACGGGTAAAACCTACGTCTATTTACGAACCATTTTTGAACTTTCACAGAAATACAACTTCACAAAGTTTGTAATTCTGGTCCCCAGTGTCGCAATTCGAGAAGGTGTGGCAACAAGCATTCGCCTTATGTCAGGCCACTTTAGGTCCCTCTATCCAGCGGCACCTTTCGACTGGCAGATTTACAACGGAAAAAACGCTGAAGAGGTGCAGGGCTTTGCCACCTCAACAAGCATCCAGATTCTCATTATGACCATCGACTCGATTCGTGGAGATGCAAACAACAGAGTTATGCATCAAACGCGAGACAAATTGAATGGCTTACGTCCAATTGATTACTTGAAGGCCACGCGCCCGATTGTCATCATGGATGAGCCGCAAAATATGGAGTCTCTACTTAGCCAATCGTCGATTGGCGAACTTAACCCTGCATTCACTCTTCGTTACTCTGCGACTCACAAAGTAACTCGAAATGTGATCTACAGGCTCGACCCTGTCGATGCCCATGAGCTAGGCCTTGTAAAACAAATTGTTGTTTCAGATGTACAGCAACAAGGAGCAGATGCAGCCCCATACATAAAGCTGATCTCCGTAAAGCGTGAACCGACTTGGACAGCAAGACTTGAACTATCCTGCCGTGACGCCAGCGGTCAATTGCACCGCAAAGAATTGAATGTGAGACAAAATCAAGAGCTCGATGACGCACGCCTAACGGAGAACCCTGAATACAAGGGAATCTGGGTTTCAGAAATGAATGTGGGTTCGTCTAGCGAGCCACCATTCATTGAGCTAAACCTTCATGGAATTCTTTCTCAAGGCGAATCCATTGGCGGTGCAAACACCGCAATCTACAGAGAAATGATCCGAGAAACAATTCGCGAACATTTGCGCAAAGAGCTGCAATTGCGGAGCAAAGGTATCAAGGTTTTGAGCCTCTTTTTTGTGGATAAAGTTTCAAGCTACATGGGAAGCGGCTCCACAAACTTTGATGCTGACGGTGATTTTGCAAAGTGGTTCGACGAGCTGTTCATTGAGGAAACGGCCAAGAACTCAAAGTGGGCCGAAATTTTACCTGGACGCCCTAACGAAATGCGTAAAGCCTATTTCTCGGAAATCAAGAAGGGCAAAATAGTCGTTGGGTTCCAGGACTCGCGAGAGGGAAAGCCGAACTCGGCTGACGATGACGCGTACCAACTTATTATGAAAGATAAGCAACGTCTGCTATCTCAAGATGAGCCAGTGCGTTTTATCTTTAGCCACTCTGCCCTACGCGAAGGCTGGGATAATCCAAATGTATTTCAAATTTGCACACTTAGAGAAATGGGCGCTGAAGTCGAGAGGCGTCAAACTATTGGGCGCGGTTTACGACTCCCAGTTATGCATACGGAACGTGGCTTTGAGCGAGTTTCCGATAGAGGAATTGCTTCACTAACTGTGATTGCGAACGAGTCCTACCAAGCTTTCGCCAAATCACTTCAAAATGAGTACAAAGCTAGCGGCATTCAAATTGGCAAAGTTCGAGTCAATGAGTTTGCGAAAATTCCTGCAATCACAGATGATGGAATATACACGGAAGCCAAGCTAGGGTTCGCTAAGTCCCAAATGATCTTTGACCACCTTTCTTCTCTGGGTTTCCTTTCAGATGGGCAAGTTACATCCAAGTTCATCCCAGATTCAATCGGTTTTAGCCTTTCGCTGCCTGAAGACCTTGACCGTTATGAGTCGCACGTCGTCGAGCTGATGAGGAATGCTTCCCTTGAAAAGTTCTTGAAACCAAAGAGCAAACGCAAGCACCGAGTTCTAAACAAAGCTGTTTACCTAAGTCCAGAGTTTGAGGAGTTTTGGGAGTCAATTAGTCGCCGATCAACTTATCGAGTCTCTCTCAATCGTGATGATCTGCTGGAGTCGGTAGTGATGGCGATGAAATCGGCACCCGCAATACCTCCTCTTCGAGTTGAGGTAACAAAAGCTGAAATCAAGGTAGTTCGAGGAGGCGCAAAAAGCGAGGAGCTCGCATCTCGATCAGCAATCCTCCAAGGGTCATACGATCTTCCAGACATTGTGTCTGAATTGCAGAATGCGACATCCCTGACTCGATGGTCAATTGTGGACATACTTGTGCGCAGCGAAAGGCTTGCCGAGTTTATCGCTAATCCGAATGACTTCATTTCAATGGCTAAGCGCGTCATACAAGCGGAGTTAGCGAAACTAGTTGTGGGCGGCATTCAGTATGAACGGATAGCGGGTTCGTTCTATGAACTGCGTGAACTCCAAAAGGACGGCGAAGAAGAGAAGGATCGATTCCTGGACCAGTTGTACAAGGTCAAGAATTCAGGAAAATCAGACTTTGACTACGTTGTATTTGACTCAGACGTTGAGCGTCAGTTCGCGGAAAAGTTGGACAGTCGTGAAGACGTTAAGTTTTTCATGAAATTACCTGCCAAGTTCAAGATCCCTACGCCCGTTGGAGACTACAACCCAGACTGGGCCATCATCAAACAGGTCGACGGCGAGGACCGTCTCTACATGATTCGCGAGACAAAGTCGAGTTTGGAAGAGTTGAAGTTGCGACCAACGGAAGCGGCGAAGACTTCGTCAGCAAGAGCGCACTTTAAGGCAATTGGCATTGACAACTATGAAGTTTCAGCCCCTGGGGCTTGGAATCTATAGTTGTCGACACTTTTTACAGTTTTTGACGGCGGTGGTCTCGATGGCAAGATTTGAAAAAAGATCGATCAGGCATTCTTTGGCAAGATTATGGATATGCGCAGTAGATCTCGGCTGACCATCGCAACTCACGAAAACGGCATCCAGTTCCTGAGAATTCGCAAGATGTACAGCATCAGACATAGCCTTCGACGGGCTGCCTTTCTTTGTAAGGTGCGACTCAAACAGGCTGTGGCTCTCATCAGTACCTAAGATTGTCTCTCCGAGAATCCCTTTGTTGAGTTGAAAAACACTGTTTGGTGTTGTGGAAAGTCCGAGGGCGTCTAAAACGCTTTGATTTTTGATCTTGTTCTGTGGAGATATTTCTGGACCTTCAGTTAACTCGTACATCGCTTCTCTTGCGAGAACAAGTTCTATGGTTCCAGCTGTGTGGAGATCAGCCAGTTTTTGAGTTTCGTCTGGCAAATCCACTAGCTGGATGATCGCGTTTGCGTCCAGGTAATAGCTCATGCGGATAGCCTATCCCCGCAGATATTCCGTTTATATTCCGTTCAACGGACGGAAACGTACGGAATCGGGCATATCTGCAAAGGGTGACTTGACCAATAAAATACTGGGGTACATTGCCACTGCTCCTACAAATAGAGGTATTGCAACATAACTACGGATCAGAAGGTTTGAACTCTGTGTCTACTTCGTTTGAATTGTGCGCCTAGCGAGCTTCACCACAAATATTCTCGCTGCACCGAGCAGGAACCCGAGGATAATAAAGGCTGCAGAGATGGCCAAGATGTAGCTGATCATTCCCCCAATACCGATTTCACTGTTTGGGTTAATAAACCAATATGGCCACCAGCCATCCACTAGTCCTCTGACTATTGAGAAGCCAAGCCAGGAGAGTGGATAGACAACAACCCACAGGCTCTTTCTGAAGTTATTGACCGCTCCCTTTATGGAGAGCAGGTAGTCAAAGACAATGGCAATAGGGGCCCAGGTGTGGATGACAAGGTTCGGTATCACTGGCCACTCATAACCAATGTCCTGGGGATCAACAGCAGAGTCACCGAGAAGAGCGTGATAGACAACACCGACAATCACCATGCTCACTGTTGTTATGAGCCTGAGCGACATGAGCCTTGAGGATTCACTCTGTTTTCTGAGCAGCACATAAGCACCAAGCAGTGCGACAACACCGGCGAAGATTGAGCTGGTTATTGAGAAGAATGCAAAGTATTCAAAGGGTCTGAATCTGTCGGCTGCTATTCGGTTGGTTACCTGCCAGACAACGCTTCCGAGAAGGGAAATGCCAAGCAGCAGTCTGAATAGTCCAAAGGTGTAGTTATAAATCATTAGTTATCTGTCTTTTCTATGAACTCTATTACTGCCTCTGCAAAAGCATCAGGGCTTTCTTCGTTGGGGAGGTGTCCAGTTTTTGGGATTATTACGAGCTCTGCATTTGGGATAGTTTCTGAAACCAGGATTGAGTCTGCGGTGTCAACGATGGTGTCGGTGTCGCCGGTGATTACAAGGGTTGGAAGATTAATCTCGGAGAGTCTTTCACCAACGCCTGTGTTTCTTGGTGACTTGTTGAATTCCCAGAAGGCTCTTTCCCAGCCGATTATCTTTAGCGGTGCGGTGTAGCCGGCGAGGGTTTCATCGGTGATTAGGTCTTGGTTGTAGTAGCTCTGATACAAAATGTCTAACCCGCTAGTGGCAATGGATGAGACAAGTAGTGGTCCAATGTGGTCAAACTGGGGGATGTCGAATAGGAAGTTTAGAAATCCTGGGGCTCCGCCTGTTGTCAGTACAGCTGGGGCAAACAGGATTGCTCCCTTGAGCTTTTCTGGATTATTCAGAGCATAGGCAGCTGCAATGTTTCCCCCGGCTGAGTGGCCAAGGATAAACACATCTTTACCTTCTCCAAACTTGTCTATTAGATCGCCTAAGACCTTGAGCTGGGTGTCGACTCCGTAGGGGTTTACCTCCCACTGGCTTCCGGTTGGTCTTTCGCTAAAACCAAAGGCTGCTCGGTCGTAGGCGATGGTGAAGCCTATTTCTCCAAACTCTTCCAATACCTCTTTATATGAGTAAGCAGAGGCCCCAAAACCGTGGAGAAGGACAATCAGTCTTTCTGAAGTGGGGTCACCCGCGCTTACGTAGTGGACCTGGTGCCCTTGGATTTCAACGAAGTTGCTTCTGTCTCCCCAGAGGGCAGTAGCTGCCTCTTCTTTTGTCTGGGTCCCGGTTGTGTTTACAGGGATCAGGAATGGACCCACAAAGACAACCAGCAAAAAGATAAGCAGCCCTAGTCTTGGGATTTTCTTCATTTAGGCCCCCAAGTTAGCTGTGGAAAGAGAAAAACACCCTTTTGAGTATGCCATCGAGCTTACCCCTCGAGGGCTAGCTAGTGCCTGACCCTAGCTCTGGTCGAAGATGGTCGAAGGGAAACCTCAAGACCTAGTGAATGAACTAGCAGTAGGAAAGTCTTTAGTGTTGGGTTGCCGCCGCTCGCAGTCAATGTTCTGCGGATTTGGGAGGCGTTAATTCCGGTTTGTTCAGAAAGCTCCTGCTTGGTGATGCTTTGCTTCTTTCTTTCCCCTTCAAGCTCCCTAACAAGCTTGTCCACGTTCCGAATGGCCTTCAGTTCAGCTCTGTACGCAGCTTCAAACTCAGGATCTTTTCTCCGTTGAGAAAGAAAACTGTCGAAGTCCTTTGTTCTAGGCAAAATCGCTACTTTCTATGTGTTGCATATAAGATACACGAATTTTGATAAAAGAAAAGCCAGTGGTTTAGGTTGTGGAGAACTTGTTAGCCGACTTCTTGAAGTCGCTTACCACGGGTGTGGTTTGGTTGGCACTCGAGGTTTTCTGGGGACTCGTTGCAAGTGTCACACAGCAGGATTAGGTCACGGCAACCAAGGTTTGAGCAGTTTCTGAAGGTTGAGGTCTTTGCTTCG
>Ga0315901_10006707_pt1 | contig 13748 bp, 12 predicted proteins | sample LakEriMetagenome_10_FD_203761 | JGI IMG/M metagenome (GOLD analysis project Ga0315901, IMG submission 203761) | Freshwater fungal communities from buoy surface, Lake Erie, Ohio, United States - Buoy 2 MA116 | ecosystem: Environmental > Aquatic > Freshwater > Lake | place: USA: Lake Erie, Ohio... | reverse complement strand
CAATCTGGCCGCTTAGCCTCAGCTTCAAAGGGCGCAATCAGCTAGAATGCATCTTTGATACATGCCTATAGCATCATCCAGATGAACGCCCCCGCGCAACTCCACACCTTAATTCACGAAAACAGCGATGGCGCAACGCCTCGACTGCGAGAAATCCCCTATAACTACACTTCGTTTTCCGATCGCGAGATCGTGATTCGCTTGCTAGGTGAACCAGCGTGGGAATTACTTTCTGTTTTGCGTGGTTCACGACAGACCGGACGCTCCGCACGAATGTTGTATGAGGTATTAGGCGATATTTGGGTAGTGCGTCGTAATCCTTATTTGCAAGAAGATATGCTGGAGAATCCAGTTCGTCGTCAAGCTCTGGTTGATGCGCTTTACCATCGAGTAGGTGAAGTAGATAAGCGTCGCCATGAAGCAGAAATCCATGACAAACTCGATTCTGAATCAGCACTGCGCAGTACCAAAGTTGAAGCTTTATTGAGTGCGGCACGTAAGGCGATAGAAGATTTTGCGGATGAGTTTAAGCAGATGGCGAACTTACGTCGTCGCGCTAGCAAAATACTGAGTCGTTATACCGAACAAGACAATATTAAATTCGATGGTTTGTCGCGCGTCTCACATGTGACCGATGCAACTGACTGGCGTGTGGAATATCCCTTTGTTGTGCTCACGCCCGACTCTGAAGAAGAAATCGCTGGGTTGGTGAAAGGCTGTATTGAATTAGGCCTAACCATCATTCCCCGTGGTGGTGGCACAGGTTACACCGGTGGTGCAATTCCCCTCACGCCTTTATCTGCAGTCATCAACACCGAAAAATTAGAACAACTAGGCGCAGTAGAAATGCGCGTCTTGCCCGGTCTGTCGCGTGACTATGCAACGATTTATTCCGGTGCTGGCGTTGTTACAAAACGTGTAGCTGATGCAGCAGAAAAAGCGGGCTTTGTCTTTGCTGTTGACCCAACCTCTGCTGATGCTTCCTGTATAGGCGGCAACATCGCAATGAATGCGGGTGGTAAAAAAGCGGTCTTATGGGGCACTGCACTCGACAATCTCGCAAGTTGGCGCATGGTGGATCCGAATGGTGATTGGTTAATGGTCACTCGATTGGATCACAATCTAGGCAAAATTCATGAGGCACCGGTTGCACGCTTTAAATTAGAGTGGACCCATCCAAGTGAGCGTGGCAAAACACATCAGCCTTTTAAAACCGAAATCCTTGAAATCGAAGGAAAAAAATTTCGTAAAGAAGGCTTAGGTAAAGACGTCACCGATAAATTTTTATCTGGCTTACCTGGGATACAAAAAGAAGGTTGCGATGGTCTGATCACTTCAGCGCGTTGGATTTTGCACAAAATGCCTAAACATACGCGTACGGTTTGTTTAGAGTTTTTTGGTCAGGCACGTGAAGCGATACCTTCTATCGTAGAGATAAAAAATTATCTGGATGCTGAAACCAAAAAAGGCGGCGCCATATTAGCTGGACTTGAACATTTAGATGAACGCTATTTACGCGCAGTCGGTTATGCCACTAAATCAAAACGTGGTGTCTTACCTAAAATGGCTTTGTTTGGCGACATCGTTGGCGATGATGATGAAGCTGTAGCGCGTGCTGCTTCAGAAGTAGTGCGTATTGCAAATACGCGTGTGGGTGAAGGCTTTGTTGCAGTCAGTCCCGAAGCACGTAAAAAATTCTGGTTAGATCGCGCACGTACCGCAGCTATCGCTAAGCATACGAATGCATTCAAAATTAATGAAGACGTTGTAATTCCACTCGATCGTATGGGGGAATATACCGACGGCATTGAGCGTATTAATATCGAGTTATCGATAAAAAATAAACTACAACTATTAGATACACTCTCTGCTTTTTTTACTAAAGGAAATCTACCCTTAGGTAAGCATGATGATGCAGAGGGTGTTGAGATCCCACCTGCTGAGCTGTTAGAAAATCGCGTAGGTGAGGCGATACAGTGTGTGGAGGTGGTACAAAAAAGATGGCTATGGTTGCTACAGCATCTGGATTCACCGATTCAAGAATTAATTGATTTCGCTATGCAGTTATCAATCTCGGATGCGGTTCCGGTTTTAGAAGCACGCTTAAAGACACAAGCTAATACATGCGTTTTTGATTTGCTCCAAGATCGCACCTTGCGCATCTCTTGGAAAGCGGAAGTGCGCGCAGTATTGCGTCAATTATTTACGGGTAGTGCATTCAAACAAATTCTGGATGAATGTAGCGCGATTCATAAGCGTGTACTCAGAGGTCGTGTTTTTGTGGCCTTGCATATGCATGCAGGTGATGGCAATGTACACACCAATATTCCAGTGAATTCCGATGATTATCAAATGCTGCAAGCTGCACATGTAGCCGTTGCACGCATCATGACTTTGGCACGTTCATTAAATGGTGTGATCTCGGGTGAACATGGCATAGGCATCACAAAATTAGAATTTTTAACGGATGCAGAGTTAGGTGAGTTTCGTTCTTATAAAGAACGCATTGATCCCGAGGGACGTTTTAATAAAGGTAAGTTGTTAGGTAACCCGGCTATGCCGGCAGATTTACGCAATGCTTACACACCTTCATTTGGATTAATGGGGCATGAATCAATCATCATGCAGCAAAGTGATATTGGTGCGATCACGAATAGCGTGAAAGATTGTCTGCGTTGCGGTAAATGCAAACCAGTTTGTGCAACTCATGTACCTAGAGCGAATCTACTTTACTCACCACGCAATAAAATCTTAGCGACTTCGTTATTAGTTGAAGCGTTTTTGTATGAAGAGCAAACTCGACGTGGTATCTCGATTAAGCATTGGGAAGAGTTTGAAGATGTTGCTGATCATTGTACGGTTTGTCACAAATGTTTATCACCTTGCCCTGTCGATATCGATTTTGGTGATGTGTCTATGAACATGCGCAATCTCTTGCGCAAGATGAATAAAAAATCCTTTAATCCTGGTACTGCTGCATCGATGTTCTTTTTGAATGCAACGGATCCTGCAACGATTAATGCAACTAGAAAAGTGATGATGGGCTGGGGTTACAAGTTGCAACGCTTAGGGCATGACGTCTTAAAACATCTCGCTAAAAAACAAACCAAAGCACCACCTTCTAGCCATGGCAAACCAGCGGTGCGCGAACAGGTGATTCACTTCATCAATAAGAAAATGCCGGGCAACTTACCCAAGAAAGCGGCGCGCGCTTTATTGGATATAGAAGACGATAAATACATTCCTATTATTCGCAATCCCCAAACTACAGGTGCTGATACCGAAGCGGTATTTTATTTTCCTGGTTGTGGATCAGAGCGTTTATTTTCACAAGTAGGTTTAGCCACGCAAGCTATGTTGTGGGAAGTGGGTGTGCAAACCGTACTGCCTCCAGGTTATTTATGCTGTGGTTATCCGCAACGTGGTTCAGGTGATTTTGATAAAGCAGAAAAAATCATTACTGACAATCGCGTGCTGTTTCATCGCATGGCAAACACATTGAATTATCTCGATATAAAAACAGTCGTGGTGTCATGTGGTACTTGTTACGATCAGTTGCAAGGCTATCAGTTCGATAAAATTTTCCCTGGTTGTCGCATCATGGATATTCATGAATATCTTCTTGAGAAGGGTGTGAAACTAGAAGGTGTAACAGGCACGCGTTACATGTATCACGATCCTTGTCATAGTCCTATGAAATTACAAGATCCACTGAAAACAGTGAATAGTTTAATTACGACAGTAGATGCACAAAAAATAGAAAAAAATGAACGTTGCTGTGGTGAGTCAGGCACGCTCGCTGTGACACGTCCTGATATCTCTACGCAAGTACGCTTTCGCAAAGAAGAAGAAATGCTAAAAGGTGTAGATAAGTTGCGTGCAGATGGATTTAAAGGCGAGGTGAAGGTATTAACTTCCTGTCCTTCTTGTTTGCAAGGCTTGAATCGCTTTAATGATGATGCGGGCACCGACGCTGACTACATCGTAGTTGAAATTGCACGCCATTTACTGGGTGAGAACTGGATGCCTGAGTATGTGAATCGCGCGAATGAAGGCGGTATAGAGCGAGTCTTGGTGTAGTTATGACGCAGAAGTTGCAAGCAGATTGTGAGTTATGCAATAGCACGGGTGGCGAGGTCTTGTGCGAAAGCGCGCAATTTCGGGTGGTGTTAATTGATGATGCGAATTACCCCGGTTTTTGTCGTTTGATTTGGCGTGAGCATCAAGCAGAAGTCACCGATTTGCATGAACTAGATCGCATGCTCATGATGGATGTGTTGTGGCAGATTGAAACAGTTGTGCGCGCAGTGATGCAGCCTAAAAAAATAAATTTAGCCAGTCTGGGTAATATGGTGCCGCATTTACATTGGCATATCATTCCGCGCTATGCCGATGATGCGCATTTCCCAGCGCCGGTTTGGGCGGAGTCGCAGCGTGTGACACCCACTACAATACTGGCAGAGCGTAGAGCATTGTTGCCGGCTTTGCGCACTGCCATAGTAAACAGACTGCAGTCTTATTGTTAATTCACTCGCTGTTTTAAACACTACAGTCTGTATTAAATTAAAAATAGTAAAGAGAAAAAATGACTACGCCACTGCGCCATGCCACCGCATTAGAACTACACACCGCATCTTGCACACTTGAAGTGAGTTTTGATGATGGTAGTCGTTACACCTTGCCTTATGAATTATTGCGTGTCTATTCGCCTTCAGCAGAAGTGCGCGGTCATGGTCCTGGTCAAGAGACACTACAAATTGGTAAGCGCACCATACAGCTTAATGAAATTGAACCAGTAGGTAATTACGGTTTGCGTCCGGTATTTTCCGATGGCCATGACAGTGGGATTTATACTTGGGATTATCTGCACTGGTTAGGCGCTAATCGCGAAGCCTTGTGGGAAGATTATTTACAGCGCCTAGAAAAAGCAGGTTATACACGTGAAAGTGGGCGCGATGCGACTGCTGTTGCGCCAACCAAGACAGGTTGCGCTTCACACTAATAAGGAAAGTGACATGACCAATACGCATTTCGGTTATCAGCAAGTTGCAGAAGAACAGAAGGCGCATAAAGTAGCGGAAGTCTTTCATTCTGTGGCTGCAAAATATGATGTGATGAATGACCTCATGTCTGCTGGGTTGCATCGCCTTTGGAAAGCCATCACTGTGTCGCATGCAGGTATACGCCCAGGTTTTCGTGTGTTGGATATTGCAGGTGGTACCGGTGATTTAGCGAAGGCTTTTGCAAAACGCGTAGGCAGTAGTGGTGAAGTGTGGCATACCGATATCAATGAATCGATGTTACGTGTAGGTCGTGATCGCATGATGAATGAAGGGCTTTTAATGCCTACCTTAATTTGCGATGCCGAGCATTTACCTTTCCCTGATCATTATTTTGATCGCGTATCAGTAGCTTTTGGTTTGCGTAACATGACTCATAAAGATCAGGCCTTAGCAGAGATGCGTCGCGTCTTAAAGCCTGGTGGAAAATTGTTGGTGTTGGAATTTTCTAAAGTTATGCCGGCATTGCAAAAACCGTATGACATATATTCATTCAAAGTCTTGCCATGGTTAGGTAAAAAAATTGCGAATGATGCAGATAGCTATCGTTATTTAGCTGAATCGATACGCATGCATCCAGATCAAGATACCTTAAAAACTATGATGCAAACAGCCGGCTTTGATCAGGTCGATTTTTTCAATCTCACTGCTGGCGTCACTGCGCTGCATGTGGGTATAAAATATTAGTCAACTTTCAATCATAAAGTCGCCCTCATGATGTCAGTCTTGCCGATTGCTGCGACGATCAATCATTTGTTGTCGCGACAGGCTTCCCTTACTAGCTTACTCAAAACACATGCGGGTAAAACAGCGTGTTTTGATGTGGGCATAGTTCAACTCTATTTGTGTGTGACTGGCGAAGGCTTATTGCGTCAAGTCGAGCAATCACAATTAGCTGACAACAAACCTGCAGTAAGGATACGCATTAACCCAACTGAACTGCCAGCGATCTTGGCAGATATGAAGCAAGCCTTTTCTCATGTGACGATAGAAGGCGATGCAGATTTTGCGAAAACTATTTCTGAAGTTGCGATGCACTTACAATGGGATGCAGAGGAAGATCTTGCGCCATTTATAGGCGACATTGCTGCAGTAAGATTAGTGCAGTTTGCGCGAGCTAGCTTACATAACGTAAAAGCCAGTGGTCAGAGTTTTGTTGAGAGCGTGGCTGAATATCTGCTCGAAGAACAGCCGGTTTTATTACGCAGACAGAAAAGATTAGAATTTTCTGCGCAAGTCATGACGGTACGTGATGACACAGAACGACTGGCTAAGAGGATTGCACTGCTAGAAAAACAATATCAGGAGCAGGCATGATCATAAAGTTATTACGAGCGCTTAACATCGTACGTATCGCTCTGCGCTATGGTTTAGATGAGATTATTTTATCGTCTAGCTCTGGACATCTATTCTTAAAAATCTTATCGGGATTATTTTTTTGGCGTGATTTGCGTGCTACACGTGGTGAGCGATTGCGTCGTGCGTTAGAAGAGTTAGGTCCAATTTTTGTAAAGTTTGGTCAGTTACTTTCCACGCGTCGTGATTTATTGGCATTGGATATCGCCGACGAACTAGCACGCTTACAAGATCGCGTACCGCCATTTTCTTCTGATCTGGCTGTTGCAGAAATTACGCGAGCATTGGGTCGGCATCCTGATGAATTATTCGCCAGTTTTACTCGAGAGCCGGTTGCATCTGCATCGGTAGCGCAAGTCCATTTTGCCGTTCTGAAAAATGGTAAAGAAGTGGCTGTGAAAGTTTTACGTCCACACGTACATCGCGCAATTAAAAAAGATATTGCCTTACTGCGCATAGTTGCCCTATTCATAGAGCGCTTATGGATAGATGGGCCGCGCCTTAAGCCCCGCGAAGTAGTCGCAGAATTTGAAAAATATTTGCATGATGAATGCGATCTAATGCGAGAAGCTGCAAATGCTAGTCAGTTACGTCGCAATTTCGCAGATTCTTCTTTGCTCTTAGTGCCAGAAATATTTTGGGATTATTGTTCTAGTTCTGTGATAGTGATGGAGCGTATGCATGGCATTCCGATTTCACAGACTGCGCGTTTAATTGCAGAAGGTGTAGATTTAAAAAAATTATCACGCGATGGTGTAGAGATATTTTTCACGCAAGTTTTTCGTGATGGTTTTTTTCATGCAGATATGCATCCTGGGAACATCATGGTATCGACGGATGCTGTGACTTTTGGTCGTTACATCGCCTTAGATTTTGGTATCGTAGGTACCTTAACTGATTTTGATAAAGACTATCTCGCACAAAATTTTCTTGCATTCTTTCAGCGCGATTACAAACGCGTAGCACAAGCACATATTGAATCTGGTTGGGCACCTAAAGAGACGCGTGTTGATGAACTCGAAGCAGCAGTGCGTGCTTGTTGTGAACCTATTTTTGATAGGCCGCTTTCACAAATTTCATTCGGTCAAATTTTGTTACAGCTGTTTCAGACTTCACGTCGATTTAATATTGAAGTACAACCGCAATTAGTATTGTTGCAAAAAACACTATTAAATATTGAGGGTCTTGGAAGAGAACTCGATCCTGATTTAGATTTATGGCAGACTGCAAAACCCTTTTTAGAAAATTGGATGCGTGAGCAATTGGGATGGCGTGGTTTGTTGGCGCGGTTAAAAACAGAGGCGCCGCATTATGCGCAATTACTGCCGCAGTTGCCGCGTTTATTACATCGCACTTTATCCTTAAGTGCGGACCGGCAGCAGCATGATTATAAAAGTGTATTGGATCAGATATTATTTGAGCAAAGAAAAACCAATCGGTTCATTGCTCGCATCATTTATTTTAGTGGCGGTCTGATAGCCGGCATCTTGTTAGTACAATTACTCTTTCAATTACAAGATGTTTATTACTAAATTTCACAACTGACTCTCTCAAGCAGGGAGCTCTATAATGACCGCAATTTTATTAACACCGACTTTTGTGTGGGAGTGCGTATGTCAACTCTAGTCACTTTCGTAATTTTGTATTTGATCATATCGGTAGCAATTGGTTTATATGCAGCCCGTATGGTTCACAATTCTGCAGATTATGCAAACGCAGGTCGCTCACTACCGCTTTACATCGTGATTGCTACGGTATTTGCGACGTGGTTTGGTTCTGAAACAGTATTAGGTATTCCTGCAAAATTTGCGAGTGAAGGATTACGCGGTGTCGTTGAGGATCCCTTTGGCGCTTCACTGTGTTTGATTTTTGTTGGTTTATTTTTAGCGCGCAAACTCTATCGTTTAAATTTGCTTACGATTGGTGACTACTATCGATTTCGCTACAACAAAGTGGTGGAAGTGATTGTGTCGCTTTGCATCGTAATTTCTTATTTGGGCTGGGTGTCGGCACAAATTACTGCATTGGGTTTGGTGTTTAATATTTTGTCTCAAGGGACAATCTCTATGCCTATGGGCATGGTGATGGGTGCAACGATAGTCTTAATATACACATTATTCGGTGGCATGTGGTCAGTAGCACTGACTGATTTTTTTCAAATGACGATTATTGTGATCGGCCTGCTTTATATTACTTATGTCGTATCTGGGTTGGCGGGTGGTGCGGATGTGGTCTTTGAGCATGCATCAAAAGAAGGTAAGTTAGTATTTTTTCCACAGCCAACTACAGCAGAGGTGTTGGCTTTCATTGGTGCTGGCATCACTATTATGTTTGGCTCCATGCCACAGCAAGATGTGTTTCAGCGCGTCATGTCCGCGCGTAGTGAAAATATTTCAGTCACTGGTGCTGTAGCGGGTGGTTCGTTGTATTTTATTTTTGCATTTGTACCTATGTTTTTAGCGTACTCTGCGCAACTCATCGATCCTGCGATGTTTACCTCGCTAATTGATCATGATGCACAAATGATTTTGCCTACGTTAGTGTTAAATCACACACCAATTTTTGCGCAGATTTTATTTTTTGGCGCTTTACTTTCAGCCATCATGTCGACTGCGAGTGGTACTTTGCTTGCGCCTAGCATCACGCTGACTGAAAATATACTGCGCGAATTTATCCCTATGGATGACGCACGATTATTAATGACTACCCGCATCGTAGTCGTTATTTTCACAGTCATTGTTACGACCTTTGCGCTTTTATCGCAGGGTATGCCGATATATGAAATGGTAGGCAATGCCTATAAAGTACCTCTGGTCGGTGCATTTATACCCTTAGTGATGGGTTTGTATTGGAAGCGTTCTACCACGCAAGGTGCTTTGGTGTCTGTCATAGGAGGGCTCTCATCTTGGTTGTTAATGGAGTTCTTTGGCGGTGATTCCATCTGGCCGCCGCAGTTGGTTGGATTCTTAGTCGCGTTTTTCGGCATGATCGTCGGCTCCTTATTACCGCAATGGGTGGCGTCCTCCTCTGAAATGGAAGTCTCTGCCACACAGTGAACTCCTTCGGGCAAAGCTAGAAAACCCTTTATAATTCAAGGTTTTCTGAATTTTGTGGAGTTAAGAAATGCCCATTTACGCGTATCGCTGTGAAGCCTGTGGCTTTAGCAAGGACGTGTTACAAAAAATCTCTGATGCACCTCTCACAGAGTGCACAGCATGTGGCAAACCTGCCTTCAAAAAACAACTGACCGCAGCAGGTTTTCAGTTAAAAGGTAGTGGATGGTATGTCACAGATTTTCGCGGTGGCCAGAGTGCACCAGCAGCCAGTGAATCTGGTGCTGCATCGACTACTCCCTCGGCATCAGCTGCAACCAGTGGTGAATCTACTGCAAGTACGAGTGATAGCAAGGCCACAGCAACTGCAGCATCAACGTCATCAACACCTCCGAGTACGCCAACAGCGACCTGATTATTTTATTCATTATGCGTAAATACTTCATTACCGGATTATTGGTTCTCGTACCACTTTCTATCACCTTATGGGTGTTGCACCTTATCGTAGGTACGTTAGACCAATCGGTTTTATTGATGCCGGAAAAATGGAGACCAGAATTTCTGTTAGGTTTTTATTTGCCTGGTTTAGGTACGATACTGACCTTATTGATTATTTTTATCACTGGTTTGGTAACGAGAAATTTTTTTGGTAATCGACTTTTGCAGTGGTGGGAATTACTGCTCAATCGCATACCGGTTGTGAATTCCATTTACTCTAGTGTCAAACAAGTCTCGGATACTTTACTCTCTCCTTCAGGCAATGCGTTTCGCAAAGCCGTGCTGATTCAGTATCCCCATGCGAATAGTTGGACCATTGCATTTCAAACCGGTGTGCCAGGTGGTGATGTGAGAACACACTTACAAGGTGACTACATTAGTGTGTATGTTCCCACAACACCAAATCCTACTTCAGGTTTTTTTCTCATGCTAAGACGTGCAGATGCGATTGAGCTCGATATGACGGTGGATGAAGCATTGAAATACATTATCTCTATGGGTGTGGTTGCTCCTGCTGAGCATAAACAATCTGATCACACCCACTAATTATTGTTTTACGAAATTTGAAACTGGAAACTGATATGTCTATGCGTACACATTATTGCGGCCTCGCGAATGAAGTCTTATTAGGTCAAACCATTAGTTTGTGTGGTTGGGTACACAGACGCCGTGATCATGGCGGTGTTATTTTTATCGATCTGCGCGATCGTGAAGGCTTAGTGCAAGTGGTGTGTGATCCAGATCGAGCAGAAGTATTTCAAACAGCTGAAGCGGTGCGTAATGAATTTTGTTTGCGTATTACGGGTGTAGTGCGTTTACGTCCCGATGGCACCAGTAATACTAATCTCACATCCGGCAAGATTGAAGTGTTGTGTCATGAATTGGAAGTTTTAAATGCTTCAGTCACGCCACCATTCCAATTAGATGATGACAATCTATCTGAAACAACACGACTCACGCATCGTGTTTTAGATTTGCGTCGTCCACAAATGCAGCAAAATCTACGCTTACGCTATAAGGTATCAATGGAAGTACGTAAGTTTTTAGATGAGCATGGTTTCATTGATATTGAAACACCGATGCTCACTAAATCCACACCAGAAGGTGCGCGTGATTATCTCGTGCCATCGCGTGTCAATGCCGGACATTTTTTCGCCTTACCGCAATCACCGCAGTTGTTTAAACAATTACTGATGGTGGCTAACTTTGATCGCTACTATCAAATCACCAAATGCTTCCGTGATGAAGATTTACGTGCAGATCGTCAGCCAGAATTCACGCAGATAGACTGCGAAACTTCGTTCATGTCTGAACAAGAAATACGTGATCTGTTCGAAGGCATGATACGCATGGTATTTAAGAATGCATTAAACGTTGATTTGCCGAATCCATTCCCTGTCATGAATTTCGCAACCGCTATGCATTTATACGGTTCAGATAAACCTGACATGCGTGTAAAACTAGAATTCACAGAACTCACTGATGTGATGAAAGATGTGGAGTTTAAAGTCTTTGCATCAGCAGCTAGCATGGAAGGTGGTCGTGTAGTCGGCCTACGTATTCCAGGTGGAGCAAAAGAGCAAGGCGGTATGCCGCGTTCTGAGATTGATGCTTACACCCAGTTTGTCGCAATTTATGGCGCTAAAGGATTGGCCTATATTAAAGTCAATGAAAAAGCCAAAGGTCGTGATGGCTTGCAATCTCCTATCGTTAAAAATATTCATGATGCAGCATTAGCGCAGATCATAGAAAAAACAGGCGCACAAGATGGCGATTTGATTTTCTTTGGAGCTGATAAAGAAAAAATTGTAAATGATGCGATCGGTGCTTTACGCGTGAAAATTGGCCACAGTGATTTTGGTCGTAAAAATGGTTTATTTGAAGAGGAATGGCGTCCGCTGTGGGTAGTTGATTTCCCTATGTTTGAATACGATGAAGAAGCAGGGCGTTGGAATGCGTTGCATCATCCTTTCACTGCACCTAAGTTAGGTCATGAAGATTTTATTGATAGTGATCCAGGTCGTGCGATTGCACAAGCTTATGACATGGTGCTCAATGGTTGGGAATTAGGTGGTGGATCAGTACGTATCCATCGTGCTGATGTACAGAGCAAAGTATTCCGTGCTTTGAATATAGGTGCAGAAGAAGCGCAAGCAAAATTCGGTTTCTTACTCGATGCATTGCAATATGGCGCGCCACCACATGGCGGTCTAGCATTTGGTTTGGATAGAATTGTGACCATGATGACAGGCGCCGAATCGATTCGTGATGTGATTGCTTTCCCTAAAACACAACGTGCACAATGCTTGCTGACACAAGCACCATCTTTAGTCGATGAAAAGCAGTTACGTGAATTACATATTCGTTTACGTGCTGCTGAGCCTGCATTAAAAACCTAATGTGCTTCCAGACAGCGTGTCATGGTTTTTGTAACTAACTAACAAGGTATGATAAGGGCACCTCGCGTGCCCTTTTTTACGTCTATGCCAGAATTTAAAATTCCAGAATCTGTACTAGTAGTTATTTATTCCAGTGAGATGGAAGTGTTACTCATTGAACGTGCCGATAAGCAGGGGTTTTGGCAATCTGTTACGGGCTCTAAAGATGCTATCGATGAACCTTTGATAGAAACAGCTATTAGAGAAGTGCAAGAAGAAACAGGTTTGCAAATAGGATCAGAGCGAGTGCCTCTGGAAAATCTACATAATTGGCAACTCAGTAATGTGTATGAGATTTATCCTGTTTGGCGCCATCGCTATGCGCCGGGAATCACACACAATACCGAGCATGTATTTGGTTTACTCATACCTAGAGATCATCCCATCACACTCGCTGCCCGTGAACATGTGCAATATCAATGGCTACCTTGGCAAGCAGCGGCTGAGCAGTGTTTTTCTCCCTCCAATGCTGAAGCAATATTGCAATTACCGCGACAAATTAATTAAGCCAATACTGCAACCATGAAAATTCGTATTGCGACCTATAACATTCACAAAGGCGTTACTGCGATAGGTAATCGGCCGAGGATACATGCACTCAAGCTTGGTATTTCTTCTCTATCAGCCGACATCGTTTTTTTACAAGAAGTACAGGGCCGACATGATTTTTTTGCGCTACGTCATGCAGCAAAATGGCCACAACAAAGTCAGCATGAATTCTTAGCTAGCGATGTACAGCACAGTGCCTATGGAATGAATGCTGTGTATGACCATGGACATCATGGAAATGCTTTGTTATCAAATTTTCCTATTGTTTCATCGCACAACCATGATGTGTCAGATCATCAATTTGAGTCGCGCGGCATATTGCATTGCATAGTACGTATACAAGAAAGAGATGTGCATTGCTATGTTGTGCATTTAGGATTATTTGCGGGCAGTCGTTTACGTCAGATAGAAGCTTTAATACAAGCAGTAACGCACACAACAGAAACTGATTCACCCATCATTATTGCAGGTGATTTTAATGATTGGACTAATGCATTGAGTACATCGCTAAGAAAAAAACTTGGCGTGACAGAAGTGTTTGATGAGGTTTTACCGTCGCGTAGTTTTGGTAGTTATTTACGACGCCTATCTGGTCGCGGTCCACGTAAGAGTCCTGCGCGTACTTTCCCTGCTGCTATGCCTGTTTTAAAATTAGATCGAATTTATGTACGTGGGTTAAAGATTGAATATGCACAGGTATTGCATGGTGCTAGTTGGGCTAGGCTATCAGATCATGCGCCCTTAGTCGCTGATCTTACAATGTAAGTTAATGTTCAACACCACTTCATTCATGT
>Ga0315901_10006701_pt1 | contig 13753 bp, 8 predicted proteins | sample LakEriMetagenome_10_FD_203761 | JGI IMG/M metagenome (GOLD analysis project Ga0315901, IMG submission 203761) | Freshwater fungal communities from buoy surface, Lake Erie, Ohio, United States - Buoy 2 MA116 | ecosystem: Environmental > Aquatic > Freshwater > Lake | place: USA: Lake Erie, Ohio... | reverse complement strand
GCTTTCCTGCGAATCGATTTCCGGTTACGACTCACTCATCGACCGCGCCAGCGTCCCGATTCTGGAGTCAACCTCGATGACCATTCAGCAGCTGACCGAAGAGCAGATCCGCGACTGGACTCCCGAGCAGAAGGACCGCTGGTGGCTGGAGAACGTCTACCGCGGGGACATGCCCCAGCTGACGCTGCGGGCGGCGCTGACAGGTTTCATCCTGGGGGGGCTGCTCTCGGCCACGAATCTGTACATCGGAGCCAAGACCGGCTGGTCGCTGGGCGTGGGGATTACCTCGGTGATCCTGGCGTTTGCGTTCTTCAAGATCCTGCAGCAACTCGGATTTCGCGAGTTCACGATCCTGGAAAACAACGCGATGCAGTCGATCGCGACCTCAGCGGGGTACATGACGGCTCCGCTGACTTCATCGCTGGCGGCCTACATGATTGTAAACAGCGTGATCATTCCGTGGTGGCAGATCATCGCTTGGAACATCTCAATCTCGATTCTGGGGGTACTGTTTGCGTTCCCCATGAAGCGAAGGTTTATCAACGATGAGCAGCACCCCTTTCCCGAGGGGCAGGCCGCTGGAGTCGTGATGGACACGCTCCACTCCTCGGATGCTTCGGTCGGGATCTTCAAGGCGAAAGTACTGGCTTACGCAGCCGGCGGTGCCGCGTTCATCAAGTTTCTGCAGTCCGAGGGAATCCATACCTGGTGGCAACAGAAGCTGCTGGGAGCCAAAGAGAAGATCTATTTTCTCCATGAGGAACTGCTGACGCTGTTCGGTCTGACCGGTCCCCGGGAGCCGAAACTCGGAGGTGTGCCGGTTACTCAGCTGACGATCAGTCCGGCGCTCGACATCGCGCTGATGGGAGCCGGGGGGCTGATGGGAATTCGGTCGGGCGTGTCGCTCATGATTGGGGCGGTGCTGAACTATTTCATTCTGGCTCCCTGGATGATCAGTTTGGGGCAGATCGTTCCCAAGGCAGGAACGACTGATGTGTACGGTCTGCGACAAATCACTCTCTGGTCATTGTGGCCGGGAGTGGCTGGGATGGTGGTCGCCTCGTTCGTCGCGTTCTTTGCAAAGCCAGGAACGATCACCAGCGCGTTCAAGGGACTGACTTCGAAGAAGACGACCGACGACGCGCTGAAAGATATCGAAGTCCCGCTGTGGATCTCGCTGATCGGAATCCCGATCATGAGCGTGGTTGCCGCTGTGCTCTCTTACCAGTTCTTTCATGTCCCCATCTGGGCCTCGCTGGTCGGGCTTCCATTGACCTTTGTGTTGTCACTCGTGGCTGCGAACTCCACGGCGTTGACCAGCACGACACCAGTTGGAGCGACCAGCAAGATCACTCAGCTGTTCTATGGAATGATCCGTCCGGGTGACATCAAGTCGAACTTGGCGACCGCTGGAATTACGGCAGAGATCGTCAGCAATTCCTCGAACCTGCTGATGGATATCAAGCCGGGTTACATGCTGGGAGCCAAGCCCCGGCAGCAGGCGATTGGGCACATCATTGGAATCCTCAGTGGTTCGCTGGCCAGCACCTTTCTGTTTTTTGTGTTGTTCACCAAGGGGATCGATCCCAAAGATCCTTCGACAGTTGCCAACCTGCAGTCAGATATGTTTCCGATGCCATCCGTCACGGTCTGGATGGGTGTTGCCAAGATTCTGACCGAAGGATTTCACAAGCTTCCCAGCTCGGTCGTGATGGCTGTGATCGTGGCTTCGATCACCGGGCTCGTCCTCGAAATCCTGCGAATCGCTTCCAAGAATAAGTTCCCGATCTCTCCCGTCGCGATCGGTCTGGCATTCGTCATCGACTTCAAGTCGTCCCTGTGCATGTTCGCCGGATCGTTGATCTTCTGGCTGCTGGGTGTCGGTCGGATTAAGGAGGAAGAGGCCCCGAACCACTTCTGGATTCAGAACTACGAGCCGGTCTGCGCGGGCATCATCGCCGGGGCCAGCCTGATGGGGATCGTTGATATGCTGTTCTTCGTGTTCCTGCTGTAGGACGGCGAATCACGCGGTCAGCTGCTCGCCGAACACAATCCGGTGCCCATCCGGCGTCACGATCGCAAACTCGCGAAAGCCCCAGGGCTGGTCGGCCAGGCGGTGCCAGATTTGGACTCCGTGGCTCACATACTCCTGGAACAGCATCGCCGCATCGCTGACATGCAGGTAGGCAAACCACGAGTGATCCTGCGTCCTGGACATCGGGACAGCATCGGGGCAGTCCCCGATTCGCAGCTGGCAGGCTCCACGACTCAGAAACGCCCAGCCTTCGACGCTGAAGTCCTCGGTAAAGCCCAGCTTGTCGATGTAGAACGCCTTCGAAGCCGCCAGGTCGTTGACAGCCAGCACGAACGTGCATGATGTGATTTCGGGCACGGGCTTGGGTACTCCTGGCTCGGTCGGCTCACTACCATGAGATCGCATCGATTCCCGGAATGAGAGCCTCCCATGAAGAGCTGGATCATAGCGGCGCTGTTCACTGTTTCGCACTTGGACCTGATGCCGTTCGAATGCTGTGCGCAGGAGACCTTAAGCTCGGAGGAGCAGGCAGCTGGGTTTGTGTCGCTGTTCGACGGGACCTCGCTCACGGGCTGGCAGGGAGCGACTGACGGCTACACGGTCGTCGACGGTGCCATTCAGTGCCTGCCCGGGAAGGGCGGCAATCTGCTGACAGAGAAAGAGTTCGGCGACTTCGAGCTGCGGATGGAGTTCCGGCTGCCACCCGGTGGAAACAACGGAGTCGGCCTGCGGGCTCCGGCCCAGGGGCACGTCGCAACTGAGGGGATCGAGATTCAGATCCTCGACAACACTGCAGAGAAGTACAAAACGCTGGCCCCGTATCAGTATCACGGATCGGTCTACGGTCTGATCCCGGCGAAGCGCGGTTACCTCCGCGAGGTCGGAGCCTGGAACGACCAGACGATCCGCCTGGTGGGCCGGAAGATTACGATCACATTGAATGGCGAAACGATCGTCGACGGCGATCTGGATGAGGCCCTCAAGAACGGAGCAATGGACGGCAAGGACCACCCTGGAGCCAAGCGCACAACCGGCCGCGTCGGGTTCCTGGGGCACAATGATCCGGTGGCGTTTCGCAAAATACGAATCCGTGAAATCCGCCCGTAAGCCCCTCGCGACATAGCATGAACGCCAGAATTCTTACGAATTCTGCTACCTCCAACCCTCTGGCCACTTGCCAACCGCCATTGGCCATCCACCAAATAAAAAACCCGGAAACAGCGAATCCTTAGGGGGGCTTAGGACTCAAGCTATTTCCGGGGGCGATGAGAAGCAACTTCTGACACTCGCCCCGAGTGGAAAAACGGGAATCGTTGGCGTCCATGCCATTGATTCACCGCGTCGAGCCATCCTTGGCTGACAACCACCGTGACGGTGTGTTCGATCACGTTTGCGATCGAACGCGGGGAAGTTATGGCTGCCTTTCGGATGGGTCAATATCGGTTTTCGTGATTTTGAAAAGGATGCCGTGCGAGTTGCAATTCTTGCCGATGAAGGAGGGAGGGCAGTGGGGAATGGGCTGTGGGAAATCCCTCGCTTTGAATCTGCGGAGTCAGGCATTCTCGTTCGAAATCATGAAGCCCTACTGGTTCGCCACTTTGGAGGTCCATTTCATTTCACTCGCCCCGAAGGGCCAGCCACAAACCAGCCCAGGGCAACGCCCTGGGTAGAATTCCGCCATGGTCAGCAAGCCCTGTCGGGGCGACACAACGTGAAGCTCGACCCTGTTTCGCCCCTTCAGGGCCGGCGACGTTTGAGTCCAGCAACCTGGGGCGGCGCTGCCGCTGGTCGCACTGCCCCAGGCTGGCTTGTGGTTGCCCCTTCGGGACGGAAGATCAAGGGTTGACGTTCTCCCCCACTGCCCATTCCCCACTGCCCCCAAAGGTGTGCATGACGATTCCAGCCAGCGGGAGCGGCACTCGGGCAGTTGTGGATGGATCACGCGGAGTTCAGAATCGCAGCATGGCGACTACATCTCCCAGACGCGTGGCAATCATCGGCGGTGGCATCAGCGGCATGGCGGCAGCTCTGCGGCTGTCGGAACTGTCTACCCCTCGAAATCCGCTGGAGATCCATCTCTTCGAGGCCGGGCCGCAGCTGGGGGGGCTGGTTGCCAGCGAGCAGATCGGAGACTGTCTGATCGAGCGCGGGGCCGACTCGTTCATTACGAATAAGCCCGGAGGAGTCCAGCTCTGCCGCAAGCTGGGGCTTGAATCCCAGCTGATCGGGACTGACGACAAGAACCGCCGGTCCCTGATCCTGGCCCGAGGGGTGCCAATTGAGACCCCCGAGGGGCTCAATCTGATCGCCCCCGGAAGTGCCTGGTCGATCCTGAAATCGCCGATTCTCTCGTGGAAAGGGAAGCTGCGCTGCCTGTTGGAGCCGCTGATCCCGCGCCGCGAACAGGACGGGGACGAGAGTCTGGCCTCCTTCACGACTCGCCGGCTGGGGAAAGAGATGCTGGACCGGATCGTCCAGCCGATGGTCGGAGGGATCTACACTGCCGATCCCGAGAAGCTGAGCCTGCTGGCCACACTGCCACGATTCCTGGAAATGGAGCGGCGGCACGGCAGCCTGTTCGAGGCCACCCAGTCCGCCGACGGCTTGGTCGGCGGAGCGGAGCGGGCCGCCAGCGGGGCACGCTACGGACTGTTCGCCACCCTGAAGCACGGGATGTCCCAGCTGATGGATGCCCTGGAGGCTCGGGTGCGCAAGGTGGCGATCGTGGAATGTCGAGCTAAGGTGCGGGAGATCGTGCGGTCGCCCGTGACCGCGAAGCCCCTCACTACCAGTCCCTCTTCGGGGAGAAGTGGGGAGCCGGAGGAGTTTGCTGGCGAAGTCGCCTGGACTGATTCTCACGGAGACGAACGCCGAACGGCGTTTTCGGCGGTGATCCTGGCGACTCCGGCTCATCAGATGGCCGACATCCTGAAATCGGCCGCCCCCGCCGCAGCTGCGGAACTGGATCAGATCGAGTACGCATCCAGTGCGATCGTGGTCACCGGCCACGAGACACGCCAAATCGAACACCCACTGAACGCCTTTGGACTGGTTATTCCGGCGATTGAGAAACGGCGCATCCTGTCGGTCTCGTTCCTGAACCGAAAGTTCCCCCGGCGGGCTCCCCCGGATAAGGCGATCCTCCGTACCTTCATCGGTGGAGCACTCCAACCGGAGATGTTTGAGCTGCCCGACTCCCAGCTGATCGAAATCACCTTATCGGAGCTGCGATCGATCTTCGGAGTCAAAGGCGATCCAGAGTTTGCGGTCGTCGCTCGCTACCCGCGTGCGATGCCTCAGTATCATGTCGGTCATCTCGACCGGGTCAGTCGGATTCGCCAGAGCCTGCAGGCTACCCCCTGGATTTCGCTGGCGGGCAACACTCTGGGCGGGGTCGGTCTGCCAGATTCTATTCTCAGTGGCGGGAACGCTGCAGAGCAGGTCGTAACCTCGCTTGGAATCGAAATTGAGAGTGCCAATCCAGTCGCTTGAAAGGCCCCTGCTGTTCTGTCATAACTTGGCGGTCCATCTGAGGCTGTGGAGCGAATTTGCGTTCATCCGGGGCCCTTGGAGCGACAGGGATTGACGTCCGGTTGCCGCATCTGGCGGAGCTGGTTTTCCGTCCTCGAACTGCAGGCTGAGACCTCCGTCGGAACCTGTGCATGATGCCGCTGTTGGCTTCCTCATCGATCGTCGATTCAGTCGCAGCCTCGCTGGCGGGACTGATTTCCGACAGCCCGGATCTGGTGCGATTCGTCGCAGCTGCGATCCATATCACGTTGCTGGCCCTGTTTTTCGGGTTGCCGGCCTTCGTGTTTATTTGGGCTGAACGTAAGGTCTCCGGACGTATTCAAGACCGTCTGGGCCCGACACACTGCGGTGGCCGCTTCGGATGGCTGCAGTCGCTGGCCGACGGCATCAAGCTGATTCAGAAGGAAGACCTGGCTCCCGCAGCAGCGGACCGGTTCCTGTTCCGTCTCGCACCGTATCTCGTCGTTGTCGCATCGTTCGCCTGCTTCCTGTTCCTGCCGTTCAGCGATGGCTGGGTGGCTGTGGGACTCGATTGCGGCTTGTTCGTCGGTATGGCTGTCCTGTCGCTGGAAGTGCTGGGAGTCGTTCTGGCCGGTTATTCCAGCGGTTCGAAGTGGTCGCTGTTCGGCGGAATGCGTGAAACCGCCCAGATGGTCAGCTACGAAGTTCCGCTCGGGATCACCGCTGTGATTCCGGTGTTGATTTGCGGGACGATGAACCTGAACGAGATCGCTCACATGCAGAGCGGCTGGTTCACGAACTGGCTGATTTTCCACAGCCCATTTACGTTCGTGGCGTTCTTCGTGTTCTTCACGGTCACGCTGGCCAGCAACAAGCGGGCCCCGTTCGACCTCGCCGAGGCCGAGAGCGAACTGGTCGGTGGTTTCCACACCGAGTACAGCGGGATGCGGTGGTCGTTCTTCTTCCTCGCCGAATACGCCAGCATGTTCTTCGTGAGTGCGGTCGGCTCGCTGCTCTTCCTGGGTGGCTGGTGGACGGGGATCGCTCCGATTGACTCGGCACTGCACTCAATCCTGGACGGCTATCCCGGCCGCGTGCTGGGTATGGTGGTCTTGCTGAGCAAGGCCGGTTTCCTGGTGGTGGTACAGATCTGGATTCGCTGGACACTGCCTCGACTGCGAATTGACCAGGTGATGACCACCTGCCTGAAGTATCTGGTCCCGATCAGCTGTTTCCTGTTCGTCGGTTCGGTCGCCTGGCCGCTGCTCTGGTTAAGTGTGGTCGGTCGCCCGACCATGCTTCCGGTGGAGTCGATTGGAAATCGAGTGCAGCAGGCTCCGGTGGTTTCGGCCCCGCTGCCCGCTCATCCGCATCCTCATGACCACGATCATGATCATGATCATGGCCACGGTCCCGGTCAGCATACCCACGAGGCCCCCGGCCACATGGGGCAGGTGCTCCCGGCTCCGGGCGATCAGGACGTGACGCTCAATACCGCCGCCCCGCGAGGAGGACGTTAACCATGGGTTCGATCGTCTTCGCGATTTTTGCTCTGGCTGCGTGCGGAGGAGCTCTGGCCGTCGTTCTGTCTCAGAACGTCGTGCGGATGGCCTTCTGGCTGATCATCTCGCTCAGCTCCGTCGCCGGACTGTTCTTCATGCTGCACGCCGATTTTGTCGGCGCGACCCAGCTGTTGATCTACGTCGGTGGAACCGTGGTGCTGCTGATCTTCGGCGTGATGCTGACAGCTCAAGGGCCGTACGTGAATCTGAAAACCAACCCGGCTGAGATGGTGTTGTCACTGGCCGTTGGCGGAGCGGTGTTCGCCCTCTTGTTCGCAGCCTTCTCAGGCGTGAAGTGGGAAGAGAACTCCGAAAAGATCGAGGCCAAGTTCGGCAGCGCTTCGATCTCGAACGTCGGCTACAACCAGCAGGGTGAGGGCAGCACGGTTCGTCGAATCGGAGCAGCTCTGGGAGGGATTCGGACGGAATCCCTGCGTGACAGCAAAGAGATCGAACGGCCCGCCTACCTGCTGCCGTTCGAAATCGTGTCGGTGCACCTGCTGGTCGTACTCGTCGGTGCGTCGTACCTGGCCCGTGCGAAACGCCGTGTCACCGAGAACAAGTAGCGGAAGTCGCCAGACTTCCGATGTGGGGAGAACCATGGATCCAGTGGGATTGAACGCCTACCTGTTCGTCGGGGCGGTGCTGTTCGTCTGCGGCATCGTCTGCATGGCGACCAAGCGCAACGCCATCGGCATCTTGATGGGCGTCGAACTGGTTCTCAATGGTGCCAACGTCAACTTTGTCGCCCTGTCGCGGTTCACTCCGCTCGGGTTGGATGGTCAGATCTCGTCGATGTTCGTGATCGTGCTGGCGGCGGCGGAAGCTGCGGTGGCCTTGGCGATCGCCCTGAACTTCTACAACAACCATCTGTCGATCGATGTGGACCGGGCCGACGACCTGCGAGGTTAATCGGACCGGATGGCTGCCGGACTTCCGGCGGTCAGTCAGCGAACTTCCCCCAGTGAACTCACCGGATCACCCGGCTCCATGACACCGGATAAACACGAACTGTACCTCTCGACGGCGACCACTCTGAAGTGGCTGCTGGGAGCTGCCTGGCTCCTGCCGCTGTGCGGGTTCGTCATCGAGATTTTCGGCGGCTACTGGAGCGGCCGGAAGTCGAAGACGGCTGCCTGGCTGGCTGTGGCCTGCATCGCGACAAGCTTTTTGCTGAGCTTCTCCGCGCTGATGACCTGGCGCGGGGCGACCACTGAGCACCGAACGCAGCAGTACGAAGCCCTGCACGCGGAGCATGAAGGCCACGGTGACGCCGCTCATGCGGACACCGCTCACGAACACGCTCACTCTGCCGAAGATCACTCCCACGCGGCACATACGCACGCAGCGGGCGAGTCTCACGTCCACAAAGATCTGCCCGCCTACAACCCGCTGCGAACGACCTACACGGGGCAGTTTTATCAGCTGGCCCGGTTCGGCAGCCTGGTAATCTCCATCGACTACTACATCGACGGCCTGACCGTGCTGATGTTCACGATGGTGACCCTGATCGCGACCTGTATCCATATCTTTGCGACGGGGTACATGAGCGATGAACTGACCGAACATTACGAAGACCATCAGGTCCATCTGTCCGGCGGTCGGCACTTCCACCGTCCAGGCCGGTTCTATCGGTTCTTCGCGTTTCTGTCGCTGTTCTGCTTCTCGATGCTGGGCCTGGTCCTGGCCGGGAACATCTTCCAGGTGTTCGTCTTCTGGGAGTTGGTCGGTGTCTGCTCCTTCTTCCTGATCGGCTTCTATGTCGAACGGAAGTCGGCCAGCAACGCAGCCAACAAGGCGTTCATCATGAACCGCGTCGGGGACTTCGGGTTCCTGATCGGTCTGATGGTTCTGGGGACCTACTTCGGCACGTTCCGGTTCGCGAACACCTCTCCCGAAGAGTTCGGGACTCCGGGGCTGTTCCAGATGGTCCGTGATACTCACGGCCACATGGTCACCGAAGGGGAAGGCCGCGAAAAGGTCGTGATGATCCAGAGCGGCGGGAATACCCCGTGGCAGGATCTCGATGGCAAGCCGAAGGTCATTCCCTACTGGCTGTTGATTGTCGCGGGTCTGGGAGTATTCGCGGGATGCGTCGGTAAGAGCGCCCAGTTCCCACTGCAGACGTGGCTTCCGGACGCGATGGAAGGACCGACCCCCGTTTCGGCCCTCGTCCACTCAGCCACCATGGTTGCAGCTGGGGTCTACCTCGTCGGGCGCTTCTACCCGATGTTCACACCCGAGGTGCTGCTGGTCATCGCCTACATCGGCTGTATCACTGCTTTTGTGGGCGCGACGATTGCCATCGTGGTCACCGACATCAAGCGTGTATTGGCCTACTCGACGATCAGCCAGCTCGGTTACATGATGCTGGGCCTGGGAGTCGGCGGCTGGATGGCCGGACTGTTCCACCTCGTGACCCACGCCTTCTTTAAGTCGCTGATGTTCCTCTGTTCGGGCAGCGTGATTCACGGCTGCCACCACGAGCAGGACATGACCAAGATGGGCGGACTGCGTCACAAGATGCCGATCACTGCCTATACGATGCTGATTGGTGTGTTCGCGATCGCGGGGTACGGGATTCCGGGCCTGCCGATCAACTTCTCGGGGTTCTACTCGAAAGATGCGATCATCGCTTCGGCCTTGTCGTATGTCTCGCTGAATCCGCAGCACTTCCTGCTGTTCTACATTCCCGTCATCACCGCCGGGATCACGGCGTTCTACATGTTCCGCATGTGGTTCATGACGTTCACGGGTGAAACTCGCGATCATCATGTCGCCGAACACGCCCACGAGTCACCGCTGCCGATGGTGGCACCGCTCGTGCTGCTGGCGTTCCTCGCCTGGTTCTGTGCGTTTCGCGGCGAAGGGCACGGCCTCGCACTGCAGATCATGCACAGCGAACCGCAGCACGTGGCAGAGGGACTCAGCCACGGCGGGAACCTGGGACTGTCACTCCCCAGCCATCATGAGATCCACGAGAAGCACAGCACCGCCGGATATGTGGCCTTGTTTGCCGCTCTGCTCGGCTCGCTGATCAGCTACCTGTTCTACTGCCGCCGCATCCTGGATGCCGGGGCCATCGGTCGGCAGTTCTGGGTGATCCGGGACTTCCTGGTCGAGAAGTGGCGGTTCGATGAGCTGTACGACGTGATGTTCACGAAGCCGGTGCATGTGATCGGACGCTGGTGCCAGGCCTTTGACAAGGCGGTGCTGGACGGCCTGATTCACCTGTTCGGTCGACTGACAATTCGAGCAGCCAACTTTGACCGTGCGTTTGACGAGCGAATCGTCGACCGCGTGGTGAATGTGTGCGGCGAAGTGACCTACGCCGCCGGGCGGTCCCTCAAGGGACTGCAGACTGGTCGCCTCCGGCAGTACGTGATGTTCATCGCACTGGGGGTCGTGTCGTTGTTCGTCCTGGTCTTTGCATTCCTGCCGAGAGTCTGACGAGCCACACCCGTTCCTCCTGTCCTGAGTGAATCCCCAGCGAGACCCCGACTTCAGGCGTTTCGCATCGACTGACTGAAACCATGACTGACTCAGCCCTTCTGACACTGACGATTTTCACTCCGACGATCTTCGCCATCCTGCTGATGGTGTTTGAGAAGAAGGCGGAGGAAGGGATGCGCGTCTTCGCGCTGGTGGGGACGGTTGTCACGTTCCTGCTCTCCCTGATGGTCTGGGGCCGGTTCAATACCGGAGAGGCGGGCTATCAGATGCTCGTCGACAAAGAGTGGATCTCCATCTGGAACATCCATTACCGCCTGGGCGTCGACGGGATCAGCCTGCCGCTGGTGCTGCTGACCGGTCTGGTCTCGATGCTGGCCGCTGTGGCTGCCTGGAGCATCAAGGAAAAGATCCGCGGCTACCTGATGCTGTTCCTCATGCTGGAAACCGGCATGATGGGCGTGTTCCTGTCGCTCGACTTCTTCCTGTTCTACGTGTTCTGGGAAGTGATGCTGCTGCCGATGTACTTCCTGATCGGTGTCTGGGGGGGACCGCGGCGCGAATATGCAGCCATCAAGTTCTTCCTCTACACGCTGGTCGGCTCGGTGCTGATGCTGGTCGCGATGCTGATGTTCTACTTCGACTCCAGCCAGATCCTGGCGGGCAAGGGGGACTTCAACCTGATCAAGCTGACCGAGATCGCCGAGAAGGGCCAGTTCTCGCAAGGCATGCAGCTGGTGGCCTTCATCCTGCTGTTCATCGGATTTGCGATCAAGCTGCCGTCGTTCCCGTTCCACACATGGCTTCCTGATGCCCACGTCGAAGCCCCCACGCCGATCTCGATGATCCTGGCCGGGGTGCTGCTGAAGATGGGTGGCTACGGAATCATCCGCATCGCGATGCCGCTCTGTCCGTGGGCGACGCAGTATGCCTCGTGGTTCCTGGTGGCTCTGGGTGTCTTCAGCATCCTGTACGGTGCGTTCGCCGCCATGGCCCAGACCGACTTCAAGCGGCTCGTGGCCTACAGCTCGGTGTCCCACATGGGTTACGTGCTGATCGGTCTGGCCGTGTGGAAGATCAATGAGCAGGGCCAGACGGTCCGCCCGGATCACTGGCTGCTCGGAATGCAGGGAGCGATGTACCAGATGCTCGCTCACGGGATCTCGTCCGCCGGCATGTTCTTTATGGTCGGTGTGGTTTACGACCGCGTGCACCACCGCGACCTGAACAAGTTCGGTGGTCTGATGCAGCGGATGCCGTGGTACAGCGGCGTGGCTGTTGGGATCTTCTTCGCCGGCCTGGGTCTGCCAGGTCTGTGTGGATTCATCGGCGAAGTGTTCGTGGTCCTCAGCATGTGGAACTTCAGTCCGCTGCTGGCGATCCTGGCAGCGTCCGGTGTGATCCTGACCGCCGGTTACATTCTCTGGACGATCCAGCGAGTCTTCTTCGGTCCTGAATACAAGGGACCGCACGGAGAAGACCTGAGCGATATGAATGGACGCGAGAGCAGCGTGGCTGTCAGCCTGCTGGTTCTGGCGATCATCTTTGGAGTCATGCCGTCGATCATGCTCGATGTCATGAATCCGACCACGGAAGCCCTCACCAAGTCCCTCAGCGCCGGGTACGCCAACTCCGGAGGTTCGCAGCCCGCAGCCACTCCTCAGGTTTCCCTGACGAAGTAACCGCGACCGAGTTGTGAACCAGTCTGGACGAAACCCGCAGCCGGCAATCCCATGAGTGCGAACACCCTGATCCAGGACCTCCTGACGGAACTCCCCCGCTCGGTGGAGATTTTCGTCCCGGAGATCATCCTCAGTGCGACAATCGTCGCCCTGCTGCTGGCTCGTATCCTGGGATGCGACACCAAGAAGGTGCCGCCCTGCTGGATTGCGATCATCGGCTCGCTGCTGGCATTCGCAGCTGTCTTCAGTCAGTTCATGTACCTGAAGACCGGCGGCGACGCCCGGACTCAGCTCGTGCGATCGATGTACGAGATCTTCCAGCTGAGCGAGACCGGCGTCGGGGGCCCACTCTTGCAGGAGCCCATTTTCTCATACTTCGGCGGAATGCTGGTTCATGACCACTTTTCGACGCTGTACCGCTTGGGGCTGCTGCTGTTCCTGGTGCTGGTCATCACGTTGACGGTGCTGACCGGAATTCCTGACAACGACGACGGGCCCGACTTCTACACGCTCTTGTGTGGCTCGACGCTCGGCATGTTGCTGGCGGTCGGGACCAACCATCTGCTGATGCTGTTCGTGGCTGTCGAAATGATGTCGGTCCCGAGCTACGTGATGGTCGGCTTCCTGAAGGGGCGCAAGCTCTCGAGCGAAGCGGCTCTCAAGTACGTGGTTTACGGAGCCGGAACCGCCGGGGTGATGCTCTACGGCATCAGCCTGCTGTCAGGTCTCCTGGGTTCGGGATCGATCCCCGAAATGGGAGCCCGGTTCGCGACGCTGATGGGTGACAAGGCGTTTGCCCTCTCCAGTGGTGAGACGATCACGCTGGTCCTGGGCATCATGATGGTCTTGGTGGGTCTGGCGTTTAAGCTCTCGCTGGTGCCGTTCCACTTCTGGGCTCCGGACGCCTTCGAAGGGGCCAGTGCCGAAGTCGGCGGTTACCTCTCGGTCGCGTCCAAGGCGGCTGCCTTTGCCCTTGTTGTGCGGTTCGTCCTCGGCTTTGATGGCGAGGTGCCGGTGCTGCAGAGCCTGTCCCAGTTCATCGGGATCGGCCTGGGTGTCATGGCTGCGATCAGCATGACGTTCGGAAACTTGGCGGCCTACACGCAGACGAACCTCAAGCGGCTGCTGGCTTACTCGACGATCGCTCATGCCGGGTACATGCTGCTGGCTGTGTCGGCCCTGCTCGTCACGCTGAACGCTCCGGGTGGTTCCAAGATCAATCCGGCCGAAGAAGCCGTGCACTGCGTCGAGGGACTGACGTATTACTTGGCTGTGTACATGTTCATGAACCTGACCGCGTTCTCGGTCGTGGCTCTGGTGCGGAACGAAACGTTCAGCGAAGAGCTGTCAGCGTACAAGGGCCTGATCAACGGCGGCCCGACGGTCAAGGTCCTGTGCGTCTGCCTGGCGATCGCCTTCTTCAGCCTGGTCGGGATGCCTCCGTTCGGCGGGTTCTTCGCCAAGGTGCTGATCTTCCTGCCCGCGTTCAAGGCTGGTTCCGTCCACTGGATCATGTGGGCTCTGGTGGCCAT
>Ga0315901_10006696_pt1 | contig 13757 bp, 13 predicted proteins | sample LakEriMetagenome_10_FD_203761 | JGI IMG/M metagenome (GOLD analysis project Ga0315901, IMG submission 203761) | Freshwater fungal communities from buoy surface, Lake Erie, Ohio, United States - Buoy 2 MA116 | ecosystem: Environmental > Aquatic > Freshwater > Lake | place: USA: Lake Erie, Ohio... | reverse complement strand
TATCTAAATGATACCAATGTCATCCCTAAATATTGGGTTGCGCCCTGACAACCGTGTTGAGTCAATCATTAGAGAAGTATTCGACCCATTTTTTCCAAATTTCATAGACATAACAGCAAATTTAAGCGATTTGAATAATGTTGATTGTTTATGGATTGACATGACTTCGCCGATAGATGAATCATTACTCTCTAAGTTGCCGAAATTAAGATATGTGGTCTCGCCAACAACTGGTCTGACTCACTTGGGTCCACTTGCTAACTCAAGTGGTGACATTGAGGTAATTTCTCTCCGCGGAGAAAGTAAGTTTCTAGAGAAAATAACATCTACACCTGAACTTGCATGGAGTCTTGCATTAACTGTTTGGCGCCGAATAATTCCAGCATCGGAACGTTACACGACAGACATTGCCATCAGACAAGAGTTCTCGTCCAAACAACTCAATGGTCTTACAGTAGGTTTAATTGGCTTTGGAAGGATCGGAAGGATGCTCAATAAATACGCTCAAGCTTTTGGGCTGGAGACAATTTTCTTTGATCCGAATTTTCTGGCAGATGATAAAGCATCGCATGATGGAGCAAAGCAATTGCAGTCACTATCAGAAGTGTGTCAAGAATGCGATATTTTATTCTTAGTTGCTTCACACAACGTTAATCAAGAAAGCTCTTATCCTATATTAAAAAGAGAGCACTTAATGCAATTAAGATCCGAAGCTATTGTCATAAATGTTTCTCGCGGTAGCTTGCTCGATGAAAATGCTTTATTTGACTTAATTAAAGATCACAAAATTGCTGGGGCTGGCTTAGATGTTCTTGCTAGGGAAGAGAAAGTTGTAGCATCTACAAGTTTAGATCCACTGCAAACTCTTCAAAGAGAAGGCTATAACGTAGTAGTTACGCCACACATAGGGGGTATGTGCTGGGATGCGTTTGATGCAGCTCAACGACATGTCGCGCAAAAACTCCTAGAGAAAGTCATTCAGAAACAGTGAATTCTCGTCCCAATTCAGAACAATTGCACAACATTGTTATTATTCCATTTAAGTGTAAACCATGGGCATTTTTATTGGATTATTCACATCAAAAAATTGAAAATGCAGTCTTTTTAGACCTATCCAGAATTCAAAGCCTGCGGCCGATAACACGAGATCGCAAGCGATTTCAAACCAGAATTATAGAAAGTTCCAATTTTTTGAACTATAGGTTTGGAACTTGGAAGTCTTTGATAGTAGCTCTCCTAAGCCTTCCAACGAACTTTAGGAAATTTCGCCGGTCAAAAACCATAATATGTAAACAATCCCAAGTTTCAATTGATGAAATATTAGATTGTCGACTTGCTGCTTTCTTAGGAATTCGCAACTTTGATCGAAAAGATACTCCTTTCTTTGAATTTATGAGACATTATATCGTCACATATCGTACGGCTGTTGAATTGGATTTCTTTCTCAAAAATTTCACCTTGCCTGTTGAAAAAGTTATCGTCTTTAATGGTCGTGAGCCCTTGGAGGCGACGTGCATAAGAATTGCCGATAAGTATTGTTTACCAACCCAAATCATAGAAAAGGGATCAGATAACAGTAGATTTCAAGTGTTTAGAAATTCTCCTCATTTTCATCCTGATTGGTGGGAGCTTATAAATTCATGTAATGCTAATCAGAAATTATCAGAATTATCTATGCAGGCTGAATCTTACCTAGAGGCCAAATTGAAGGGTATCGATCCATATTTTGGCGATAGATGGATGGATAAAACGAATCAGAATGTCGAAGTCGATGAATTCATTGATTCAAACACAGTTGTTTATTTTACTTCAAGTTCTACAGAATTTTCTCCCTTCAGTAGATTCAATTATGAAGTTGGGTATCGAAATCAATATGAGGCCGTCGAATCATTAGCAAACGAATGTTTGAGGATAAAGAATAAATTGATCATCAGGAGGCACCCCAATTCCGTTGGAATTGATAGAGTTGACAGAGAGAAGCCTGATTGGCAGCGTATTGTCTCCAAGTTTCCAAGTAATCAAATTAGATATGTAGGACCGTTTGAAAGTTTTGCTACTTATGAGAATGTCAAGAAGTGTCGAATGGTATTCGTTTGGAAATCTAGTATTGGTTTTGAAACTCTCGCCTTAAACAAGCCCACCTTTGCCATGGCTAGCGCAAAGTGGTCATGGAATAAGGAATTGCGATGTTGGTCCAAGGAAGAGATAAAATATGCATTAGAGCACGCCGAATCATTAGTCGCGGAATTTCGAGAGAACGTAGTTGCTCAATATGCGAATTTTATGTCACAAAGTGGAACGAAATGTATAATTTTCAAGTCTGCGCATAAGTGGGGAATAATACTTAATGATAATTCTAAAATAAATAATGGTATTTTCGAAAATTTTATTCAAAGAATTCAATCTAAAGCACCTAAGTTTTTTGGTCGCAGAGTTTAGTTAAACGGGTTTTCCTGGTTCAATGTCGATAAAGAAGAAGCAAATTTCATGTCTTCCTCGGTATCAATATTCAATGTTCTAATGCCTTTGCGGAGAAAAATTCCTGTTGACGGAGAAAGCAAAGAATTATTCATCATAATGGAAGAAACTTTTGCAAGATAAAATGCCCCGTCAAAAACATAAAATGTTTCAAGTTCTTGACGTGGAGTAGCTAGTTTGTCCAACTCGCCGGCGTCCAATAGCATGTTTCCATCCACTTTAAACGCTTTTGCAGGGTGAGGGCTATCGAACAGTTTTGCAGATGCACATGATTGAATATTCTTCATTTTTGCCAAATCCAGAAGTTCAGAAATTTCCGACTCAAACCTAAATGGCGAAGTTGGTTGAAGCAAAAGAATCCAATCATCTTTATCAATTTTTTCCTCTTGAATTATGTCGAGGACCAGTTCAACAGTACGTGACTTATCGCCGGCTTGATCTTTTCTTCTTTTATGGAGTTTCAATCGCTTTGAAATTTCAATTGTTCCTCCTTCCTTCAAATCCAAAAAGTCCATTTTTTGAATCGCAGGTAGAAATTCATTGGCTATTTCATCTGAATCCGTGCTTAAAAAAACTGAATTGATTTCTTTGCACGCCAACGCGAAATTTACAGAAATCTGTACAAGACTACTTTTTCCAATTCGGCGTAAGTTCTTGTTTGGTACACCTTTGGAGCCGCCTCTAGCAGGGACTATGGCGATTAACATTTGGTTATTACGTTCATTATGTCCTTTAGTGTAACATCTTCAACATGTCGTTAGACCTAATTGTTGAAATCGGAAATGCACATGAAGGTAGCCTTGGTATCGCAACAAGTTTTGTAGACATGGTGGCCGACACCGGTGCCAAGACAGTCAAGTTTCAAATGCATCTACCCGAATATGAAAGCTCTGCTGATGAACCTTTCCGTAAACATTTTTCTTTCCAAGATAAGACCCGACTTGACTATTGGAATCGTGTGGGATTTTCCCACGAGGAATGGAAGCATTTAATAGATCATGTAGAGAGAAATAAACTCGAATTCATGTGCTCTCCTTTCAGTGTAGAAGCTGCCGAATGGTTGCTAAATGATGGACGAATAAAGCGGTGGAAAGTTGGTTCGGGAGAAGCAACCAACTTTCCCCTACTCGATTTTATGATTGAATCAAAATTGCCAATAATTTTGTCAACCGGTTTAGTGAATTGGAATGAAATTTTGGAAATAAAAGCGAGATTCGAAAAAGCAAAAAGTTGGGACCGAGTCACTTTGATGCACTGCGTAAGTATGTACCCAACTTCGCTCCAGGATTCGTCACTAAATATTATTGAAGAACTTCAAACTTTAGATTGTTATGTTGGCCTTTCAGATCACTCTGGAGACCTTGCGGTACCTTTGCTGGCTTACGCAAGAGGGGCATCTACGATTGAAGTGCATATGACTCCGCACAAAAGATTTTTTGGGCCTGACACGGTCGCAAGTTTAACTTTAGAAGAAATTGCGAACCTTGTTCAAATTTGTGAACGTTGGGATATTTTGAACAACAACAAAGGAAATCGAGACACTTTATTCAATTTGTCACAAGCAACGGCAAAGATTTTTCGAAAAGGAATATATTGGAAGAGCAATTTACCTAAAGGACACACTATAAAAATGGAGAACCTAAGTTTCTTAAAACCTAGTTCCTTTTTTGAGGCAAAAAACTATGAATCCATTTTGGGAAAGGTTACTGCTCACCAAGTTAAGGCGGGAAGTCCGATATTGCCCGAGGAGTTGAAGTAAAGTGGTTGAGTCAAGAAACCCGCTTTTGGAGATTGTTGTAACCGCCAGACCTAGCTGGGCACGTGTGCGTTCTTTGGTGTTTGCTTATCGGAATATTGCAGGCGCCGATCAATGTCGCTTGAGTTTGGTTGGACCAGCCGTGAGCAAGAGATACGGAGACATCACCAGTCAAATACCTGCTGATATTAAAGTGAAAACCTTTCAAACATTGCGAGATTCAGATGATCTTACTTCTGTCGCTCTGAATTGTATTGATGGGTCAGAAGCTTTAGCGAGACACTGGGGTGACTCTCGCCCTGATTGTGTTCTAGTCATCGCCGATCGCACTGAGACTCTAGGTGTTTCAAGTACTGCAGCGTTGATGCAAATTCCGTTAATCCATCTGCAGGGTGGAGAAACATCAGGTTCCATTGATGACAAAGTACGAGATGCCAACACTAAGTTGGCTGATTTGCATCTGACTACCAATAATCAAACTCGTGACTATTTGATCTCTATCGGGGAAAAGGAGGATTTGATTCGCGTTGTGGGATGCCCTTCAATAGACATCGTTCGGGAATCTATGGACAGAAAGGGGTCTTGGAGAGCCGAGGAAGTTAGTGGTGTTGGTGCCTTGATTCAACCTAATTCTGAATATGGAATCGTTATGTTCCATCCCGATACGTTTAATGAAGCAACCAATGAACTTTGGATTGATTCCCTTCTTGAAGTTATCAGTCAATCACCCCAAATGTGGTTTTGGTTTTGGCCAAATCCCGATTTTGGAACTGGAAAGATTTCAAAAAAGTTACGGCAGGCCAGAGAAGCTGGCCTGCTAAATCGTGTTCAATTCGTGATTAATACCTCCCCAGATACATTTGTGAATCTCGCAATTAATGCCAATATCCTAATAGGCAACTCAAGTTTTGGAATTAGAGAAAGTTCTTTCATTGGTCTTCCCGTAATAAATCTTGGTAACCGGCAGAGCAACCGAGAGAGAGGACCTAACGTTTTAGATATTGTGTCTCCATCGTCTCAAGAACTCGTTGAGGCTATTGAAGATATGTCTGGTAAAAGATTCATAAAATCGACTATCTACGGAAATGGGCATTCTGGAGTTGCGGCTGCAATTGCCATATCTGAGTGGAAACCTTCTATAAAGCATAAGGCTTATTTTTAGTCGCTTAGCCGATATCTTAAGGATGACTCTGCAATCTTGCTCTTCTTTAATAGTTCTCTAGAAAAATTCGGAATAGATTTCAGTTGTTTTGTGTAATGATTTGAGAGGACTGGCATATAGTAGGATGAATTGTTATCAACATAGTGAAACATAACTACTAGCCTGGAAGATTGTTCGGTCGTTCGAGATCCATAATGAAAACTTCGATCAGTGTCTGTCGCAAACCATGATCCTTTTTCCCCAGTTAGCGCAAAGGTTTGTAGTTTTTCTAGATTGGTCAAGATCGCGTCATTCTCAAGTTTAGTGCCCGGCTTATAGCTAATTGATTTAGCCAATCTTGAACTTTGTTCTGCTGAAACTACCACCGTCGGGCCATGCTCGGGCTCAACATCTTGACACAACATCCATATTTTTACACATTGAGTCCCTCCACCATCCATATGAAACAACTGACTACCCTGCCACTTCTCCAATTTGTCTACTTCGGTTTCTGGAGAATAGAACACCGAAATTTCATGCAAAAGAGGATACTTTCCTTCAAAATAATGTGACACAGATTTCAAGACATTCGCTTGGACTGCCCATTCCAGAATAAAAAAAGAGTCCTTATCTATTTCACTTAGATTCCAAATTTGACGTAAATAGTCCTTTGAGTTATTTTTCGATTTACTTCCTCTCAAATGCCTTTCTTTTGCTGATTGTGCAAATGCGACCAGCATATTTGTGAAACGTTCATCGTTTTTGAACTTGCAAAAGCCCTTCGAGCGTTCCAGTTCAAAAAGCGGTTCGGAAGAACTTTTGTTTAATCGGCGTACCTGAGCGTTTTCGATTATAGCCCTAATGGGTAGAATCCACGCTAAAACCTTATTTAGTCGAATCCGATCAGCTCGTGGTCTCTTCTCAAGAAATTTGACCCCTTTGCGAATTAGAATTCGATTGAGCGAGGCAATCTTTCTCTTCACAATACTTTTCCTTTCGTGTTCCACCCAAGTTCCCGCTAATTGTATATAATCAACGCGACAATACAATCGTGACTCTCGAGGTCTACGTGTAATAAGGTCATGGCATGAGCCTCCCCCTCTTAATCACAACCTGGGCACTCAGGAGAGTATTCCACTTACTTCGCAATGTGGGATTAATTGAATACCATTCTATAAGCCACTACATTTCTTCAAAGTTTTCACGACAACAGAAAGTTCCTGGCTTTGTTATTAATATCGCAATCAAAAATCGTGGTTTTAATTTTGAACAATACGGGGAGCGTAAGTGTGTCAATTTAGAGAGTAAAATAAATTTAGAATCTGCGAAGAATTTAAAAACCGCAACACAAATTTCAGAATCAAAGTTTTTGGATTCAAATATTAACTTGAATATTATTTCACCACTTCCCTTCAATTTGAATTTTAATCGCATTCAAATCTTAAAGGATTTTTCTGCAATAGTTTCACATAGTGGAATTAAGATTATTGAGTTGACTATAGACGAGTACTTAAATTCGAAAGTGGACGTGTCGAATGACAAACAAAATATTATAGTTATCGATAGTGAGTACAATGATTTTGAATTGTCGGCAATATTTTCGAAATTCAAGGAAAACAAAAGTGCCACAGATCGAATAATCATGTTGGTATACGATCTTTGGCGGAAAAGAGACCTACGAGTGATTGAGCATTCCTTCGATGAGATTGACTTCTACTTGCATATGGATGCAATCGCGGTAAGTAAGTATTTTGGAAATAAAGCAGAGAAATTTCTGTTTTGGCCTATTACGCATTTTTCTCATCAATTGTCAGTTGAGATGAATCAAGAAATAGCGCGTGAGCCTGAAATATTTTTTAGTGGGCGAATTATGAATGACCGACTGCACGTAATCAATACAGTTTTAAGTGTACTACCTTCTACAAGATTCCGTGGAAATTTTCATTTTTCTGATGCGTCGCAAATGCCTCTAGATAATTATTTGTTTCAAAAAAATTTACTAAAGGCGGAATTGTCTCTCTCGCTAACTCAGCGAGCGGTAAACCACTGGATAATTCCAGGAAGATCTCTTGAAATCTTACTCGGAGGCTCTCTATTGGTGCAGCAAGAGGGAGAGAGTTGTAGGCCATTATCAGAACTGTTAGTTCCATACGAAAACTATCTGCCTTTCACAAACTCTGGAGAGCTTGAAGAAATCATTCTCTATTGTTCAAAGCATCCAGAAGTAGTGCGATCAATCGCGAGAAAAGGGAATGAACAAGTTCAAAGATTGATACAAGAAAGTACAAAAAATGTATATCATCAGCTGTTGAATTTTTGAAGTATTCACCCTGGAGGTAACAAATTGAAAAGAGTTCTTGTAACAGGTGGTGCGGGATATATTGGATCCGTCTTGGTTCCAAATCTAATATCAAGAGGCTTCCATGTAACAGTAATAGATAATTTTCTCTACAAGCAATCCTCTCTTACTTCCTGCATTAGAAGCAAAAACCTCGAACTCATTTACGGGGATGTCAGAGATAAAGGGTTGATGAAGTCTTTGGTTGTTCGCGCAGACATTGTAATTCCACTCGCAGGAATTGTAGGAGCTCCCGCTTGTAACCGAGACCCAATAACTGCACAAAGCACAAACGTTGATTCTGTTGTTGATATGTTTCAGATGATCTCAAAGAATCAACAGATTCTTATGCCTACTACGAACAGTGCATATGGCCAGGGTGAATCAGAAAAAGATTGCGATGAAAATTCGCCTCTGAGACCATTGTCCTTGTACGCACGGCAAAAAGTGCTCATTGAAGAACACTTAATGTCGCTGGAAAATGCGACTAGCTTTCGACTAGCGACTGTTTTTGGAGTTTCTCCAAGAATGAGACTCGACCTCCTTGTAAATAACTTCGTATACCGTGCAATACAGGATCAATTCATAGTCCTATTTGAGGGGAATTTTCGACGAAATTTTATTCACCTTGAAGATGTAGTTCAAGCTATCAATTTGGCAATTGATTTTCCATCTGAATTTATTGGTCAAATCTTTAATGTTGGCTTGAGTTCCGCGAATCTGACGAAGATTGAGTTATGTAAAGAGATCAAAAAACATTTTCCATATTTTGTTTACTTCGAGGCCGCCTTAGCAAGTGATCCAGATCAGAGAGACTATACTGTTTCAAATAAGAAAATTGAGATGACTGGTTTCACACCAAAGAAATCACTACAAGATGGAATTTTGGAAATTGCAAAGGCAATTCCAATGTTTTCTTCTGGACATTTCTACAATTGAAACATGATCATCACGAGAACTCCATACAGAATTTCACTCTTTGGTGGTGGCTCAGATCACCCTGCTTGGTTTCGTGAAAATGGAGGAGAGGTAATATCATTCTCCATTGATAAGTATTGCTATTTGAATACTCGCATCCTCCCTCCATTTTTCTCTCATAAGTATCGAGTGTCATATTCGATAGTCGAGTTATGCAATAGTCTAAGTGAGATTAAGCACCCCGTTGTCCGTGAGGTGATAAGGACATTTGCTCCCACATTGCAATTGGAAATTCATCATCATGGTGATTTACCTGCAAGAAGTGGAATTGGTTCGAGTTCAGCATTCACTGTTGGATTAATTCATGCGCTACTTGAGTTACAAAGTCGGAAACCAAACAAAGTAGAACTTGCAGATTTGGCAATCCAGATGGAACATGAAATCCTCAAAGAAAATGTTGGCTGGCAAGATCAAGTGGCTTGTTCAATCGGAGGTTTTAATCACCTAATATTCTCAAAGGACAATAGTTGGACTTCAAAAAAAATAGATGTTTCCAATTCATATCTCAATAAATTGGAGCAAAGACTTTTTCTTGTCTACACAGGTTTATCGCGCAGTAGCAGCGATATTACTCTTGGTTTATTGAAAAATTTATCACAGAAAAAAAGTCAAATGTTGAGGGTGGTTGAAATGGTGTCAACCAGCCTTGAGATTCTCAACAGCGAATCAGATTTGGACATGATTGGAGAACTACTACATGAGAGCTGGCTCCTAAAGAGGAGCTTGAATGCTTTTTCCTCAAATTCAGAACTTGATGACTTTTATGATAAAGCATTGTGCGCTGGGGCACTTGGCGGAAAACTTCTTGGTGCCGGAGGAGGGGGATTCTTTCTATTCTGGCTGAGGGAAGACTCGACGGAAAATTTCCGATCCAAATTCAGATTAGGCACTCACGTTCCCGTCAAAGTTTCTTTTGAAGGGTCTCAGATAGTTCATAATTCTGCTTTGGAAAAAGGAGGTCATTAAACATTAGGTGCGTTAGGTGCGCTATCATTCACTTCTACCTGTGTTCAACCAAGGAGAGATCATAAAAAGATTATCCGCTGAGGAACTTATCCTCTTTGAATCCGAAATTGCCGAACTTTTTAATCAAGGAAAAATCAAGGCTCCGGTCCATTTATATTCTGGAAATGAGCGCGAAATAATAGAGATTTTTGAAAGAGTTCAATCCAATGATTGGGTTTTCTGCTCTTGGAGAAGTCACTATCAGTGTCTCCTGAAAGGAGTGCCAATAGTAAAGCTCAGAAAAGCGATCATAGATGGACGATCTATTTCTCTCACCTTTCCAGAGTATAGAGTCTACTCTTCTGCGATTGTAGGTGGACATATCCCAATCGCTGTAGGAGTTGCATTAGACATTAAACGGTCTGGTGGTGAGGAATCGGTTTGGTGCTTTATCGGTGACATGACTTCCGAGACAGGAATTGCGCAAACCTCGATGAGGTATTCCCTGATGCATAATCTTCCAATTACTTTTGTCATCGAGGATAATGATTTGTCAGTATTGACAGAAACAAGAGAAGTTTGGGCTAGCTCGCGCTTGCGCTACGAAGAGACTAGGCAATCTAATGTCATAGCGTATAAATATAGGAACAGCTATCCTCACGCTGGAGCTGGAAAACGAGTGCAATTTTGAATTCAAAGTATTTTGATGAAATGAAGCGAGCCATGAAGTTTCTATCGAATCAGCCTGACACGATCTTTATTGGGCAAGCAGTGTCTTATCCTGGTACCGCGATGTACAACACTCTTGTAGACGTGGATAAAGAGAAGTGTTTAGAGATGCCAGTGGACGAAGACTTTCAAATGGGCATCAGCATAGGATTTGCACTGCATGGACGTATACCAGTCTCAATCTTTCCCCGTTGGAACTTTCTATTACTGGCTACAAATCAAATTGTAAATCATCTAAATCACCTAAAAGAGATTACTCAAAGTATAAATCCCGGAAAGGTTATTATTAGAACTGGAATAGGATCAATCAATCCATTGAACCCTGGTCCTCAGCATAGTGGCGACTACACAGATGCGTTTCGAATTATGTGTGACCACATGGAGGTAATTAGGCTGGATAATTCTCAAGATATCTTTCCTGCATATCAACATGCTTATTCTAGAACTGATGGAACTTCGACTCTACTTGTTGAGTGGAGTGACAAACATAATGCCTAAAATAAACTGGCCTCTGATGCAGAACAATATTTCACGTGATGATTTGGATAAGCTAATCCAGTATCTCCAATCTGACGATCCAAAACTTACCCACGGTCCTAAGGTCGTTGATTTTGAAAATGCTTGGAGTAAATGGTTGGGTGTAAGTGAGTCTGTTATGGTGAATTCCGGAGCGTCTGCAAATGACTTAACCCTTCTTGCTTTACGCGAAAAGTTTGGACTGGGTGAAATCATAGTGCCTGGATTAACTTGGGTTTCTGATATTGCTTCGGTGCTTCATTCAGGTTTTACACCAATATTCGTTGATATAGATCCTCACACTCTAGGGATGGATTCCAATAAGATATTTGACGCAATAACACCACGAACGAAAGCCATATTCATCACACACATTTTGGGTTACAATGCAATTACAGACACTCTGCTTGAGGAACTACAAAGGCTAAAAATACCTCTGCTTGAGGATGTTTGTGAATCCCATGGCGCCACTCACAACGGCAATAAACTCGGAGTTTTTGGTTTGGCATCAAATTTTTCATTTTATTACGCACATCATTTAACAACAATTGAGGGCGGTATGGTGTGTAGCAACGATTCGGAATTTCTAGATATAGTGCGAATGCTTCGGTCGCATGGTTTAGTTCGAGAGAGTAAACTTCCTACAAATAAATCAAAATTTATTGACTTGTACCCCGACTTGAATAGTGAATTTATTTTTGCATTTCCAGCACATAACATGCGACCTACGGAAATAAATGGCATTCTCGGATTATCGCAATTGAGTCGACTTGATCATGTAATCGAAGTACGAAGACACAATTTATCTCTATTTCTGGATGAATTGAACCCGAAAGTTTATTTTACTGAGTTTGCGACTGAAGGTAATAGTAACTATGCATTTACTATCATGTTACGAGAAGCCAACATATCTCAGAGAGATAGAGTTGAGACTCTATTCAGATCGAATGGGATTGAATTTAGGCGGGGGATGTCCGGAGGTGGAAATCAATTACGTCAGCCTTATTTAAAAAAGTTGCAGAACATTCCTGCGCCCGAAACTCTTCCATATACTGATCACGTTCATCACTTTGGCTGGTATGTAGGAAACTACTCAACACTGAAAAAAGATAGAATAGTGTGGTTAGCAAGATTGCTTTCAGAAATCAAATAGACTAATTCATGTTGGAACTGGATGCCTATTAAACTAGCCTAGAGCCTCTAATTCATCAATTAAGAATCTTATGCTTTCATCAAGACTGTACACTTCGCTCCAACCTGTTGCTGTTCGGAACTTCTCAGAACTAGGGATTTGCAGAGTGACATCCGTCGGCCGCAACAGTTCAGCTGCCTCGATCAATTGAGGATTTGTGCCTGAAATTGAAATTAATCTATTTAAAAAATCTCCAATTTTCAATTGAGTTGTTCCTGCAATATTGTAAATTTCTCCAGGAACACATTTTTGAGATGCACTCCAATACGCTGAACATGCATCGCGTACATCCATTATTGTCCTAATTGACTCAAGATTTCCATGTCTCACCTCATTAGATTTCCCATTCTTGCACCTTAAAATCTGTAAGGCAAACGCAGTGGCGAAGAGATCATTTCTTCTTGGGTTGAGATAGGTGAACATTCTTGTAATGATGGTAGGAATACCGAAACTCTGAAAATATGCATTGCATAACATCTCTTGTGCAACTTTCGATGCTGCGTAAGGGGAAACTGGATTCAATCTATGGTTCTCCGTGATAGGTAGATCATTCTTCTTCGGATTGCCGTAAACCTCACTCGTAGATCCCATGACAAAAGTTGGCGTCATTTCAAGAATTCTCAAAGCTTCCAGAAGGTTATGTGTAGCTCTGGTGTTATTCTCGAAGACGGCCAATGGAACGTCAAAAGATGCTCGCACATTAGCATGCGCGGCTAAATTAAAGACATAGCTTGGTCTAGCTTTTTCCAAAAACCTAATAGTCCCCGATAGGTCGGTTAAATCGCATTCGACTCTTGAAAGTCTGTTCACTGAAGATTGAAATTGTGTGTTCTGATTACTTCGCCATCGAATTGGCGCCCACACGTGAAATTCATGCGATAGAGACAATATATGCTCCGCTAAATATGAACCTCCAGATCCTCCTGCTCCTGTGATGACGATGCTCTGCACCCGTAGATTATACCTTTGCGCTCCACCAAGTTTCTCCAGTGGTCGAGTAAACTCTTGCAATGACAAATGCTCGCGTTGATGTGGTTCTTATCTCTCCGTCTAACGCTAAGGTAACTTATCAATCTCTTGCAGAAGATTATTCAGCAATCGAACCGCCGACTTGGGCCCTGCTCTTAGCCGAGTCCGTCCGGTCTTTAGGCTGGAATCCTAAAATTATTGATGCTTTAGCGGAAAATTTGAGCGATGTTCAGGTTCTCGAAAGGGTTCGTGAGTACAACCCGCGTTTGATTTGCTTTGTAGTCTACGGTCAAAATGTGAATTCTGGCACAACTAATATGAGTGGTGCAACACGCTGTTCCACGCTATTGAAACAGTTCTTGCCGCATATACAAATTTCTTTTCTAGGCTCGTATATGCAAGCGCTTCCTATCAAGGTTTTGCAGGAAGAACCGAGCATAGATTTTGTCTTCACAAATGAGGGGGTTTACGCGCTTCAAAACATTCTTAAACTTCAATCATTTGATGAACATAATTTGAAAGATATACGCGGAATCGCATGGCGAAACAGAACTTCTATTGTAATCAATAAATCTGAAATTATTGTTCCAAATGAGAGAATGGACAAAGATCTACCAGGTTATGCATGGGACTTGTTGCCATTTCGTGAAAGTCCGCTCGACTTATACCGATCGCCTCTGTGGCACGCAAAATATGATCCATTTAAGCGAACTCC
>Ga0315901_10006695_pt1 | contig 13758 bp, 11 predicted proteins | sample LakEriMetagenome_10_FD_203761 | JGI IMG/M metagenome (GOLD analysis project Ga0315901, IMG submission 203761) | Freshwater fungal communities from buoy surface, Lake Erie, Ohio, United States - Buoy 2 MA116 | ecosystem: Environmental > Aquatic > Freshwater > Lake | place: USA: Lake Erie, Ohio... | reverse complement strand
TCAATAAGGTTTCTCCTAGAGAAGTCTTACAGATCTCAGGTAATTCCTATAGGAGTCTCTATCCTCTTATTGGAGAGGTCTCAATTGACAAGAGAGACGCATTCACGCTTGATAGCACGTGGGACAATAACTTCTATAGAAGATACTCCAACACTATCGACTATGTTAATTTGAGTGGTCTAAGTGAAATGCGAGAGATAAAGAGCTTTATGCTATCTAAGGCAATGAAGACGCCAAACTCTTATGACATTCAACAGTTCAATTCTAGCGAAGCCTCTTTTGAAGTCATCAGCCCACAAGTCTCTATTGGCGTTGAGCAGTTGGCATCAGACACAGCAGCTTCAAAATCTTCTTCACAAGGAAGCAGCCTCTCTACGTTATTGATTAACCTTGATCTACAGGCAAGACTAAAAAGGCAAATAGTTGAAGATATGAAAAGCGGACTCTATGTCGATGAGTTTAGTAAGCTGCAGACATATACGCCTGAAGAATTGAGAACGCTTTCTGAGACTGAGGTAGAAAATCTAAGGTCGGCCTATGTTGACACTAACATCATTCCGCTCTTTGAGGTTTCCTCTATTGTTCTCTATAAATTGAATGCATCAAACATTCCAGTCCTAGAGATTGACTTGACTGAGGCAGAGAAGATTGGAGCAGGCTACAGGCCTGATAAAGATTTTGTGGTTACTAAAGTCTCTGACTTTGTCTACACTATCAATAAAAAGCTTGATTCAAAAGAAAATGCCGGGTTCTCGGTAGGCTGTGTCATTAGGAGGATTTGATTGATATATAGTCTAAATCAAAAGAATCCATTCAATGATCAATTTTCAAAGGATACTGGAAAGCGATAGTCTATCGTCGGCAATCTCCAAGATCAATAACAACTTTGCAACTCTCAATCTTGCAGGCGGAGGCCCTCCCGGGCCAGTAGGTCTTCCGGGTATTCCTGGAATTCCAGGTGTGCCAGGACAGAAGGGAGAATCCGGACAGGTAGGACCTACCGGCCCAGGTGCAAATATCGTGCCTTTCATTACCGCATCATCATTTACCGGTCCATCCAGTATTGCAGGCCCTTGGCCAGCTCAGAGTTTGGCTTTCTTAAAAGATCCAGCAATTGCAACTGGAACCACCGAAGTCTGGTTAGACAACCAGAACAACGGTTACTGGAGATACTTGACCAGTGTGGATTCTACTGGCCAATATGGCGTAGCCGGTCCTTCCACATATCCACCAAGTGGAACGGGGTTCTATGGCGGAGAAGGTTGGTATTTCTACCCGGTGGACATCAATCTTAGCCTGGCAACTAACCCGTGGACTTATGACGCCACAACATATTTCACACGTCCTCCGTTCGCAACAGGTCCATTCACAGATAGCAGCACGTCGCCTCTCACGGTACAGAATGTTCGCCTAAAGTCTAAGTATGGCACTGTATGGATTAGTACTGGAAATGATAGCACAGACAACACTTCCTATTATGACTACGACACGGCTGAGATTGGAAAGTCTTGGACAGGATCTTCACTAACAGCAGACCTAGCCCCTTGGCCTTCAAGGTGGAATTCCGGCATAGATAGGCTACTCTATAAGTTCAGCATTGATAGTTTGCCCTACAAGTCAAATGTGACTGCTAGGATAGCAACTACCCTTAATGACACAAATATCCAGGATGAAAATACAACTTGGCCTTCTAGCAATACTGCAGGTACCCAGTTCATAGACGGTCCTGTGTATTGGCCAAAGCCTGCGTATGACGTAACAGTTGACAACTATACACCAGTGCTCTTTCTCGGAGAGAGAAGAACAGGTCTTGATGATCAATTTAGGTTTGGTAGCTTAGGTATCAATCTATTCACCATGCCTGTAGATTCTCTTGCTGATTCTGACACACAGCAAAATAAGAGTTTGGTGACATTTAGCACTCGTTATTCTTTGAGCCCTGAGGACTACGCAAACGGCGTATCTGCAAAATTAAATTACACAGGCACAAAGAACTTTGGCGAGTCTGTTTTTGACGTGAGAAGGTTCATAACAACGAACCAGTCCGTTGTCACTATGCCATACGACACAAAAATCTCATCGGATCACATTTCGTCTGGAAATTTCATACCGGATGGTTCTAGGCCTAACAGAACATATCAAGGTTTTGTTTCTTCAATCAATCAGAAAAATCTCGCAGGCACTGCTACAAATTTCAGCGACTACTTAAACTATGGTCTGCTTGGAGAAACCAGTACATATGAGGCGCAAGGAAATACCGGAATGCAGACTAGACAAGTCTGGTATGGAACAGGTTTCCTCGATGAAAATGTTGCAGATTGGGCAAATTCCCAAACCGACAACGATACGTACAATTACTTTAGAGTATCAGGCATGTTGGAGAGAGGTAAAAAGACTTTTAACTCTGCAAACAATACGTACTTCCTCTCTGAACTTATTTTCTATACATCAAATGTAAGCGCAACAGCTTCTTATACGGCTGGAGTTGGAAGAAATCTATTGCCTAATTTGAATGCAACAAACCCGGTGAATTCAAAGCCGGCAATGTACCTTTCGCCATTCCAATCAGTTGGTTTCGGAACATTCCCAGTCACTGCTGACGCACCTGGCGCATTTGAACCAATTGCAAAGACTCAAGTACACCAGGTATGGAGCGGTGGCACGACTGCTCTAGATCCACTTTTGACGACCACATCAATCACGGGTTCGGCTTACTTGCCTAGCACACTCTTTACCACATTTGCTGTGACTTCACAGCCTACTACGGGTACTACAGGAGCTAACTCATACACAGACATCCTCTTGGGTGGATATTCTGGTCCTGCGTATGAACTAGCAAATCCTCTAACAGGAGGAAACGCTGTAACTACCGGATCAAGGTGGCCATCAGTAGCCTTCAGGGCTCACGGCTGGTCTGGGTCATTCAAATCTTCACTACGTCTTGGAGTCAATCCTTCTGCCACTGGTCAGTTAGGTAGGGTCAATGCCAACATGAAGAATGAGTTCCAGCTCTCAATTCATCCGCTTGGAACTGGAAGCTATACAGCATCTTCTAGCACAGCCAATATTGCTGGTCTGGGAATGCACAACCTCTATCCATCATCAAGGGTTCACCTCTATGGAAAGAATAACTACAATGAGGTTGAATTTGGAAAACAACCATGGACTCCTGGAGTCGTAGGCTCTCCTACAGCAACCTATCCATACTATGCTGGAAACTCTGCGTCTGACAATCAAGTAGTAATTGACTACATTGTAGATTCATACTCTTACCCAGCGGCATTGAATGAATACCCATACGAGGCCTTTGGTATGGCTAGTCTCACTAGCGCAGCCACTGGAAACGTAGGAACGTCTTCACCAAACTCAATGAACTTCCCTAGCAGGGATTCATTGGCACCAACACGAAACAGGTACCCATATTCCACATCGGACATCAACTATGGTTATCCTTCGGCTATTGGACTTGTCAATGGCTCAAGAAGACACGGCGGAACTGCAAATGCATGGCTCAATCCAAATAAGTATATTGGCTTTAACCTCTTTAGAGACTTGACCAATAACGGCGATGACAAGGACAACACTCGTTGGATGCTTGGCACAGACGGACAAGGCAATAATGGTGGTGCTGCAATCATGGCTAACAGCTGGGGTGACTTGGCTATCGTCAATATCCCTAAACTCAGGGACGGCGGTACTGGCTATGGAATGTGGGAACAGCGAGGTCTGGGAACCAGAGACGTTGTAAATAACATCAAGTTCGTCTTCTCTAAAGACGGTTCACTTGGAATTGGAAACGCGGCTGGAGTAGACAACGATGCCTACCCATCACTAACTCTCAATCCAACAACTGGATTTGTACAGTATGTTCCAAGATCGGCTGATGCCGATGCAAGGGCAGCTGGACCATACACTGCCGGAAGTGGAAGCGGCTACACTGCTGGAAACGCAACTTATGACCGCATAACTTATGTAGGTCTTTCTGCATCATTCGTGGAAAGTGGCACTACAAGTACTGCTGCTGTTATTAACTCTAGAGCAACTCAGTCCGAGACGGTCAGACTGGAAATTGCCGCGGAAAAAGCCTACCAAAGGGCTGGAAGAAATCTCGAGGCTCGAGGCTATGGTTATCCAACTTTAACAACTCTTACTATTGCAAGTCCCGAGGACTATGTGATTCTAAATCCTTCTGGTGATAACCCAACACCTAGCGCATTAACACTGTCCACAGATGGCGATGGAAGAATCTACAATGTTGTTCTTCAGCTAAGCTATGACAGTGGTTCGTATAGCGCGGATGACGTCTTAGATATTGTTTATCCACACCCTACAGAATTTGAAAATGGAGGTCCTCAAAGCTTAGGCTCAGGCTTTGTTGCTGCAGCCGGGGCCGTTGCTGCAATCTTTGATTCGCTTTCGGACACAGCAAGCAATCCTTCAGGTACCATCTATCAACCAGATGCTGTCTACTTTGAAAAGAGTGCACCTGCCGCAGCCAACATGAGGTTGAACAACTTTGTGGCTGGGGAAGGCTACATTGGAGTCAGCGGCTCCACTGGTTCTGACTACACATATTCAACTGTGAAGTCAATAAGACAGCAATCACCAAAACTCATCTTCTCTTTCCTTGAAGGAACACCTGCTTCCAGATCAATCTCTGGAACTGAGCCTATCCGAAAGGTGAACACTGTACTGGCATCAGCACAGAATGAATCTTCTCTACGTGAGTTCTGGATTCCTAAGGCTGATAACAGTGGTGGTACACTCATGGTCTTCACAGATCACATGGGTAAGAAGGAAAAGGATAGTGGATTTGACAGGACCAGCATACAGGTAACTGGAGGAACTGCCGCTCTTGGAACAACCGCAACTCTTCTTATTGACCAGGTAGTTACTTTGGAATTCTCTCCAGGAACTACTTCAGGCACTGCGGCAGTAGGCTTAGGTATTACCGGAGGCTCAAATCTAGCAGTCTACATCGGAGCTGCATCTGCGGCCGGTGGTGGTAATTTAACCTATGCAAATCTCTGCATGCCGCTCTACGTAAATTACACCAATCGTGCTCCTGAATATGTGGCGGGTGGCTACACTGCTTACGGATCTTCTAATGATTATGGCGTGTACACAAACTATCAGTTATTACCTTCTGTCAACGTAACGGTATCTCCTGAGAATGGCGCCGGAGGAAGTCTATCACCTGCGCCTGCTTCATTAACCGGAGGCACATACATCGGAAGACGTAACGTCGATAAGTCATACACTGTTGTAAATGAAAATGCTTCAACAATTTCAGGTCTCGACAATAAGTCTTCGGAGTTTAGATTCAAGAGGATCAACTCTGAATTTGTACTCGTTGACTATAACATCACAGTAAAAGTGGAAAATGCGCCACTTACCGGTTTCGGTGGGGGCAATGTTCAACACTATATTGACGGAGGATCTCCTAGATTTGTACAGTCTATGAGGTTTGCGTACTACCCAGACGAGGCAAACCTTGACATCATTAAGGCGCTCTTTGGCGGCGGTCCAAACTTTGGTAACTGGAGTATGTACAGGAACTGGTACAGTGGAGTTGCAATTGCTGGTAGCACAGCAGGAGATGCAGCACCATCTACTACGCCTTTCATAGACGCGGGCTACTCAAAGATGAACCCGGCTGGAGACTTTGGTCCATTTGCTTTCGACGGCTACAATTCTGCAAACTCTTACGGTCGATTCTGGAACGGAAAAATGATCAATGGCGGATCCTTCTTTGAAGATGCTACCACGTTGACATACAACGTAACCAGCGAAGGTCTAACCGGCGGATTTGATACCCTTCAAGGAGCCAATGACAATGGGGCTGGTGTTTATCCAACTTACCAGAACACCCCAAGCGTAATGGGTTCTCTCTACCAATGGTCTTACGGTTACACTGGCACTATCGCAAATTCTACTGAATTTAAGAGTTTTGTGGCGCCTAACATATTTAGGAAGAATGCTTTCAACATATTTGGGAACGCTGCATTTGACAGAAATAGGCCAACACAGTGGAGAATGGTTCCAGCGTATGTACCAAAGTCAGGAACTACGCAGGACGCAACAACAACATACAATGCAAATTCTTTTTATCTTGAAGTAATGATGGACACGCCAATCATGCACTGTGATCACATCTTTAGGTCGAGGATGTATGACGGCACCGATGCTAGCATCCAACCATATCAGTGCTTAACACTCAGTGGACAAGCAATTATGAGATACAACGAAAATGCAACAGTTTACCCATCCGACTACACAATACCATAATATGAGCGAAAACAAATCAAACAGTAAATTTGGAATCTATGCGCTGCTCGCTGCAGTCATATTCCTCCTACTCTTTCTCCAGCAGTGCAACTCTAACTCCAACCTAAAGAAGGAGAAAGACCTGATGGAGCAGAATGACAAGGCCTTGAAAGACACTCTTTCTTTCACTGAGACAAAGAACGGCGAAATGCAGGCTGAGATATCCACATTAGTGATGGACAAAGGCACGTTAGAGAAAGCCAATAAAGGTCTCTATGATGAAGTTCAAAACCAAAGAGGAAAGGTTGCACAGATCAATCGTGTCAATGCAGAATTAAGATCAGACATCACAGTCCTGCAAGGAATGATTGCTGAAGACATCGAAGAACCAAGCGGTAGTGTAGATGCAGCGGGAAATTACTCAAAGTATCCCATCAACTTAAGTCATACATTTAAGTACGACACTACGTTCTCACCTGGTAATTATAGAAGAATAACTACTTCAACCAAACTTAAGCTTGTTAATGACAGTACAGTGCTTCCTGGCGCAACTACAATATCCGAAGATGTCTTTGGCATCACTTTCATAACAGGGCTTGAAAAGAGGGATGATCATTACGAAATCTTTGTACGCAGTAAATATCCTGGATTCCAGGTAACCAAACTAGAGGGCGCAATTATTCCACAAGACGATCTTCTTCCACCCCAAAAGAAAAAGCCTTGGTCTGTTGGCCCATACGTTGGCGGTTCTATCAACATTACTCGAGAAGGCGCAACATCGTTCGGCGGATCGGTCGGTGTCGGCGTTATGTACTCGATCTTTAGATTCTAAAAATAAGACACTGGAATGGCCAAAGGCTCTTCATACATAAGGGTTTCTCCCTATGCTCTGATTGAATACATCTATTCAGACACAAGTCTCAGCAAGACCACTACAAAGTCTTTCAGGCTGAGTAACAACTACCTTGGGGAGTATTCATTCCTCAATGCCTCAACTGCTGTAAACTCAACCGGTAATGTTCTCAACAACACAGCCGCGCAGTTGGGTTCAAACTTTAGCAGATGGGCGTACCTTAGTCTGAATAGCGCAGTACCAATCATCAACACAGACACTAATCTCATACTTGAGGATCTCACAGCATCAATCACAGCATCGACCATCGTCTATGATAAGATGAGGATTCATCTCCTCTCCGGTTATGACTTTGGTAATCTCGAAGGATTCATCCTTGATGTGCAATGGAAAGAGTGGAGCCAATACTCTTCTTCGAGCGTCACCATGCACCCTGCGTCATACGTCTACCTAAAGTCAGAGCTGGAGAAGATCAATTTTAGCACTTCGCCACTCTTCCTTGGGGACAGACTCTATGACAGGTACATCGATGTATTGATACCATCGCTGGGCGAGGCCAACTTTGACTTCTGGAATTCTCCAGCGTCTTCGGCACCTGGCACTCTTGCCTATGAATACAGCCATGACGGTGTAGGTTTTGTCAATGATTCACAGATCTCTGTTACACTATATGAGATTGACAACATTGAGAGCCTGGGTTCGCAGCAGTATTTTGTCACTGGAACAGAATACCCAGCGTCTTTCAATTCCAGCGATAACTATTCCTATGTTGCGGCCAACATCTTGGAGAGTAATACATTCGACTACATTGAATACTATCCTACCTGGAACGGCGCATTCATCGGAGACTATATCGCTCTACTCAATGAGACTGGAAACTGGGTAGTGATCAATCAGATCGAGGTATTTGAGCAAGTCGGCGTATCCAGCTTTAAGACTTTCAATATGACTGAGCTCCAAGATGGATTCTTTGATCAACCCTCAGTCTTTAGGCCGGTGATAAAGAACTCCAGCATTGCCTTCTCATACACAGTCCAATACACAATGAGGCTCTATAATAAGAGCGACAATACCGAGATCATTCGTAGGGCATCATTCACATCGACCGATGTCCAGAAGTATGGTCCAAACCTGCAAAAGATCAATGTACTAGAAGGCTTCCAACCAGTAAAGGTCTACAATAAGATTGTGAACATTACAAAGTCTGACACTCTTATTCCGCCGACTTCTCCACAGTATATTACCCAAACCAGGTACTTGAACAGCTACTACAACGTAAACTACATTAGCGTTGACAGTACAACCAACCTCTCTAATGTCCTTGGTGAAACAGTCTATCCTCAGGGAACCAACACAGTCTACTTCAATAGGTTCGACAACATTGTAAAGTTTAAGATCTTCACCAAGTCAGCCGACAAGAAACAGAACGTCTCATTGGACTTGGCCAGCACAGGAATGAACATTCGTCTAGCATTTATCACAGACGACACCACAAAGATCTATGTTGATCCGCTTATTGATCCGGCAAATGCTAATCCTGGAGCTGGAGAAATACTCTTCAAGATCACAAGCGACCTGAGCATCAAACTACTTGGAGGTTCTAGCAGAGAGTATTACCTGGTGAATCGCAATCCGGATGGAGACGATACATTGATCTACTCTGGTAAATTTGCAGATCAAAAAGATCAAGGGTTGACTGGCACTAACAACGCTGTTACACTCCAGCAGGTCCAGGAAAAGATTGACGTACTCAATACACTGCAGTCTGGAATAACAGGACCAACCACAGCCGGAGGCACAGCGTCGGCTAGCAGCACGTTGCTCAATACAAACAACACTGCTTCCACCGCAGACACTTTGGTATCTACGCAGGACTTAAGCTCTGCTGCAGCATCTATCAATGTTGCAATCAATCAAGCGGCCTCAGCAGACACCAACTTTACTCCACAGATCAATATACCTGAGGTGCCAGGTGTGACACCTTCGCTAGGGGCTGATCCACTAAAGTCAAAGACTCCAGCAAGCATTGAAAATACCACGCTATGATACTCAACAGTCGAAATAACAATTTCATAGTCAGGTTCAACCGTGGGTGGTTCTACCCGGACATTGTGTCCAAGTATGAGACCTACCTAAAGAGGCTACCTCTGCCATACGAGAACCTACAGGACTACATGACGGCCTCAATACAGTCAATCACCTTTCCTTCATTGAGCCAGGAGTCAGTTGAACAGGTACTCTATGAAGATCCAATCTCAGCCAAGGGTGGTAAGAGGCCGATCTGGTACCTGGACAGGTCTTTCAATATCACCTTTAAGAGCTATGAAGGCTTTATCAACTACTGGGTCTTCTTTGATACGTTCTTTGCATATATGGACCTAGATCAAAAGGATAAATATCTAAAGGACATAAACTTGACATTCTTGGACCAGACCGGTTTTGAGTTCTTGGCTATCAACTTTAGCCAGATCCAGATCTCTTCAATCTCTGAACTGGAACTAAACTACTCAAGCAACACTGCAGAGTTTAGGACTTTCAATGTTGGGTTTAAGTATAACTTCATAGACGTACAAAAACGACTACAATAAGAATGAAAACATTTCACCAATTTAAGAATCACGTGAAGCTCGAAGGAGTAGACACGGTGCACTTGAACGAGGAACAACTCGAGGAAGCAGAACGCGTCTATAATGAGCTCAAGGCTCACATCGATGAGCATGGGATTCAGTCAATCGATGAAGGAATCCTTGGAGCAATCCTTGGTGGAGCGGCTGGACTCATTGCAGGACCAGCTCTTGGAAAGATTATTGCCAATGCACTTGGTATTGAAAAAGGAGCTCTCTATGACCTCCTCACTTCAAGGCTGGTGACTACGGCTATTGGTGCGGCCCTTGGTAAACGCGCGTAAATGCTTATAGGAATAGACTACTCAATCAACTCACCGGCAGTAACTACCCTTGGTGAGGACATCAAATTCTACTCATTTCCCAGAATCAACAGCGTCAAAGGACCTATTATTGAGGCCTTATCAGCTGCGGATGTCAAACTCGTAGAGGTTCCTGAGGAGCCTAAGAACAGCACCAACGAGAAGGTGGCTGAATTTGAAAGACATTACTTCCAGGACTCTATCACACAGACCGCTGTCATCTCAGACAATCTAGTCGCGGATCCTGGATCCGTTGTGGCCTTTGAAGGCTTTTCATTTGGATCAAAAGGAAATCGGCTTGCGCAGATTAGTGGCTACCAGTACATGCTTAGGTGGAGACTTCACAGCGAACACTCAATGCCGGTGGAGAACCTATGGATCTTTTCTCCGATGACTGTCAAAGCCACAGCTGGAAAAGGAAACTTCAAGAAGGAGCAGATGATCGATGCCTTTATCGCATCAGAAGATCCAATACTCCAGAAGACCGCTTTCTGGCAGGTAATGAAAAACACACCCGAGGTATTCCAGAACAAGAGCGGAAAGTGGCACAAACCCATCGATGACATTGTGGATTCATACTGGGTGTTGAAGACTTTAGAGAAACTGAGAACTCCTGTTTAACTAGAGTATATAGAATAAGGTATACATAAGGAACTAAACCAAAATACACTAGAATGACCCAGAGTAACCCAGAGATCAATACTAATGATCACGTCATCGGCAAATTTACAGACGGCGAAATTACCGAGATCCATGAGATCACAAATGAGTTTATTGAGCTCTTCAAAGAACTTTCTGTTGTTGAATATCAACTAAAAGGCCTGGAAGAGAGACACAAAGCTCTGAGCGAAAAGATGAGAAGCACGAGAGATCGTGAAATGAAACTCTGTGAAAAGATCGCAGAGCGCGAAGGAGTTGACAAGGAAGAGGTAATTCAAGGAGCTGCTGCCTATGCATTGTCATTGGCGCAACAGTTCATTGAAGACGCTAAAACTATTTCCGAACAATGAATATAAAGAATGTATGAAAACCTTAAAAGTTTTAGCAGTAATTTGCATGCTGGGTGCTGCAAGCTGCGCAGAAAAAAATGGACAAACCAATGAAACGAATGTTGACACAACCTCTTGTGATTCTATGGCTTGTGATTCTACTGAATGCGATTCTACCACAACAGACACAACCGTAAACGCCGAAGTAGAAACGCCTGCTAATTGATATATAGTAGGTATACAACATCTCTAAGATCTTAAAGTAAACTTAAAAAACTCAAAGTAACTATGGAAAATCTCAATGACATCTTTAACATCTCTCTCGACGATTTTAAGGAACCCGAAAAAGGCGGTGGATCGCGCAGCGTATTCAAGCCAGACTCCAAAGGTGGAAAAGAAGGAGTCTACAAAGCGGTAGTCCGCTTTATCCCATGGCACAAGGACGTTAAGAAGTCCATCATGAAGAAATGGTCTTGCTGGATGACCAATCCTGCAAATAACGAATCAATGATGGTCGACTGCCCTTCAACCGTTGGAAAGAAGTCAGTTATCCAGGATCTCTACTGGAAGTTCAAGAAGTCTGACTCTGTGGCCGAACAAAAGTTGGCCGAAAATTTCTCTCGTCGTCAGAAATTTGCCTCATTGGTACAAATCATTAAGGACGACAACAATCCCGACAATGTTGGAAAAATCATGGTATGGCCTTATGGCGTAAAGATCTTCAATAAGATCCAGGCCGAGATCAAACCTGAATTTGGTGATCCACACAATCCATTCGACCTCTTTGAAGGTAAGCCTTTCCTTGTTCACGTTACAACCGTTGCTGGTTACAACAACTATGACAACTGTCGTTTTGCGACCGAGAAGATGGCTATCGTTATTGACGGTGCAAAAATGGAAAAGACTGCCGAAAACTTTGAAAAGATTCGCAAGTTTTTGGAAACCGAGTCTCCAGACCTTGGCGTCTATGACTTCCAAGACTGGGATGATCGAGTTGATAACTTTGTTCAAGAGGTAATCAACAACTCGGTTCCAGGCGGTCGTGCAGTGTCTAGTCTATCGTCTGCTGGCAGCAGACCAGCTGCAACTCCACAGATCCAATCTGATGAGTTCGAGGACATGATGAGTTCACCAACACCAAGCAAGCCGGCTTCATCATTGCCGGACATCAAAAGCTCTAGCGTAAACGATCTGGATGACTTAGGTTCAAGCAGTTCAAGTTTTGACGATGAGCTCTATGACCTCCTATAAGAAAGAAGAGAAGACAGAGAACGGGCAAGTCTCGTTCTCTTTTTCTTCTAGTGAGAAGCAGGTTGAAAAATCTGCTTTTTTGCAGAAGGCCCGTAGCCTACTCCAGGACATCTTAAGAAAACGATTCAATGACCATGCCCGTCAAGAGATAAGGGAAAAAGTGGATCGTATTAACTTTTGTTGTCCCTATTGCGGTGATAGCCACGTGGATGCCAATAAGAAGAGGGGAAATCTCTATACATCCTCACTCTACTACAAATGTTACAACTGCGGAAAGTACCGCAACCTTGAAAACTTTTTCAAAGACTTCCAGAAAGACCTTGACGCTGATGAAATCGTCTTTGTCCGTGAATCCGAGAACAAGCAGAATCGTATTGATGTCAATGCGGATCCGTCCTTGATCCTGGAGACCTCACGGCTAAAGGCTTATGCAGTCAATGTCGCTGAACTGGCGCGGCTCTATGATCTTACACCAGCCGCGGATTCAAGCATAAAGGGGTACCTCCTAAAAAGGCTTCAGTTTAGACTTGAAAGGTTCTATTGGAATGCGGATCGGGAACAGCTCTACATCATGCATTTTATACCTGACACCGACCTGGTACTTGGCTTCCAGATTCGTAACTTTAAGAGGCAGCCAAAGTATATGACCTACAAGCTCTCAAAGATCTATGAAGAGCTGGGAAGAGAAGTGACGGATGAGATCTATGAGATTGATCCAATCTCAACCACCTTTGGAATCCTCAACATTGACTTCTCAAATCCAATCACAGTCTTTGAAGGACCGCTGGACAGTTTCCTCTATCGAAATAGTGTTGCAACCTGTTCAGCTGGCGTGGATGTGCCAATTGATTTTGGTCGACGCAGATACCTCTATGACTATGACTTGGCTGGAAAAAAGGCTTCACTACAAAAGAGCGAAGAAGGCTACCCAGTATTCCTCTGGCGAAAACTATTGGAAGACATGGGTATAGAAATTCATAATAACAAAAAGATGGACTTAACTGACTTCCTGGTGTACTGCACTCGAAAGTCAATCAAAGTGCCATCGATCTCAAATTATTTCTCAACCTCAAAATATGACAGCTACTGGATATGAGGAAATCTACTCGCTTGACGAGATACAGAAGATCATTATCGATCCTTCTTTCTCTTTTCACTTTGAGGAAGTTGAGATGAAATTTGAAGTGCCTGAACTAAAGCCAAAGGAGAAAAACACAAATGTCGCAGACATCAGATACACCCGAAAGAGAGGAAAAGATCTCTTCTAACGAGAAACTATTTCGCAGGTTTGAGAAAGAGAGGACTGAGTGGACTCAAAAAATTGATGCCATGTCCAGGCAGATGAAAGACATCTACAACCTCACTGATCTGCAGATTGACCTCTATTCCCAGCGTCAAATAGCGCTGGACTACTCGCATACGCTCTCTTCGCACTTGACCAGAGTTAACCAGCAGTTCAGGGCTCAAAAGAT
>Ga0315901_10006693_pt1 | contig 13761 bp, 12 predicted proteins | sample LakEriMetagenome_10_FD_203761 | JGI IMG/M metagenome (GOLD analysis project Ga0315901, IMG submission 203761) | Freshwater fungal communities from buoy surface, Lake Erie, Ohio, United States - Buoy 2 MA116 | ecosystem: Environmental > Aquatic > Freshwater > Lake | place: USA: Lake Erie, Ohio... | reverse complement strand
ACGGCCAAGAAACTTTGAACGAACTAGTCCCATTGGGTCGAGAACTTAGAAAACACATCCCAGAGGTTTATGAAGCATTTGCCAAACTTTCAGTTGCAGCTCAAAAGCCTGGAGCGCTAGATGCAAAGACGAAAGAGTTAATTGCGATGGCGTTCGCTATTGCCAGTCACTGTGATGGCTGCATTGCTTCGCATGCTAAGGGGCTGGTAAAGCACGGTGCAAACGAAACTGAGGTGGCCGAGTTGATCGGGGTAGCAATCCAGATGATGGGTGGCCCTGGCACTGTTTATGGCCCACGAGCATTCGCAGCGTTTAGATCCTTTATGGATAAACATGGCCAGTAGTTAACCGGTTGGTCTAACCTCCGTGATGTAACGGGATGTAAGAGTGCAGAAAGTTGTTCATTCCCTTGATTTTGTTGACTTTTTTAGATTTTTTTCGCGGCTCAACTACCCCCTGCCTTGCATACGCGTACATCAGGCGTAAGACTTAGGGAGTTGCCTATCGGCGACACCTCTGCCAACGAAGGAGCGAGCACATGCTCGGAAACAAATTTGCAAAGGCAACTGCTGCTGCTGCTGGACTTGCATTAACTGCTGGTTTAGTTGTTGCACCTGCCTCTGCTGCCACAAAAGAAATAGTCATCTGGGCTGATGACACCCGTGGCAAAAACTTAACTGCACTATTTGCAGTAAATAAGAATGCAGCCCCCGGCTACAAGATCACAGTTAAGGCATATTCAACTTTTGATGCTTTGAAAGAAGCACTCGATAAGTCGACAGCCGCATCTGGCCCAGACATCATTTACGGTGCTAGCGACTGGACTGCTGCGAATGTTAAGAACGGCAAGTTTGCTCCAGTCACGGTAACTGCAGCCTTCAAGGCTCGCTATAGCAAGACCGATCTAGATTTGGTAAGTCGCGGTGGAAAGCTGTATGGAGTGCCACTAGATATCAATGCTCCAGCGCTTGCCTACAACTCCAAATTAGTCACTTCTAAGCCACAGACTTTTGGTGAAATGGTCGATTTCTATTTAGCTAACAAGTCAAAGTATGACTTCGGTATGTGCATCACAGATGGTGGTATCGCATGGGCAGGTCATGGTTTGTTCTCAGCTCTCGGTGGAGGTGCTTACCAGTTCAAGAATGGCGCTATCGATAAGACTTCTCCATTTGATAAGACCGCATTGACTGCAAACATTAAGAAGTACATTCTTGATTCATCTGGAAAGTCGAATGGCTTCTTGAAGAACATCAATGGTGGACTTTGCAAGACCCAATTTGCTGCTGGCAAGGTTCCATTTGCCATCGTTGGCCAATGGGAGATTTCAACCTATGAAGCAGCCAAGGTTCGTCCAACATTGCTTGGAGTGCCAGGACCAACAGCTGGCACGGCTGGCAAGTTCCTTGGTGGTGTAAGCGCTGCGTTTCTAACTTCGTCTGCAAAAGCACATGGCGTTGAAGCGGGTGCAAAATCACTTCTAACAAACTGGATTGGTTCCACTCAAGGACAGTTGAAGTATCAGCAGCTAGAAAAACGTGCTTCTGCTGAAAAGGGTGCTGCTAAATCACAGATTGGCTCATGGACAAAGTCATTCGCTCAAGCTTTGAGCGGAAACACTATTCCTGAAGTTGGATCAGTGCTTGGCAATAATGCAGGTGGCTCCAGCTATTGGGATGCTGCCGGTAACTTCTGGGATGCAATTTTGTCAGGCAAGGACGTAGCGACTGAGGTCGATAAGTTCCACACCCTGCTCAAGAAAAACCTAGACGCTGGTGCAAAGGATCTATAGTCTGCACTAATTAGAAATAATGCGGGAAGTGCCTATTAATATGGTGCTTCCCGCATTATTTATTTGCCAGAAGGATTAAATGATCTATCAGTATCTGTTGAGATTCACCGGGCCAGTTGCATTTGTGGCCAAGGTGATTACCTTGCTGATTGTAAATTCAGTGCTGATATTACTAACTAACCATGCATTTGCAGCTGATCAGTTGGCTATTTCCGTTTTCCTAATAGTCGTCTTGATACTTGTCAACTACGTCTACTTTTCTCCAAAATATCAACAGTTTAAATTTTTACTTCCGGGGCTAGTTCTCTTAGCCGCATTTGTCATAATGCCAATTCTTTACACTCTGACTATGTCAACCTATGAATATAGAACTGGAAACTACATATCTCAAAATGATGCAATCGACCGGATTCAGGTCTCGGGAGTAATGCCCATAGAAGAAGGAATTGCATTCGACCTAGTACTTGGACGTGATGACCAAGACCGGCTAACCGCGCTTTTATCAGACTCATTTAATGATAAATACTTTATCTCCAACAAGGAGTCTTTAACCCAACTCAATAAGTCAGATCTAGAATTTAATGAACTTGGTGTGGCTGTCGCAGCCCCAGGCTTTACCAGAATTCCTCCAAATAAATTGTCAGAATTTGATGCTGAAGTTATCGAGACTCGATTTTTCTATGATGGTGATGCGTTTGTTGTGACCGAAGGTTTTGAAGTAGCTGTTGTTGCACAACAAGTATTGCAATACGAAAAAGATACGGATCGTTTTGTTAATCAGTACACCGGAGAAGCCTATCTAAACAATGGCAAGGGTAATTTTGCTCTTGAGAATAATCCCGAGACTATTCTCGAACCAGGTTGGCGAACACCCATCTGGTTCGAGCATTACGGAAAACTAATTTTTGACGAACGGGTGCGTGGACCGTTTATCACAGTGTTTATCTGGACAATTATCTTTGCTTCACTCACTGTATTAACTACATTCGCGGTGGGATTGGTTCTAGCACTTGTTCTAGACAAACCTTTGTTTGGGAAAAGACTTTATCGGTCAATTCTCATCCTGCCGTATGCAATTCCAAGCTTAATCAGCATCTTGGTTTGGGGCGGTATCTTTAATAGAGACTATGGAGCAATTAACCAGCTCCTTGGCTTAGAGATTGCATGGTTTGAAGATGCCTCTTTTGCAAGATTTGCAGTAATTATGGTGAACTTATGGCTTGGATTCCCGTATTTCTACTTAATCTCAAGCGGTGCGCTGCAAGCTATCCCAAATGAATTGAATGAGGCTGCTGCGATAGATGGGGCTAATGGGCGACAGATATTTTCAAAAATTACTTTACCGCTGCTTTTACAAATCTTGACTCCTCTGTTGATCGCGTCATTTGCTTTTAACTTCAATAACTTTAATTTGATCTATCTGCTCACTGGCGGTGGGCCCCGCGATGAATCAGCAGGAGAAATTGCTGGCGCTACAGACATCTTGATCAGTTATACCTACAACATAGCCTTTGGCTCATACATCCAAGACCTAGGGCTAGCCAGTGCGATTTCAGTAATTATCTTCTTTATTGTGGCTTCTATTTCGATGTTTGGTATTAGGCGTTCTAAAGTTCTTGAAGGGTTTGGCAAATGAAAAAATTCTTGATCGCATCTTGGAGGCACGCATACGCACTGACCTTAGTTCTGTTTGCCCTATTCCCGATTTACTTAGTAGTCCTTAGTTCCTTTAATCCGACTGGCTCACTACAAATTGATTCATTTATTCCAAGAGAATTTAGTTTGAATAACTATGAGTCTTTATTCAATGACCCAACTATTCCTTTTCTTAAGTGGATGCAAAACACCTTACTCATTGCTGCAGCCTCTTCAATAATCTCAGTGGCTATCGGCTCAGCATCAGCATTTGCATTTTCCAGGATGCGCTTCAAAGGAAAAAAGATTGGATTACAGACACTTTTGCTTGTGCAGATGTTTCCAGCCATTTTGGCATTGTCTGCGATTTATGTAATTATGGAACGTATTTACACTTTTGCCCCAAGTCTTGGCCTGGGAAGTAAAGGTGGATTGCTTCTTATCTATTTGGGGGGCGCAATGGGTGTAAACATTTGGCTACTCAAAGGTTTTGTGGATTCAATCCCAGTTGAATTGGATGAGGCAGCCAAGATGGATGGGGCAAGCCCAATGCAAACTTTTTGGTTAATCTTCTTGCCACTGGCCGCACCAGTTCTGGCTGTAGTTGCTTTGCTTTCCTTTATTGGAACTTTCAACGAATTCATTGTGGCTAGACTCTTTTTAGTTGACGTTGAAAGCAGAACAGTCGCAGTTGGACTTCAGCAGTTTGTTGGAGCTCAATACGGACAAAATTGGGGTCCATTCGCAGCTGGTTCACTACTAGCATCTATTCCCATTGTGATCTTGTTTCTTTGGTTACAGAAATACATTATTAATGGCTTGACTGCTGGATCGACTAAGGGATAATTACATGCGTAAATTAGTGGTGCTGATCCTGATTGGCACCATCTCGACATTAGGCACCGTAAGTGCTGCTGAAACTAAACCCGAAGCCATTAGAACGCAATTAGCGGATGAACTTATCTACTTTGTTTTTACGGATAGGTATCTAAATGGCAGCCCTAGCAATGATCTGGCTGGGGGCTTGACGAGCGATCCCACTGACGGATTTTTAAAAAGCCATACTGCTTTTTTCCATGGTGGCGACTTTAGGGGCTTAACTGGGACATGCGCTCCTGGTGATAAAGGCTTGTATCGAATCAAGGAATTGGGCTTTACGACAGTTTGGTTGACTCCAATTGTGGAGCAAGCAAAGGCCACAACTTCGGGAGCTGGCTACCACGGCTATTGGGGGGTGAAATTTGACACTACAGATCCGCATCTGGGTACTAAGGCTGAGTTCCTAGCACTCACTAACTGCGCTAAGAAGCTTGGATTGAAAGTGGTTTTGGATGTAGTTACAAACCACACTGGTGACATAAATAAGTACGACGGAAAGACTGCATATATTCCTGCTGGATTAGAGGGTGCTAGATCTCCATCCTGGCTTAATAAGATTTCAAATTACCACGGCGTTGGGACATTAGATAATTGCTGGGGAGGCGCTAATTGTCAACGCATGGGTGACTTTTTCACCCTCGATGATCTAGCCACTGAAAATCCAGAAGTATATTTGGGTTGGGCAGATGTATATGGCGATTGGATTAAGGACTACGGTCTCTCTGGGTTTCGAGTTGATACTGCCAAACATGTCGATGAAAAGTTTTTTGAACGTTGGAATCCGTTAATTGATTCAGCTGCTAAATCTGTGGGAGTAAATAACTTCACTATTTTTGGTGAAGTTTGGGAATCAAATCCTGCCGAACTAATGAACTATGTTAGACGTGAAAAGCTGGATAGTGTTCTGGATTTTCCTTTTCAGAAGGCAGCTGTTTCTTTTGCAACAGGGCTTGAAACTGGGGTAGTTTTAAGAAATTTGTTTCTTGCTGATGATTACTACATAAGTCAGACAACGAATGCAAATAATCTAGTTACTTTTCTAGGTAATCACGATATGGGTAGAGTGGGACTGTTTATCTCAACTGCGAGATATCAGTCTGATTCAGATGCCATAAAACGTGTCAAGTTAGCGCATGACTTAATGTATTTAACTCGCGGAATTCCAACCGTCTACTACGGTGATGAGGTAGGAATGACTGGTAGCTATTCAGGCACTGACCAATTAGCCAGGCAGGACATGTTCCAAACAGCAGTTGACGTTTGGAAAACTGAGCTGCGAGTTGGTGGAAAGCCAATTGGAAATTCGGATTCGTTTAAAGCTACTGAAACTCATCCCTTGGCAAAGTATCTGAAGACATTGAGTGCCTTACGGAAGGACCATCCAGGCTTGGGAAACCATCAGATGCAGGTACGTGTCGCCAATTCTGCAGTTACTGTAGTTTCCAAACGTGATCCAGAAGAGAATATCGAATACTTAGTTGGATTTAACAACACAGCAAAACCTAGAACGATAACAATTAGAACGAGTACTAGCGATGCCCGATGGAAGAATTTGCTCGGAAAATCTGTAGTTAAGGTTAAGGGTAATCAAGTTACATTCACGGTACCTGCCTTATCAACATTAGTTCTGCAATCTGATCGCGAGCTTAATCTTGCTGGGGCCACCATAAAGAAGTTAGCTTTAACTAAAGATCCAGGGACTGGGTTTAATTCAATTCAGCTAGAAGTTGAAACTAAAGATCTAACTCAAGGTCAGTTCTGGATAAAGTACCCAAATTCAACGTCCTGGGAGTTACTGGGAACAGATGCAACTGCGCCGTTTAGATACTTTTTAGACCCAAATTCCTTGAACAGCTATTCAAACTTTGAGATAAAAGCTGTTCTCATCTCTTCAGATGGGAAAACCCAAGAAAGTAATGTCCTTAAAGTCAATAACTAACGAAAATTTGTAAACTGCACTGCAAAATCAAAATCAGCACCCTTAACAAGAGCCATTACTGCCTGGAGGTCATCCTTACTTTTACTACTAACTCGCAGTTCATCCCCTTGAATTTGAGACTTGGCTGATTTCGGTCCTTGGTCCCTAATTAACTTAGTTACCTTTTTAGCGTTCTCGCTGGAAATTCCCTCTTTGATTACTGCATTTTGAGAGTAAGTCTTGCCAGAGAGCAACGGGTCTGAAGTATCTAACTGCTTCAAGGACAACTCACGCCGAACCCACTTATCCTTAAGCACTTCAAAAGCTGCTTTGCAGCGCTCTTCGGTGTCAGCAGAAATTTTTATTTTCTCGCCAGTGAGTTCAATTGCAGCATTGGTGTTCTTGAAATCAAACCTGTTGGCGAGTTCTCGGATAGCTTGATTAACCGCATTGTCTACTTCCATGCGGTCTGCCTTGCTCACGATGTCAAAGGAAAAGTCAGCCATACCCTAAGGATAGACGATGTAGTTAGATGTCCCTGTGAATACGGGATACCTTTACCATGAAGTCTTTGGCTGGCATGACACGGGAACGTTTGCTGGGGATGCCCCCACTGACCCAGGCATAGGTTTGCAGCCCTACCACAATTATGAACATGCAGACACTAAGCGGCGCATTCATGAGTTGATTGTTGTATCAGGATTAATCAAGCACTTAATCAGAATTGAGCCACGGCAAATAACAAATCAAGAATTGCTCAGGGTTCACACACAAACTTACATAGACTCGATTAAATCTCAGTCACAGCTAAGACTTGGTGGTGACGCTGGAGATTTGACCACTCCATTCGGTAAAGGTGGGTATGAGATTGCGGCCTTAGCTGCAGGTGGCATATTGGAAATGGTTGACGCAATCTTTAGTAAGAAAATTACAAATGGCTACGCATTAGTTCGACCACCTGGACACCATGCTGTTTCAGACCTAGGGATGGGTTATTGCATATTTTCTAATGCAGCGCTAGCCGCAAAACATGCTCAAGGAGTTCATGGGATTTCAAGGGTTGCAATCATTGACTGGGATGTGCACCACGGTAATGGCTCACAAGATATTTTCTACGATGACGCTTCTGTCCTAACTCTTTCTATCCACCAAGATCGTCTATACCCACACGATAGTGGTTTGAGATCTGAAACGGGAGCGTCGAATGCCATCGGAACAAACATAAATGTTCCACTACCTGCAGGAGTTGGTAATCAAGGATATGAGAGCGTATTTGATCAAGTGGTAGTTCCAGCTATCTTGAAATTTAAGCCTGAACTAATTATTGTCGCGTCTGGATTTGATGCCTGTGTCTTTGATCCTTTGGGTCGAATGCTTTTAACTGCAAATGGATATGGATCTCTTACAGCCAAACTGATGAAAGTTGCTGCAGAAGTTTGTGATGGTCGAATTTTGATGACACATGAAGGTGGCTACAGTGCAGTTTATGCACCTTTTTGTGGGCAAGCAGTACTTCAGGAGTTATCTCAGGTAAAGCTATTAGCCGATCCATTTGCTCATGTTGACAATTACCCTGCCCAAACTTTGACCCGTGATCAAGCAACCGAAATCGAGTTAGCAGCAAAACTAGTAGATTTAATTCCCTAGCTTTAATGAGCAAAGCGCATCGACTATTTGTTGATGTTGTTTCGACAGCCCCTTATAGGCAATTGTCTCAGGGCTAAGAGATGCCAAAGCTTCTCCAAACCCCTTAGCTGCCTCTGGGTTTTGCTTTATCAGACTTAATGGTTCAGTGCGGTTTCGAATTGTGAAAAGTATGTGATCTTGACCCTCAAGTTTGGTTAAGGTTTGGCGCTCAGTTCGCCACCAGTAATCCCACGGATCTGTGTCCATGTGCACGGCAGTTGGTTGGTGTAACTGGGGAGAGCTATGCAGTGCCCAATTCAAACGCCAAACTGGACGCTGCCAAACTAGTTTGTCAAAAGTAGGGGTCATGACTGGCTGCAATGCTTTTTGATAATCAGGAACTGGTTGATGAATTTGGTCTAACCCTTGACCGATCTTTTCCTGCAAACTCCACCTTGATGGATAAGCTACGAGTCCAGCCGTTAGGACCCATTCATTTTCTATCCGAGACATTAAGCACAAATCCTCTGGAATAATTCTTCCCAAGCAGACGAATGGGTGATCTGTGTCTAAATCCACCTTTATCCCAGATGGTTTATGTTCAATAAGATTTTTCCCTGTGATCTGATAGGTCTGAGAATGAAACTGCCTTAAGTTTTGCAGAATCAATTCTTTGAACTGCTCTGCTGGATCAGTAAAATCAGGCAATGCTTGAAAAACAATCTCACGTTTCAATTCAATTATCTGGTTGCGCTCTTGAATTTGAGTTAACAAATCTGAGCCGCCCTCTAGGAAGTTTGCTGGATCTAATTGCCGCAACCCCATAACCAATCTAAATGGTTTTCCATCCGTTGGGGGTGGGTAAACAAATGAGGTAGTGGCCATAGTGAAATCTTTGCCTACCTAGGGCAAGATCTAGCCATGACCCGCATCAGCATTCACAAAATGCCTAAAGATGCAGCGCTTAGATCCCAGGCTGCAGCCTGGAGTGTTCGAATGTGGCGGGATTCCTTTCCCAATGATTCAGCTCAATGGTATTTGAACCACTACAAGGAATCAGATTTCACTAGATCTGTGCCGTTGGCTTGTTGTGCCTTAGTCAATGGTGAATTGGCTGGAGTTGCTTCAGTTCTTAAAGATGATGAGTTACCTGGGGCTGATGAATCTGGTCCATGGTTGGCTGCAGTGTTTGTTCATCCAAGATTTAGAAGAAAAGGGATAGGAACACTGCTGGTTACTGCACAAGAACAGAAAGTTCAATCTTTAGGATTTAAAGAATTGTTTGCGTACACTGAAGACAAATTGAATTGGTATGAATCGTTAGGGTGGCAATTTGTTAGAACTGCCCAAATAGCCAACCATCCTGTCTGCGTAATTAGAAAACAGTTACATGCCAATCGTTAGTCACATCCGCACGTTTCATCCCAGGCGTAGCCGGCCTTCGACTTCTGCAACATTTGCCCTACAAAACTACCTAGATGAATTCTTGATGCCGCCTGGGGTTTGGGATTTCCAGTCTATCTATCCACATCACCAGGTCATTTTGGAAATTGGCTCAGGCATGGGTGAGGCAGCGTTGGAGTTTGCCCAAAAAAATCCAGATGTTCTGCTTATTTGTGTGGAGGTGCACACTCCAGGAGTTGGCTCGTTGATTGCAAAGGCGAAAGAAAGTGGATTACCCAACATAAGGGTTGTAGTAAGGGATGCAATTGAGGTTTTAAATGATTGTGTACCCAGCGAGTCCCTTGATGAGCTCCGCATTTGGTTTCCAGATCCATGGCGAAAAACCAAACACCAAAATAGAAGAATTATCAGTGATCAATTCTTGGGTCTATTTATCAATAAACTCAAGGTTGGTGGTCGAATTCATACCATCACTGACTGGGAGCATTACGGTAAACAAATGGCATTGGTGCTTGCCCAAGATTCTAGGATTGATTGCGTTGAGTTAGTTGCGAGACCAAATTGGCGGCCAATAACCAAATTTGAACGCAGAGGCATAGCTGACGGTCGACCAATACGAGAGTTTATAGCCTCCAAAAAACCAGCAAACTAAACTAAAAAACTCTCAACTACAACTTTAGATTTTCTAATTTGCTTAATTGCGTAAGCCAGAGTTGAATTCGCATACGAGGGTAGGAGCCCACGAGCAATTGTGGAAGTCTCAACTCGCACAGCAGGTGGTGTCCACACACCACCTGCTGTTTCTTATTTGAGTACCTTTAGAACCGAATTCAATATCCCAATCGATATAGGTAAATCCGTAATTGGGTCACCATCTGCGAAGACACTTAAATTCTTGGAACTGGATATTTCTAGTTTATAGGCAGTTCGCATACTTAATTTTGGGTGTGTCAAGTGTGTACCTTTAAAAACCTTTGGCAAGGTCTTTAAAAAGTCAAATTTACTTACTTCACCAACTTGGATAATCTCAAATACGCCATCGGTTAGTCCAGAGTTAGGAGAGATTTTCATGCCTCCTCCAAATATTCCAGAATTAGAAACCACATAGAGCCAAATTCCTAAGTCCTCAAATGCACCTTCATCAACTGATACCTGAACAGGCGCAGTCTGCCAAGACCGCAAGGCTTTAAGTGCTGCATAAACATAGAGCGGAGCGCCTTTAAGGAGTTTAGATTTAAGTGTTTTGCTCATTTGCAGACTATGCGCAATAGCCCCAGCAGTTGCGTCCAGACCAATGCTGATCGAACCAAGGGCTACGAGATCTTTGTTGATGCTGAGCACATCTATCGCAACAACTTCTGCCGAGGTGCAGAGATTAAGCAGCGCTTGATTTAAGTTTTTTGAAATTCCAAGAGCAGAACAGAAATCATTTCCTCTACCTGCTGGAAGCGGGGCAAGCAACGTGGGTTTTTGATGTCGAACTAACTCCTCAGCCGCAGCTCGTAGGCTGCCATCCCCTGCTAGAAGAACCAGTACTTCCTGATTGCAACTTCTTACTTTATTTTGTAAATCTGCGAGATCACTGCTTTCGTCTAATTCAACACTCCATCCGGACTTGACTAAATAATCAAAAACCAGATTGGCCTTACGTTTGGCTCGACCTCCCCCAGCAGATGGGTTCACCAATAACAGTGCCGTGCGAGCCATTACTTAGCTGACCCTTTCTGTCGCGACTGAGCCATTCCTAACCCAAAGACCACTATGGCAACTCCTAAATATTCAAGTGATAACGAAGCATCACCGATTAGAAAATAGGTGTACAAAATCGTTACCAGAGGCGCGCCAGCAGCCCCGTGTGCTGTTTATTGCTTTGTCTCATGCCGGGCCACCTTATTGGCAATAGACTCTGAATCTGTTTAGACCCGCATAAGAAAGGCCTTCGTGGAACCCGATTTGACCCTAAAGAAGCAAGTGGTAGTAATCGGTGCTGGGTTTGGCGGCCTGTCGTTTATCAAAGCGTTAGATGATTCCAGTTCTCAGATCACGCTCATTGATACGCATAACTATCACACATTTTCTCCATTGCTTTATCAAGTTGCTTCGGCTGGATTAACTGCCGAATCGATCGCTCACCCTGCTCGAGCTGCAATTAGAAAAAGTGGTGCAACATTTTTGCTTGATACGGTGATCGATATTGAACCTGATCACAATAGAGTTCTACTAGGTTCTGGTGAGCGCATTAATTATGACACCCTAGTGGTGGCAGCAGGTTCCGTAACTGCAGATTTTGGAGTAAAGGGAGCTAAAGAGCACACCTTAGGAATGAAAACTATTGACGAAGCTCTTTTAATTCGATCAAAGGTAATGCGTGCATTAGAAGATGCTTCTAGATATGGGCACCATGCAGTCCCAATCGTCATTGTTGGTGGTGGCCCTACTGGAGTTGAGCTGGCCGGAGCTTTAGCAGAATTATCTAAAGTATTACATAAGGATTTTCCTGAACTTGGCCCATCAGCGCTCAAGGTGACTTTGGTTGAGGCTGGCGACCGACTCTTGCCAATGTTTCCTGACTCACTTTCAGCTGTTGCAAAGCGTGACTTGATCAGGCGAGGAGTTGAGGTGCTAACGCAAGGACAAGTTGCTGAAGTAACTGCTAAGGACGTTTCCTTAAAAGGTGGCCGCCTGTTGGAATCCAACTTAACTGTGTGGACTGCTGGCGTTAAGGGCAATTCATTGGGTGATATTTTGGCTAGACACTTGGGAGTTTCTGCCAGGCGAGATGGTCGCATTGAAGTTGATGGGCATTGTCGACCAACTGGAACAAGCTATCCAAATATTTTTGTAGTAGGTGATCTCGCTGCTCGCAATGAAAAGGGGACAATTCTTCCCATGGTTGCACCAGTTGCTATGCAGATGGGCAGACATGTTGCCGCCCTCCTTAAAGATCCTGACCACCCAGAACTTAAGTATCGCGATAAAGGGTCGATGGCCACAATTGGAAGATCTGATGCAGTTGTCTGGGTTGGCAAAATTCGAATCAGTGGTTTGATTGCCTGGCTGGCTTGGTTAGGTCTGCATTTGGCATATCTACTTGGAGGGCGTAACCGACTTCAAGTAGTCATTGACTGGGGCTGGAACTACCTAACTTACGACCGAACAGCCCGACAAATTTTGCGATAGTTCACCTGCTGTTAATTAGCAAAGTCAAACTGTGTTGAAAATCAGACTTAGGATTGAATCATGAAGCCAACTGAAGTTTTGTTTGTCTGTGTCCATAACGCTGGACGGTCTCAAATGGCTGCCGCTCTCCTTGCACATTACGCACCAGAAGATGTCGTAGTGCGAAGTGCTGGTTCAATGCCAGCTGAAACCATGAATCCAGTTGCCAAGACAGCACTCGAGGAGCTAGGGGTTGCGATCCTAGATGGAATCCCAAAGAAATTAGAAGATGCCATGGTGCAAGCAAGTGACGTTGTGATAACTATGGGTTGTGGTGATGCCTGCGCTATCTACCCTGGGAAAAATTATTTAGATTGGAAATTAGAAGACCCAGCAGGTCAAGGAATTGAGTCTGTGCGGGCTATCCGAAATGACATAGACCTACGCGTGCGACTACTTCTTAAAGAACTCTTCCCTGAAAAAGACTTCTCTGAATCTGTAATCAACTAACTATTCGTTATCAAACTCAGCTTCGGTTATTTCTAGTAGTGTCTCGCTTGCATCCAGTTCATCAGTTTTACCGGAGGCTAAAGCCATCGAATTCATATCACTTATAGACTTCATAAAGTTTCGATCAAATGACCGTGCTGCAGCATCGACATGCTTATTAGCTGTTGAAACTGACTTCTGCGCCTTACCTAAATGATCAACAAATACCTCAGCTCGCTTGTGTAATTTTCTGGCTTCTTTTAGGTAAACGTCAATTTCTTGAGCAATTTGAAATTGAGTCTCAAGGCGAGCGATTGTGGAAAGTAGTCCAAGCAGTGTGAATGGAGTTGCAATTGAGATCTTATGATTTGCTGCATATTCCATCAAATCATGATCAATTGCCACTGCCTCATGGAATGCACCTTCAATAGGAATAAACATAACTGTAAAGTTCGCTGATTTCTCTAAAGTTTGCCAATACGCTTTATCTGATAATTGTTTGATGTGTGATTTAATCTGCTTAGAGACTTTCTGCATAGCCTGGTCGCGTTCTTCTCCATGTAAACCAACTGCATCTAAATAACCATCCAATGGGACTTTGGAATCAACAGCGATCTGCGCACCTTCAGACAGTGTGACAACCATATCTGGACGAATTCGATCGTCATCTTCGTCAAGAGTTATCTGCTCATGAAAATCTACGTAGCTTGTCATTCCAGCAAGTTCAACCAATTTTCGCAACTGCATTTCTCCCCAACGACCTCTAATCTCTGGGCGTCTGAGTGCATTTCCTAGTTGAGTGGTTTTCTCATTTAGTTCTTTACCAAGATCTCGATAGTCATCTAGTTGTTGTTTGAGT
>Ga0315901_10006690_pt1 | contig 13765 bp, 12 predicted proteins | sample LakEriMetagenome_10_FD_203761 | JGI IMG/M metagenome (GOLD analysis project Ga0315901, IMG submission 203761) | Freshwater fungal communities from buoy surface, Lake Erie, Ohio, United States - Buoy 2 MA116 | ecosystem: Environmental > Aquatic > Freshwater > Lake | place: USA: Lake Erie, Ohio... | reverse complement strand
CGGGCAGCAGAACCTCCATGCGACCGGATTGGAGCTTGGCGAAACTATTAAGAACAAGGCGTCGGAAAAACATTGCGGGCTGGCACGATGAAGTCCGCCTCGGGCGGAATCAAGGATTCAACCGCAGCCGCAGCCCGCGCCGCATCCATGCCCGCTGGATGGAGCCGCAGAAGCTCCGCCCTTGCCTGAAGTCATGATGCCGAGCCCGCCAGAAATCACGCGACGGATCGGTTCGCCAGTTTCGGGGTGGCTCGTGAGTGCGGCGTCCTTCATGCTCTGGCGAATCTCGTAAGTGTGAACAGGCAGATCCGGCGCGGCAGGAATCGTTTCGTAGGTGTAAATGGCCATGGTTGAAAAATCGGCGTCTGGGTTTTTTCGTGCAAGCGGTTTTACGGGATCCCGAGGATGGACTGCCCTGAAAAATGTCTTTTTGACCGCAGGCATCGGCTCTGCAAAATTCCAGATATGACTGCAACGCTTGAAAACATCACTCGGCAAGTCATGCAGCTTCCCGCTCGGCAGCGTCTGGCTTTGGCGGGTTTTCTCTTGGAGATGGATGATTCAGCCGAGCATTCCGAGACCAATGAGGCCTGGGAACGCGAGATTCAGAGCCGGATTCGAGCTGTGGATGGCGGAACCGTGTCTGGGATTCCTTACAGCGATGTCATGCGAGAGGCCGGTAGCCGCCTTGCTCCGTGAACATCATTTTCGATCAATCGCGGGCAAGCGGATTGATCGGCCAATGCAGGCTGGTGCCCGTTTTTTCTACAGCCGCGACATCAGCAGCTCGCGCTGGAAGATGAGGTCCTTCGGTAGCTCGCTGTAGAGTTTGATGAAGAGTTCGTCTTGCAGGAGCAACTCGCGATGCCACTCGGAGGTGTCGATTTTCTGGGCCTCGGCGAAAACCTCGGGCGTGACTGTTTTTTCCAACCCCTCCATGTCGATGTCCTCGTAATCAGGCAGCCAGCCGATCGTAGTTTCCAGCGCATGGGCACCGGGGCGACAGCGTTCGACCATCCATTTCAGAATGCGGGTGTTCTCGCCGTAGCCGGGCCAGAGGAACTTGCCCTCGGGGCTTTTTCGGAACCAGTTCACATGAAAAATGCGGGGCACATATTTGATGAGTTTCCGCATCTGGAGCCAGTGAGTGAGGTAGTCGCCCATGTTGTAACCGCAGAAGGGTAGCATGGCCATCGGGTCGCGGCGCACCTGGCCGAGCGTGCCGGCGGCGGCAGCGGTCATCTCGGATCCCATCGTGGCACCGAGATAGACGCCGTGCGACCAGTTGAAGGACTGGAAAATGAGCGGCATCGTCGTGGAGCGGCGTCCTCCGAAAATGATCGCGCTGACTGGCACGCCGGCGGGGTTTTCCCACTCGGGGTCGATCACCGGGCAATTCCTCGCTGGAGCTGTGAAGCGGCTGTTCGGGTGGCTGGTGAGAACGGGTTTGCCGTCCTTGTCGGTCTGGCCTGGCGTCCAATCCCGGCCGTGCCAGTCGATGAGATGCGCGGGAGGCTCCTTGGTCATTCCTTCCCACCAGACATCGCCGTCGTCGGTGAGGGCGACATTGGTGAAAATGGTGTCGCGTTTGATCGAGTCCATGGCGATCGGGTTGCTCGCATACGAGGTGCCGGGGGCGACGCCGAAAAAGCCCGCCTCGGGGTTGATGGCTCGGAGAAATCCGTCCGGGCCGGGCTTGATCCAGGCGATGTCGTCACCCACGCAGGTGATCTCCCAGCCTTGTTTTTTAATCGAGTCCGGAGGGACCATCATGGCGAAGTTCGTCTTGCCGCAGGCACTCGGGAACGCGGCGGTGACATAGGTTTTCTCGCCGTCGGGCGACTTCACGCCGAGCACAAGCATGTGTTCGGCCATCCAACCCTCGTCGCGCGCCATGGCGGAGGCGATGCGCAGCGCGAAGCATTTTTTTCCGAGCAGGGCGTTGCCGCCGTAACCCGAGCCGAAGCTCATGATCAGGCGCTCCTCGGGGAAATGTGTGATGTAGGTCTCGGGCGGGTTGCAGGGCCAGGCGACATCCTTCTGGCCAGGCTCGAGCGGGCATCCGACCGAGTGCAGGCATTTCACGAAGACGCCGTTTTTTTCGATCTGGGTGTAAATTTCGAGGCTCACGCGCGTCATGATTTTCATGTTCGCGACGACATACGGGCTGTCGGAGAGTTCGATGCCGTATTGGGCGATCGGCGAGCCGACCGGCCCCATGCTGAAGGGAATTACGAACAGCGTGCGTCCTCGCATGCAGCCTTCGAACAGGCCTTGGAGGCGGGCTTTCATCTTGTCAGGGGCTTCCCAGTTGTTCGTCGGGCCGGCGTCTTTTTTCGATTGCGAGCAGATGAAGGTCCGCTCCTCCACGCGCGCCACATCGCGGGGATCGCTGCGGACGAGTAGGGAGTTCGGGCGCTTGTCGGGGTTCAGCCACTGACCGGCGCCGGAGGCGACGATTGCATCGCGCATAGACTTGTCCTGTTCCTCGGAGCCGTCGCACCAGAAGATTTCATTGGGTTTGGTGAGAGCGGCGAATTCCTCGACCCAGGCGAGGATGGTGGCGTTATTCGGTTTCGGCGCGCCGGTGTGCGGAATGGATTCGTTTTTCATGATGGATTGAGTTTCCACCTATCAAAATGACCTCACAAGAAAAACGGGGTGAAGCCCTTGTTTGACTCGCAAACGGGATTGCGAAGGGGCTGCCGAACTGCTTCGATTCAGGGTTTAAGCATGAAATCACCCTTCAACACCCTGCGCTCCTTCGATCTCGGAAACGGAAAAACCGCCCAACTTCACTCTCTACCCGCCCTGCAAGAGGCAGGCGTCGGCCCGATTTCCAAGCTCCCCGTCAGCATCCGCATCGTCTTGGAATCCGTCCTCCGCAATTGCGATGGAAAAAAAGTCCAAGCGCGTGATGTCGAGACTCTAGCTAACTGGAACGCGAAGGCCCCCGCAGAGGAAGAGATTCCTTTTGTCGTCGCCCGCATTGTCTTGCAGGACTTCACTGGCGTGCCGCTCCTGGTGGACCTCGCCGCCATGCGCACGGCCGTGAAAGGCCTCGGCGGCAACCCCGCGATCATCGAGCCCCTCGTGCCCGTCGATCTCGTTGTGGACCACTCGGTGCAGGTGGATTTCTACGGCTCCGCCAATGCGCTCCAGCTCAACCTCGACATGGAATTCAAGCGCAACCGCGAGCGCTACCAGTTCCTCAAATGGGGCCAGCAGGCGTTCAAGACTTTCGGCGTCGTGCCTCCCGGCATCGGCATCGTGCACCAAGTGAACCTCGAGTATCTCGCGAAAGGCGTGCTCAGCGCCGGCGATCTCTACTACCCTGACACACTCGTCGGCACCGATTCGCACACGACCATGATCAACGGCCTCGGCGTCGTCGGCTGGGGTGTGGGCGGCATCGAAGCCGAAGCGGGAATGCTCGGTCAGCCTGTCTATTTCCTGACTCCTGAAGTCGTGGGCGTGAACCTCACTGGCCGCTTGCGCGAAGGCGTCACCGCCACCGACCTCGCCCTGCATGTCACCCAGCTCCTCCGTGCCGCGAAGGTGGTTGGAAAATTTGTGGAATTCTACGGCGAGGGCGCTGTCACACTCCCGCTCACCGACCGCGCGACGATCGCAAACATGGCTCCCGAATACGGCGCCACGATGGGCTTCTTCCCCGTCGATGCCGAATCCGTCAACTACCTCGCCGCCACTGGCCGCACCGAGCAGCAATGCCGCGCGTTCGAAAATTACTTCAAGGCGCAAAACCTCTTCGGCATGCCGAAAAAAGGCGACATCGAATACAGCGTGGATATCGACCTCGACCTCTCGAGCGTCCAGCCCGGCGTGGCAGGCCCCAAGCGTCCTCAGGACCGCATCAATGTCCCCGATCTTAAAAACACCTTCACCAGCCTGCTCACGAAATCTGTCGCCGAAGGCGGTTATGGCAAGGCGGCGAACGACCTCTCCAAGTCAGCTGCCGTGAAACGCAATGGCTCCCAAAGCGCCGACGAGGCCGAAATGGTCAATGACCGCCCGACCCCTGACGCCATCACCGCCGCCCACACCAAAGGCGACCTCCACCTCCGCAACGGCTCGGTTCTCATTGCCGCCATCACAAGCTGCACAAACACCAGCAACCCGAGCGTGATGATCGGCGCCGGCCTCCTCGCGAAAAAAGCCGCCAGCCGCGGCCTCCGCGTCGATCCTGCCGTGAAGACATCACTCGCACCTGGTTCCCGCGTTGTGAAAGATTACCTCGAGACCACCGGCCTCCAGCCCTACCTCGACCAGCTCGGCTTCCAGATCGTCGGCTACGGCTGCACGACCTGCATCGGCAACTCCGGCCCGCTCGCACCCGAGATCGAAAGCGCCATCGTCGAAAACGACCTCGTCACCGCCGCCGTCCTCTCAGGCAACCGCAACTTCGAGGCCCGCATTCACCAAAACATCCGCGCCAATTTCCTTATGTCGCCCCCGCTCGTCGTCGCCTACGCGCTCGCCGGTCGCGTGGACATCGACCTCACCAAGGAACCCATCGCCAAGGACAGCGCCGGCGTTGATGTTTTCCTGAAAGACATCTGGCCAAGCCTTGAGGAAATCCGCAACGAAATGCAGGCCGCCCTCAAGCCCGAGGTTTTCCAAAAACTCTACACCGGCTTCGCAGACCAGAATCCGAAGTGGAACGAAGTGCCATCCAGCGTCGGCCAGATCTACGATTGGGACCGCAAGAGCACCTACATCCAGGAACCACCCTTCTTCGAGAACTTCGGCATGTCCGCAGGAACCATCTCCGACATCAAAGGCGCCCGCCCGATGGGTATCTTTGGCGACTCGGTCACGACCGACCACATCTCGCCCGCCGGCGCCATCAAAGCCAGCTCGCCCGCTGGAAAATACCTCGTCGAAAACGGCATCGAAGCGGTGGATTTCAACAGCTACGGCAGCCGTCGCGGCAATGACCGCGTCATGACCCGCGGCACCTTCGCCAATGTCCGCATCAAAAACCTCATGATCCCCGCCAAAGCCGACGGCACACGCGTGGAAGGCGGACTCACGATCCACCAGCCCACCGGCGAGCAAATGAGCATCTACGACGCCTGCATGAAATATCAGGCCGCCAGCACCCCGCTCATCGTCTTCGCCGGACAAGAATACGGCACCGGCTCTAGCCGCGACTGGGCCGCCAAAGGCACCCGCCTCCTCGGAGTCAAAGCCGTCGTCGCTCAAAGCTTCGAACGCATCCACCGCTCCAACCTCGTCGGCATGGGCGTCCTCCCGCTCCAATTCCCGGAAGGCATCAGCGCGCAATCGCTCAACCTCGACGGCACCGAAACCTTCGACATTACCGGCCTCAGCGACAGCATCCAACCCCGCCAAGATGTCACCCTCCACATCACCCGCAAAGACGGGTCCAAGGAATCCCACCAAGTCAAACTCCGCATCGACACCCCGATCGAAGTCGACTACTACCGCCACGGTGGCATCCTGCCGTTTGTGCTGCGGCAGTTGATTGCGGAAGCGAAGTAGGGGAAAAGACAGTCTCTCACGGAGGCACAAAGACACGGAGATGAAGGAGAATGAGATCGGGAGCATCATCGTGGATTCGGCCGTGGAGTTGCATCGAAACCTTGGTCCCGGTTTGCTCGAGACGGTCTATGAAGTGACCTTGGCTCGCGCCCTCGAGCGACGCGGCTTGGCAGTCCAGAGGCAAGTAGCCGTGCCAATCGAATATCAAGGAGAGACTTTCAGCGAAGGCTTCCGCGCCGATCTCATCGTAGGCGAACTGGTTATTGTGGAATTGAAGTCCATCGAGCGCGTGACGCCGGCCCACAAAAAGCAGTTGCTAACCTACCTCCGCCTTACCGGCCTCAAGTTGGGCTACCTGCTGAATTTCGGCGAAGCGCTCCTGCGCGACGGAATCACCCGAACCATCAACGGCTCAATCGCCCCCTAACCTCCGTGCCTTTGTGCCTCCGTGCCTTTGTGCCTCCGTGAGAGAAAAATGTAAACTTTAATTTTATGCAAAATATAGGATTAATAAAAATATTAAATTTATTTGGTTTTGATACATGTTCAAGAATCAAAATTGTTAGACATATTGATAAAAAAATTAATATAGAAAGTCTGATTTTTAAAAATTACTTTGAATTATATCAAAAAATACAAAAGAAACCAATTTTCAATAATTTTGATCATATAATTTCATTCATCGCGTCTAGCAAAACGAAAGCAAAGTTTTATGGTATTTATCAAGTTAACGGACATACACAACTGAGGACAGATTTAATCCCTGTTGACGTTCCTTATAGAGAGCAGTGGCTGCTTAATGAATATTACTATAATCTCAAGCGTTTGGAGGAATATGATTTCTTAAGAGATCGGCTCATTATTGAGTGGGGTAAGTCTGCCAAATCATGGCATCAGAAATTACTGCCCCAAAAGGATAAAGAGGTTTTAGAAATTAGACCAAAAGGCGAATCTTTAGAGGTTTTTGACGACTATTTAGATTTTACACTTACTTATGAACAATTAAGCTACATCGTAAATAATTCTGATGCAAATTATGAGTGGCGTGCGCGACTTTCGGCGGTAGCAGGAGTTTACCTTATTCTTGATTCAAAGACAGGGCAACAATATATTGGCTCGGCTTATGGTAGCAAAGGCATATGGGGTAGGTGGGAAGAATATGCAACGAATGGACATGGAAATAATATAACCCTAGTTTCCATTTTAAATGAAAACCCTGAACGAAGAGATGATTTTGTCTTTTCTATCCTTCAAATTCTACCAAAGTCATGCGCAAAAGAAAAGGTTATAAAAATAGAGCATAAATATATGATTAAGCTTGGCACAAAAGTCACTGGATTAAATAATTAAAAATATAATCAAATTTTTAAAATGAGTGAAACCATAAAAGTAAACGAATCAGAAATTCTTCGCTTGATAAACAATCAGCGTGTGGAACACCAAAAATGTGCATTTCATTCACGGGGATCTGGCCTTGGTGATTTTGCCAAATTAGAGTTTTTATTGCGGACAGTCAGCCATAGCGAATTAGAACGCTATCTTGAAATAGTAGATGATATGCGTAGTGGTCACTTGGGGTGTTATTTTTGTAACATGAAGTTATTTTTGTAACATGAAGATACTTGCATTCTGTGAGATCACTTCAGATGGGCGTATCCCCGATCGTTTCTCTGCTTACAAGGCAGAATATGAAATGTTAATCGGAGAAGGAGATCGCTTTGGAAGAAATTATCGAGAAGAAGTTCGTGAGCTAATTTGGGAAAAAGTGTGATAGATATAAACCATGAAAATTGAATATTTTCCAGAAACAGACAGTCTCTACATTGAACTGGCGGATCGCCCTGGTGCTGATACCCGAGAAATTGAAGAAGGAATTGTTTTGGATATCGACGATCAAGGCCACGCCGTTGGCATTGACATCGATCAAGCCTCCAAGCACATGAGCCTGAACAAACTGAACCTTCGCAGACTCCCATTCGAAGTGGAGCAAGTCGCGTAAAAACGACGCTCGATGAAAATCAAATTCTTTGAAGACACCGACACTGCGCTTTTAGAACTCGGTGCAGGCACACCAACCGAAACAAGGGAGGTATCAGAGGATATCACCTTGGATTTAGACGATTCTGCTCAGGTCGTCTCCATCACTGTGGAGCATGCCAGCTTTTGGCGATCTTTTTCCGGCTCGGAAGATAAAGTCCCATCACCTGATTGGCATGGCGAGGTGCTGTCCGAACGCTTGGCAAAAGTTGAAGCTGGCGAAGGAAAATTCCTGACAATTCCTGAGCTCAAGGCCCGACTGGCTGCCGTTTGTGCTGAGGCGAAGTAGAGGAAAAGACAGTCTCTCACGGACACAGAGGTGAGCGAGTATGAGATCGGGAGCATCATCGTGGATTCGGCCGTGGATTTGCATAGAAATCTTGGTCCCGGTTTGCTCGAGACTGTCTATGAAGTGACTTTGGCCCGCGCACTCGAGCGACGCGGCTTGGCAGTCCAAAGGGAAGTCTCAGTGCCAATCGAATACCAAGGCGAGGTTTTCAGCGAAGGCTTCCGCGCCGATCTTATCGTCGGGGATCTGGTCATTGTGGAACTGAAGTCCATCGAGCGCGTGACGCCAGCCCACAAAAAGCAGTTGCTGACCTATCTCCGGTTAACCGGTCTCAAGTTGGGCTACCTGCTGAACTTTGGCGAAGCGCTCATGCGCGACGGGATCACTCGAACCATCAATGGCAACTTAGATTCTGAGCCTCTGTGTCTTGGTGCCTCCGTGATAAAAAAATCCGGGATAATCGCTCCACAAATCCGCCTTCTCATTTTTAGTCTCCGCGAGATAAAGGACTCCCAATCGATCCCTCGGCGCGGATATAAAAGACTGCAACTATGAAGGCCCGCCTTACCAAAGATTTTGTTCTCGAAGCTGCGCAGTTTTTGCCGAAGGCGCCGGAGGGGCATAAGTGCCGCCTCATGCATGGTCACACTTTCAAGATTGAAATCACGGTCGAGGGGGTAGTCGATCCGGAGACGGGTTGGGTTTACGACCACGCGCGCATCAGCGCGGCGATGAAGCCGATCATTCAACAACTCGACCACTCGGTCCTCAACGATATGCCGGGTTTGGAAAATCCGACGATTGAGTTGATGGCGGATTGGCTTTGGAAAAAATTGGAGCCGCAGCTTCCCGGCCTTGCGGAGATTGTGATTCACGAGACACCGTTCGCGCGGTGTTCCTATCGCGGCGAGTAGGTCGGGATCAAATCGGGGTGGTCCGTCGCGGGGCCAGGAAAATTCGGGTTCCGATCGCGGCGAGGCCGATGCCGAGAAGGATCAAGACCCCGCAAGTGGCGACGAGGGGCCAGTTGCCGAGTTGGGTGTTTTTCCAGAGCGAGATCGAGGTCGAAGCGAGCGTGGTGGCGAACATCAGGATGGCCGGGATGAGGGTGAAAGCCCAGCGGCGGCCATGGTCGCGGAGCCACACGGAGGCGACTAGGAGCGCGATGGCGCCCATCATCTGGTTCGCGGAGCCGAAGACCTGCCACAGCATCGGGAGGGAATTGGAGCGTGAGATGAGATACATGAGGCCCACGCAAAGCGAGGTGTTGAACCAAGCACTGGAGAGAATCGGGTGCGGGTTTTTGAAAAGAAATTTCCAGATTTCCTCGAGGAGGTAGCGGTTCAATCGAACGGCGACATCGAGCGTGGTGACGACAAAGCCCTCCAGAAGCAGGATGCCGAGAACCGTTCCAGCCCAGAGCGGGAGGCCGAAGGCCGTGTGGACGAGTGTGCCGGTGGCGAGTGAGACGGCGAGGATGGGGTTTTTTTCGCCGTAGGTGATGAGCCGGTAGTTTTCCCAATCCATTCCGACGAGCAGTGTGAGGATGATCGAGACGGCGAGCATCGACTCGAGAAGCATCGAGCGGTAGCCGACCTTGCGCGCATGGCTTTCGCAGGAAAGTTGACGCGCGGTTGTTCCGCTGGAGACGAGGCAGTGAAAGCCGCTGATCGCTCCGCAGGAGACCGTGATAAAGAGCATCGGCCAGAGCATCCCGACATATTGGAGTCCCGTCTGCGGGTCCCATGCCGGAATCATCTCGGCGGCATTTTGGGGGGCGAGGGGGATTTCTGGAAACCGGCCACTGAATCCTGCCGCGACGAGTCCCGCGACGACGGCGATCATGCCCGCGTAGAGGATTTGGACATTTACAAAATCCCTCGGCATGAGGAGTAGCCACACGGGAATCGCCGAGGCGAGGACTACATAAGCCGTCATTAGGACGCGCCAGGTGTCGGCTGAAACGACAACTGGATGGATAATGCCAAGCCAGACCGAGACCGCGCACAGGGCCGCGGCCATCGAGTAGTTGAGCCACGCCGGAGTGCGGCGCCTGTAGATCATCCAGCCCAAAATCGGGGCGCAGAGTGTGATGAACAGCACGCTGGTCGAGGCGATGCCGCCGATCTTCGCGATGAGGACGGGTTGGCCGTTCTCCACCTTCACCACCGTCGGCAGGCCGTCGCCGTGATGGAAGGGATGCATGCCAAGAGCATCGGCGGGAGTTTGGAGCGCGGCGGCGAGTTGTTCTGTCGTGGCTGGCTCGATGCCGACCTTCTCGGCGGGATACATGCTGGTCAGGGCGGTGACGCTGAGGTTCAGAAAGGTCGCGGTGATCATCAGGAGCCCGATCACCAAAAAACTGACGATTAAAATATAGCCTGTCGGGCCGAGGTAAGTTCTGGCGATGTCAGCCACCGAGCGGCCTTGTTCCCGCGAAGAAATGAAAAGCGTAACCATGTCGTGCACGCCACCGAGGAGGGTTGCGCCAATGACCACCCAGATCAGAGCCGGCAGGTAGCCGTAAACCAGCGCCAGGGTGGGCCCCACGATTGGTCCCGCGCCGGCGATTGCCGCGAAGTGGTGAGCGAAGAGCACATAGGGCTTGGCTGGGACAAAATCTCGGCCGTCGTTCTGCGAGACGGCGGGGGTTTGGTTTTTCGGATCCACGCCAAGGGTGCGCTCCAGAAACGAACCGTAGAAGCGTTCCGCGAGCCAGTAGCACAGGAACGAGCTGGCCAAAATGGTGAGAAGGATCGGACCCACGAGCGGGATGTTGTCGCGGTCAGGATTCCTGTGCAAGCATGGCTCCATGACCACTATCCGCGTCGCTGCCATTTTGGGTTTTCTGGGGGTGAGCCTCGGAGCCTTTGGGGCCCACAGCCTGAAAAACCTCCTCGAATCCTACGGCACCACAGCCATCTGGCAGACGGCTGTCCTCTACCACCTCGTCCATGCGGTCGCCGCCCTTTGGGCCGCAGAAAAACGGCCTGTCGTCGTGTGGGTTTGGACTGCTGGCGTGGCGATATTCTCAGGGACTCTCTACCTGCTCGCGGTGACGAACCTGCGTTGGCTCGGTGCGATTACACCCATCGGAGGGGTTTTGTTCCTGATCGGTTGGTTGATGATCGCCTTCAAAAGAAATTGAACAATTACCCAACGGCTTTGTCATTTTAACGCCATGAAAAAATCCCACGCATTTCTTGTCTGTCTTGGTCTGTCTGCTTGGACGCTCCAGGCCGCGCCGGTGTTGAGTTCCTCGATGAACCTCACCGAAACCGACTCGGCTTACACGGTTCGTCTCGGAGTTCCCGAGAAAACTCCGGTGAATGTCCGCCTCGCTGGGCGCCGGCTTTTGCTGGAGACGAGTGGCGGCGAGAAGGAGCCCCGATACGATCAGAGCCTGCAACTTCCCGCTGCCGTTCCCGACGCGCCGCTTGGCATCCAGCGCGATAGCGGTGAGATGGTTATCACCATTCCCAAGGGTGGCCCTGCGCCCTCCACGGCATCGGCGCCCGATCCGTTCCGCGACGCATTTCAGGGGCTCGATAATTTCGATGCGATGCGCGATGACATGCTCAAGCAGGCGGCGGCGATGATGGGCCAGTTCAATCAAATGGCGAAATCCTCCTCCGGCGGCAGCGGCATCGACATGCTCCAATCACTCCTGAACCAATCCGGTCTCGCGGGTGTGATTGGTGGTGCGGCGGGAGGATTTGAACTCCGGGAGGAAGCCGACCGCTACATCCTCAGCGCCGCCATTCCGGAGGCGCAGGCAAAAAATGTGAGCGTGAATGTGGATAACGACCGATTCGTCACCATCACCACCAAGCAGGACCAGAAAGCCGGCGCGGGAGGCCTCACCGCATTCAGCGCCTCGAGTTCCACCCAATCCCTCACGCTCCCCGGGCCGGTGCGGGTGGATCTGATGAAGATGGATTACAAAAATGGCCGCCTCGAAGTGACGCTCCCGAAATCGTAGGGTGGTTCTTCTTGTTCCTCCGGCGGGTGTGCGGAAGAGTTGGCGGATGGATGCCTATTTCGCGGAGCTGGGAAACTCGGTCTACACTCGTTGGAAGAAGGCGAATTTTTCCTTGGCGGCTTTTCCTGAGATCGCCGTCAAGGCGCTCGAAGCCAAACCAGCCTCACGGCATGTCGATCTGGAGAAATTAACCCGAGATTTTCTTCTTCATGACGAGCAGCCGCATCAATCGTCCTCCGGTTTTGGACAGCCCGAACTCATCGTTTACGACAATCCGAAGTTTTATATTCAGGCCCTCTTCTGGCTCGACGGAACCACTGACATTCACCAACACGAATTCTCCGGGGCTTTCCAAGTGCTCGAGGGCTCGAGCATTCACTCTCGCTATGTTTTCGAGAATGCCGAATCCATCACCGCGCACTTCCGCGTGGGTGACTTGAAGCTCCAAGAGACCCAGCTTCTGGAGCGGGGCGACACCGTGCCGATCGTGTCTGGCCGCTCGTGCATCCACTCCCTCTTCCATCTGGAAACTCCCTCAGTGACGATTGTGATTCGCACCCAATCGGATCCTGGAACGGGACCGCAGTTCACCTACCTCCCGCCGCATCTGGCGATCGATCCGGTTCAAGGGGATTTCCTGACGCTTCGCCGAAAGCAACTCCTCGATGTGCTCGAGCACACCGCGTCACCCGAGTATGCCAGCCTGATTCTGAAAATGATCGGGGCCCTCGATTTCGAGCGTGGATTTTTCACTCTCCAAAATGCCATGGGGCATCTTCGGAATCTCGGAGCTTGGGATCAGGCGTGGGCGGCTTTTTCCAAAAAACACGGCGCCTTGGCCAAGCCGGTGCTTCCCTCCCTTTTGGAAATCATCCGCCGCGACGCCTTGGTGGGTATGAGGGCGAGCATCGAGGATCCCGACCACCGGTTTCTCCTAGCTCTTCTTCTCAATCTCGAAAGTCGCGAAGCCGCCTTGGCTATGGTCGCGCGGCGCTACTCGGGAGATCCGTTGGAAAATATTTTCCATTGGGCTGTGGAGTTAACCCATTGCTTGGAGTCGGGCACTTGGATTCTCAATGCGGAATTTCCCGATGACATCGAGCTCCCGCCCAACGAGCAAGCCCCGCTTTTTCTAGCGGCGCTGAACCACTTTCTCGTCGGGGGAAAAACTCCCCCCGAGCTGAAATCCGTCTCCAAAAAAAATCTGACCAGCCTGCGCGCAGCTTTGGAGTCCTCGGCCTGGAAGATGCTGCTGAAGTAACGCGGCGCGATCAGAGTCCTGCCAAATGGGCGGGCGTGAATTCAATGAGCGGAACGATCTGGTAGAGACCGGCGGCCTCATCGATGTAGGTCGCTAGATCACTTGGTAGGTAAGATGCCGCTTGGCGGGACGGGGATTGGTTCAGAGCGAAAACAAAACCCAAGATGAGAGCTGCGAAGGCCGCCGGGGCAAGCCAGCGTGGAACAAACCAAGGTGACGGAGCATGAGCGGACTGGCGGATGGATCGGAGCACATTGCGCGAAAAGAAGGGCGAGGCTTGGTGCTGGCTGGCCTGTCCCAGCAAATTCCATAGGCCGTCATTTTCGGGAAACTCATTCTTCATGGCGTATCAAACACCGAAGGAGCGCAAAAGTTTCGCAGGAAGTGGATCCATAAAACCTGTGTCGGTGAAATCGCTGGATCAACCGAGGGACGCACGGGCTTTTTGAAGTTCCGCGAGTTTGGCGATCCAGTCTTGCTGGCGCTGGCGGTGGTCGGCGACGACTTCGGCGGGGGCGTTTTGGACGAAGGTTTCGCTCGAGAGTTTTTTGGCGACTTTTTCGATCTCGGCTTCGACTTTGCGAATTTCGCCGTCGAGGCGCTTGGCCTCGGTGGCGGCGTCGATGGTGCCTTCGAGCGGAAGGTAGATCGTGCCGAGATCGGTCGGGCA
>Ga0315901_10006689_pt1 | contig 13767 bp, 10 predicted proteins | sample LakEriMetagenome_10_FD_203761 | JGI IMG/M metagenome (GOLD analysis project Ga0315901, IMG submission 203761) | Freshwater fungal communities from buoy surface, Lake Erie, Ohio, United States - Buoy 2 MA116 | ecosystem: Environmental > Aquatic > Freshwater > Lake | place: USA: Lake Erie, Ohio... | reverse complement strand
AACATCATCACGATGCGAGGACGCTTGAGACTCTTGACCATCTCGGGAATCGAGTGGCAGCCGACAAAGTTCTTTCCTTTGGCTCGCCCCTGAACCAATTCGTCCACTTTCTCGGTGGTCCGGTTGAAAACCGCGACGCGGTATCCGCGGCTTTCCACGTTCAGGGCCAAGTTTTCGCCCATGACAGCCAGGCCGATCAGGCCGAAATCGCACAAATCACTCATGCTCGTTCATCGTTCTGCAAGCGGATTCCCTCGTCGCCGAGGATTGCGGAAGGGTTGGATTCAAGGGGCATTCTAGCCTTGCCCGCCCGCATCATCAATCGACTCGGATTCGGCTGACGAACAGGCCGATTTGACGGTACGCTAAACTTTCCCTAGTGCCGATCTCAGGAAATCCACCGTGGAGCCAAGAACATGTTGCTTTGTCCATCTCAAGGGATCCGATCCCTCCTCCTCCTCGGCTGGCTAGGCGTCGGCATGATCCCGAACGCCGTGATCCCGAGCAACGTGAGATCGGCCGATTGGTCGCAGTTCCGCGGAGGGAAAGCGATGAGCGTCGTCACCGACGCCCGTCTGCCGGATTCATGGCCCGAGACGCCCGTGCCCGCGTGGCGAGCGGAAATCGACGGCAGTGGATGGTCGCAACCCATCGTGGTTGGGGATTTGGTGTTCGTCACCACCGCAGTGGGTTCGAAATCCGTAAAACCCAAAGGGATGACCGGCGGAGTGATGGATCCGAGCACCATGGGCCGGGCGCCGAAACCCAAAGACCCGGTCGAATGGCGATTGGTCTGTCTCCAGTTGTCCGATGGCAAGGTCCTGTGGCAATCCAAGGTCGCCGAAGCCGTACCTGCGTTCGGCAAGCATGCCTCGAATACTTTTGCAACGGAAACCCCCGCAGCCTCGAGCGATACGGTGTACGCGTATTTTGGCGCAGCCGGAATCCTAACGGCCTACGATTTTCAAGGTCAGGCCAAGTGGACTCGATCGTTCGAACCGCAGAAAATCAACAATGACTTCGGGACCGGATCCTCGGTTGTTTTGGCGGATGATCGATTGCTTATCCAGATGTACAACGAAGATTCCGCCGTTCTTGCATGTTTGAGCGCTGTCGACGGTCAAGAGATATGGCGAGCCTCTCGCGACAAAGGGTCCGCCTGGAGCACCCCCATCCTATGGAGGAATATCGATCGCACCGAGGTGGTCACCGGCGGCTCAGGCTCGGTGATCGCTTATGATCTGGTCGATGGGTCAGAACGATGGCGAGTCAGTGGCCTCGATACGTCCTTTTCCTGCTCCCTGGTGGCTGACCCAAGAGCGGTGTATTACGGAACCGCGAGCCCCGGCAGCCGCGCACCCATCGGGGCTGTCGGCGCAGGGCACTTGGGAGACCTCACTCCCGCCAAAGGTCAAAACAAAAGCGATGGCGTTCTGTGGTCGGGTTCCAAAAGCGGAGCCGGGATGCCCTCCCCGATCGTGGTCGGCGAGTACATCTATTTCTTCGGCAATACGATCACGTGTTACGAGACTCAGACCGGGAAAGAGATCTATCGCAAACGAACTCCGGGTGGCAAGCTGATCGCGGGATGTCCCGTTGTCGCAGGGGATCGGATTTATGCGGTGAACGAAGCGGGAGACACGTTCGTTTTTGCGACCGGTCCCGAGTACAACGTCCTCGCGGAGCTGAAAACCGGGAACAAAAACGAAGTCTATTGGGCGACTCCCGCCATCGCAGGGGATGCATTGCTGCTCCGATCTTCGGACGCGTTGTACTGCTATCGGTAGAGATTGACGACGCAATCGCCGCGATGGCTGGAAATCGCTACGATCTTGGGGAGTCGGACCTCCTCACTGATTGCACCGAATGATGCCTTACCTGCTGAACTTTCTCTACGCCTTGCTGCTCGTCCTCGCGAGTCCGTGGATTCTGTGGCGGCGCATCACTCAGGGACGGTATCGGAGGGGATGGCGCGAGAAATTGCTCGGTTTCATCCCCGAACCGGCCGCGAGACCATCCGCCACCGACTTATCGCAGCAACGGCCCCCTCGCATCTGGTTCCACGCCGTCAGCGTTGGTGAACTCCAAGTGATCCGACCCGTCATCGAACTGGCAATAAGCGAATGGCCTGAGCTGCAAGTGATCGTCACCACTTCGACCGACAGTGGTTACGAACTGGCGAAGAAGCTCTACGCAAAGCACCATGTTGGATTTGCTCCCCTGGACTTCACGTGGGCCGTTCACAAAGCCCTCGACCGAATCGAGCCCGATTTGGTGGTCATGACGGAAATGGAGTTATGGCCCAATTGGTATCGCGCGACCTTCCAACGCAAGATCCCGATCGCCATCATCAATGCGAGGTTGAGCGAGCGATCGCTCCGAGGCTACCAACGCGCCGCGCGGTGGATCGTTCCCACACTGAAACAGGTTGCGTGGATTGGAGCCCAAAGCGCTACCTACCGCGATCGTTTCTTGAAATTGGGTTATCCCGAAACGCAAATCGAAGTGACCGGCAATATCAAGTTCGATGGCGCAACGCCCGATCGTGAACATCCCGAGGTGGTGCATCGACGCCAACTGCTGTCGCTAACCAAGTCACCGAGCGCCGACCCACCGATCGTCTGGCTGTGCGGCAGCACGCAGGCTCCCGAGGAAGCGCTCTGTCTCCATGCCATGAAGAACCTGCTGCCTCGGTTCCCTCATCTGCGCATGATCCTGGTCCCCAGGCACGCGGAACGATTCGACGAGGTGGCGCGTCTGGTTGAGTCGAGCGGATTGCCTTGGATTCGGCGAAGCCAACTCCATGACGATCCCGCAGGGACCGAATGGCGTATTTTTCTCGCCGATTCGGTCGGCGAGCTTCGCTGGTGGTGGGGGCTGGCCGACATCGGGTTCGTCGGCGGGAGCTTTGGTTCGCGCGGGGGACAAAACATGATCGAGCCGTGCGCCTACGGGGTGGCGACCTCGTTTGGCCCCAACACGCGCAATTTTGCCGACGTCGTTCAGTTGCTTATGGAGTCCCAAGGGGCCGTGCAGTTCCAGGACCCGTCGGAACTCGAACCCTGGGTCGCTGCGATGATCGAAAAATCGGCTGAACGGTGCGAACTGCAAGCGAGAGCCAAGGAATTGGTTCAAAAACAACGCGGAGCCGTCCAGAGGACATGGTCGCGACTCACAACGCTGATCCCCCGCCACCCAGATCGCCCAATTCTGGTAGAATAAGTGGCGCGGCAGCAGAGATTGCACGAGCCTACCGCCAGCCTGGATCCACGAAGTCAACAACGTCTCCTAGAAAGAGCCAGAGCCTATGAGTACGGGCGAAGGGGCCAATACCTCCTTTGAAACCATGCGTGGACGGGATTACCCGACCCTACGCCAGTTCACGCTGTTCCTGGAAAATCGCGTCGGACAACTCCTCGAAGTGGTCCGTCGCTTCGAAGTCGCTGGAATCCGAATCGCCGCGTTTTCCATCAGTGACGCTGCCGAATGCGCCTTCGTCCGATTCATCGTGAGCCATGCCGAACGAGGCCGCGAAATCCTCGAGCGGGCTGGGCTGTCGATCATCGAAAGCGACCTGATCGGCGTCGAACTCCCCGAAGGAGGCCAGCCTATGCAGCAGGTCTGCACCACGCTCCTTCAAGGGGAAATCAATATCGTTCAAGCCTACCCTCTCCTGGTCCATCCGCACGGACAACCGGGGATTGCAATCATGGTCGATAACACCGAAGCCGGCCTCGAACTCCTGGCCCGCAAAGGCTTTCGCTTGATCACCGAAGGAGATTTGCTCGACTAGTCCCCGCGTGACAGAGTCCATCATGGCAAAGCTCTTTCTTCCTCTCTTCTCGGCTTGTTTCCTCGTGCACACATTCCTCGCCATCTCTCTTGTGGCCGAGGATCCCTCCCCAACATCGCAGGTTTGGGTAGGCGAAATACCCTTCGTTATTCCCGCAGGCTGCTCGCTTGAACAAGTCGCTGAACCGAAGTTGTGCACGTGGCCGATCGTAGCGACCTGGGACCCCAGCGGAAATCTCGTCGTCGCCGAGTCGGTATGGAACCGCGAGCCGGTCCAAAAGCAACTTGAAACGCGACCGCACCGCATCGTTCGATTGATCGATTCCGATGGCGACGGCCGATTCGATCGCCGGCAAGTCGTGGCCGAGTCCCTTAGTTTCCCCGAAGGAGTGCTCTGTCTGGGCAACGACATCCTCGTCACCGCACCCCCACAGATCTGGAAGCTGACCGATGCCGACGGAGACGGTGTTTGCGAATCGCGCGAGGTGTGGTTCGATGGCCAGACGCTGACCGGCTGCGCGAACGATCTTCATGGGCCTTGGCTAGGTCCGGACGGTTGGATCTATTGGACGAAGAGCGCCTTTGCGCAGCAGACGCACGAAGTCCTGCACCGCGGGAAATTCACGAGCACCGCGTCGCATCTCTATCGCCGCCACCCGAGCGGCGGCCCGATCGAACCGGTAATGACCGGAGGTATGGACAATCTCGTCGATGTGGCCTGGCATCCGAGCGGCGAACGGTTCTTCTGCGCGACCTTCCTGCACCACCCAGGAAACGGGATCCGCGATGGCATCGGCCATGCGATGTTCGGTTCCGTTTTTGGAAAACCGCACGCCGTTCTCGATGGCCACGCCAAGACGGGACCCCTCATGGAGCCGTTGGTCGAAATGGGACCGGCGGCCCCAGCGGGCTTGCTGTATTTGAACACCATTTCCCAACGCCTTGCTTCTCAGGCGCACCCGCCCGCAAGCAAGGCTGTTTCCGGCTATCTCGCTGCTGCCCAGTTCAATTTGCACAAGGTTTCCGTCCATCCGCTCTCCACCAGTCCGGATTCGGCTGGGTACGATTCCGCATCGATCGACTTGGTCGCCTCGCCGCGCATCGACTTTCATCCCGTGGATGTGCTCCTCGATCGCGATGGGTCGTTGATCATCGTCGATACCGGTGGATGGTACGACCTGTGCTGCCCGAGTTCAGGGACCGATCAACGCGTAGCGCTGGGAGGGATCTATCGCCTGCGCGGCGCGACGATGTCTCAAGCGGAAAGCCACTCGACCGACGCATGGGCTCGGACTTTGATCGCAGACCCCAACCGCGAAGATGTTTGGCAGCAAATTCATGACTCGCTCAAATCCGATTCGGTCGACGTGCGGTTGTCGGCGCTCAACTTGATCTCGCTCTATCGCCATCCAGGCTCGCGCGATGCAGTTCGAGAATGCTTGGATCGCTATGCGTTTGGCCGTGACCGAGACGCTCGCACGGCACGCCTCGCCGCCGAATGCCTTGGGCGAATCGGTCTGCAGGGACCATCTGCCGGGGGTACGGACGATTACCGCGATCTGCTTCGATTGATCGATGCCTACCCTTCGGATCGATCGATTCAACATGCCGTGATTCTGGCGTTGATGGCCGGAGACCAGCTCGACATCGTCCGCGCTGGTCTGGCTCAAGCGTCCATTCCGGTCCGTTCGGCGTGCGGAATCGCTTTGGACCAGCGGCAAGCACTGCGCGAGGAGGATGCGCAAGCGATCTGCCGGTTGGCATCGAGCGGTGATTCACGCACTGCGAATGTGGCGATGGATATCCTCCAGCGTCATCCCCAGTGGGCCGACCGCGCAGCCCCTTGGCTGGAGGACCGATTCCTGCATGGAAGCGATTTCGAAATCGAAACGCTCGCACCGATCCTAGCGCGTTGGAGCGGGCAAACTTCAGTGCAGTTACTTGTTCAGAAATGGCTCGGTCAGGCAACGAGCCTCGGGGCGATCCAGCAGCAGTGCTTGGTGCAGACGCTCGGGAGCTCCACCGATCGACCTTTGCCCGAGTCCTGGGCCGAACCGCTTGCGCGCTGGATCGGCGAGGTGGATAGCGATCATCCGCTGGCCGAAGTCGTGGCCAGGCTACCGTTGGGAGAGTATGGCGCGATGATCGCCGAATCACTCCAGCAGCAGATCGCGAAGAGCGATGCCTCTGTGCCGCGAGGATGGCTGGTTTGGTCGCGCGGCCTGCCAGCCGGCTCCACCCTTCCGGCCGACCGCGAACGAGTCTTGGTCGCGCAATGCCTCGACGGTCCAAGCGAAGTTCGCAAGTTGGCTTTGGGGACACTGCAGCGGATCGAGCTAACCGATCGAAGCGCGGCCAGCGAACTGATCCGCGGGTTGGACCGATTGGGGCCGCTGGAACTGCCGCAGGCGCTCGATGGGCTGCTTCGCGGGAACGACTCGGCAATCGACGCCGAAGTGCTGGAAAAATTGGCGACGACCGACGGAGTCAAATCGCTGAATATCGATCGAACGATCGGCTTGTTGCGTCAACGGGACCCCAAGGTGGTGGAATCGTGGCGGGAAAACCTGATGCGATTGCAGCAACCGCCGGCCGATATCGCGGCTGCGGTGGATCGTTGGGTGACGGAACTCCCTGCCGGTGATCCCAAGCAAGGGTATCACGTGTTCCGATCGGACAAGGCAGCCTGCAGCGCCTGTCATCGCATCGGATATGTAGGAGGGAACACGGGGCCCATCCTGAGCCAAATCGGTCGCACCCGTTCTCGCCGCGATCTGATCGAAGCCATCGCCTTTCCGAGCGCTCGACTGGAGCAAAGCTATCGCAGCACCAAGATCCAGACCTCCGACGGGGAAGTCCTGAACGGCTTGATCGTCGAGGAGAGCGCATCGTCGATCGCATTGCAGGTCGCCGCCGACCGTCGAGTCACTGTGCAACGCAACGACATCGAAGCCATGGAACCGAGTTCCGTCTCGATCATGCCCGCAGGGTTAGAGCAGCAATTGACCCGCCAGGAACTGGCCGACTTGATCGCTTTTTTGGAGAATGCCAAATGACCTCAACCGACGAAATGCCCCTTCGCAAAATCGATCACGTTCGATTTTTTGTCGGAAACGCGCGGCAATCGGCTTACTTCTATCGCAATGCCTATGGGTTTGATGTGGTTGCGTACGCGGGGCTCGAGACCAAGGTCAAGCACGAGGCCGGATACGTGGTTCGCCAAGGCGGCATCACTTTTGTCCTCGTTTCGCCGCTCCGAGCCAATCATCCCGATGCATCGAGGTTGATCCTGCACGGGGATGGTGTGTCGGACATCGCCTTGCAAGTCGACGATGTCCGGCGCGCGTACCATCTCGCGATCGAGCGCGGTGCGGTTGGCGTGATCGGCCCGACCGAGCTGAAAGATGATTTCGGAGTTTATGAGTACGCCACGATCCGCGCGTATGGTGATACGACCCACACGTTCGTCAACCGCGACCGGTATCACGGTGCGTTCGCGCCGGGTTTCGATCCGATCGATCCATCGCGCTACAACCCGGCGACGTACCATCCCACCGGCTTGCTGGCGATCGACCACATCGTCGGCAACGTGGAGTTGGGCAAGATGAACGAGTGGGTCGAGTTCTATCGCCGTGTCCTCGGTTTTGAGCAACTGGTCTCGTTCGACGATCAGGACATCTCCACCGAGTACTCCGCCTTGATGAGCAAGGTGGTCCAAGGGGGACGGGGGCGTATCAAGTTCCCGATCAACGAGCCGGCCCATGGCAAACGCCGCAGTCAGATCGAAGAGTACATCGACTTCTATGGCGGAGCTGGGGTTCAGCACATCGCGATGGCCACCAACGACATCATCAAGACCGTCTCAGCCCTCCGAGCCAACGACGTTTCCTTCCTGCGCGTCCCGCGAACGTATTACGATGACCTGAAGGACCGCGTCGGGAATATCAAGGAGGATATCAACGAACTGGCCGAGCTCGGCATCCTGGTCGATCGAGACGACGAAGGTTACATGCTGCAGATTTTTACCAAGCCGGTTCAAGACCGACCAACCTTGTTCTTTGAAATCATCCAACGCGAGGGAGCCAAGAGCTTCGGGAAAGGGAACTTCAAAGCCTTGTTCGAAGCCATCGAACGCGAGCAGGCCCTGCGAGGAACTCTGTAGGTGAGGCCGTCATGATCGCGATCCGAAGCATCCGAGACTTTTACGCATTCGAGCAGCATGTCGCCACGTGCCGGGCCCAGCGCGGGTTGCCGATGGTCGATGCCTGGTATCAGATCCCGGTTTTTTATTTTTCGAACCCAGCAGCAGTCATCGGCAACGGAGATTCCGTGTGGGCTCCGATCGGCTCGCAGGAACTTGACTTTGAGCTCGAGATCGCCGCGATTATCGGCAAGGAAGCGAGCAACCTGCCCGCCGACGATTCGGCCATGGAGTGCATCGAGGGTTTTACGATCTACAACGATTTCTCAGCCCGCGATCTGCAGCGCAAAGAGATGGCAGTGGGGCTGGGTCCAAGCAAAGGAAAGGATTTTGCCAACGCATTCGGTCCTCGCATCGCGCCATGGGAAGAGCTCAAGGATCGGTACCGCGATGGCAAGCTCGATTTGGAGATGACCGCGAAGATCAACGGCCGCGTGGTATCCTCGGGGAATGCCAACAGCATGTACTGGACCTGGCCGCAGATCCTGGCGCACGCCAGCCGCGATACCAAATTGCTCCCGGGGGATGCGATCGGTTCGGGGACCGTGGGGACCGGTTGCATCCTGGAATTGACACCGGATGTGGTAGGGGGTTGGTTGCAGCCGGGCGATTCGGTGCAACTGATCGTCGAGCGGATCGGCACGCTCGAAAACCCGATCATCGCCAATCCAAACGCGACATAAGAACGATCGATCGATTCTAATCCGGAGCCATTGCGATGCCTCATTACGTGCAACTCGGCAGCTTGCCACCCAAGCGTCACACGCGCCACGAAACCACTCCTGGCTATCGCAACGAAGGAATTTTTTACGAGGAGGTGATCACGACGCAGGGGTTCAGTCGCGCGTACAGCATCGTCTACCACTTGCGTCCTCCGACACGCGTCAAACATATCGAGCCGATCGGTGTGCAGCCGATTCACGCCGCTCCCCAAGAGGTGCTTCGGCACATGCATCTGAAGACGGGCAAGCTCGAGGCCGCGGGAGATCCCATCACGGGACGCATCCCGCTCCTGTTCAACGCCGACGTGACGATGAGTCGCTGCCGACCGGCCAAACCGCAGCAGGAGCTGTATCGCAACGCTCGTTCGGACGAATTGCTGTTCGTGCATGCCGGGCATGGCAAACTGGTCACGCACTTTGGCGAGTTGCCGTTTCGGCCTATGGACTACATCGTGATTCCCAAGTGCACGACTTACCTCATCGAATCGAATCCGGAATCGAATGCCCAATCCGTGCCGCTCGATTTGCTCGTCGTGGAATCGCATGGGGATTTGGGTTTCCCGCCTCGGTACCTCAATCCCGACGGCCAGTTTCGGCTCGGAGCGCCATTTTGCGAGCGGGACTTGCACGGTCCCACTGCGCTGCGCACCATCGACCGAGACAAAGATACCCCGATCGTGATCAAGGATGGCGACCGCTGGATGCGTTATGTCCTCGCGAATCATCCGTTCGATGCGGTGGGATGGGACGGGATGGTGTATCCGTTCACGTTCAATGCCGACGATTTCGAACCGATCACGGGAACGATCCATCAACCGCCACCGATCCATCAGACGTTTCAAGCGTCAGGTTTTGTGGTGTGTACGTTCGCGCCTCGGATGTTGGATACGCACCCGATGGCGATCAAGGTCCCGTACGCGCACAGCAACGTCGAGTCGGACGAAGTCTTGTATTACGTCCGCGGTCAGTTCGGGAGTCGCCGAGGAGTCGAGCTGGGCTCGATCACGCTCCATCCACACGGGATCCCACACGGTCCGCATCCCGGCACGATTCTTGCCAGCATGGCGATGCAGCGCACGGACGAGTTGGCGGTCATGGTCGATACGTTCCGTCCGCTCGAGGTGGCTGCCCCAGCCGTGGCGCTCGACGACCCCAGCTATCCTTTCTCATGGCTTGAGTAGCGCGAAGCGTCGCCACGCTTCGGAGCGCAGGTATCGAAAATCCTCGAAAAACGCGAGGAAATCCCGCTCTGGAGCGAGGGCCACAATCGCTGGTACCTTGGTCGCGCTGCGAGTTGGTGTATATTCCCAAGCATGAACCAACAACGCTCCATCCAATACGACGTCGTCTACGGACGCGATTGTTCCCGCGAACTGGTTAGCGTGGCTACCCATCAGCGCGTGCTGCTGGTGACCGATCCCCAGCTTTGGGACAAGTACGGCCCGAGGTTCGCTTCGTTGCAACCCCAACTGGTCATGACCCGGACCATGGAGTCGAGCATCCTCGAACAGGAACATGCCTCGCTGCAACCCTTTGACTTGGCAATCGGTTTGGGTGGAGGGATGGCGATGGACATCGCCAAGTACCATGCCTGGAAAGCGGGCCAGCCGGTCTATCAGGTTCCCACCGCGATTTCCGTCGATGCCATGTTCTCCTACCCGATCGCGCTGCGCATCGACGGCAAGGTTCAATATGTCGGAGAGATGATTCCCAAGAAGATCTATTGCGACTTCTCAATCCTTCAATCGGCTCCACCGGTCATGAACCGCTCGGGAGTCTGCGATCTGCTCAGTTGCCACACCGCGTTGTTCGACTGGAAGCTGGCCGTGGCGCGCGGCCGGAGCCAAATGGACCAAGCCCTTTACGATCAAACTGCGAATCTCCTGCAGCAGGTCAAGGACCAATTGCAGGAGATCTACGACGTGACCGAAACCGGTCTGCGGATGCTGATGGAGGGATTTCGGTTCGTCGCGGTCGAAAACTACCGCGTCGGCCATTGCCAATACGAAGAAGGCTCCGAACACTTTTTCTACTACTGCCTGGAGGCGCAGACTCGCAAGCATTTCTTGCATGGCAAAGTGATCAATCTCGGTATCCTGCTGATGAGTCTCTTGGAGGATAACGACGTGGCATCCATCCGGTCGATCCTGCATTCTGCGGGTGTTCCGATCCATCCGGATTCGATGGGGATCACCTATGAGGATGTGCGTACCGCACTGCGAAGCTGCAATCAATATGTTCGCGAGAAAGGGTACAGCTACTCGATCTTGAATGAACGCGAAATCACCGAGGATTTTATCGATTACGCGATGGATGTACTTCGCTCTGATTTCGATCCGACCGACCGAGCTTGATTGCGATTCATGCTGCCACTGCCCCAAGTTTTTCTGAGGTTTCGAGCCGCCCACTATCTTTACTGGGCGATGTCGTCGGCGTTTCTCGGTTATTGGGTTGTCTACTTCGAGGGGGAGCGACGGTTCCCCGCATCCGAAATCGGCTGGATGATGTCGATCTACGTCAGCGCAGCCATGGCGGGCCAGTACGCTTTTGGTTTTGCTTCCGACAAACTGCGGAGCATCCGCGCGCCGGTGGTTGGAGCCGCGTTGCTCTTTGCAGCGGTAGCGGCATCGATGCCAATGCAGACCGGGACGATTGGGATTCGCACGACCATGGCGCTGTTGGGTTTCTTGCAACAGCCGATCGGACCGATGCTGGATTCCTGGACGCTCAAGTATCTTCACCATCATGCGCAGCCCAACCGTTTTGGGCAAATACGCAGTTTCGGTTCGCTTGGATGGGCGACCATAGCCCTCCTCACCGCCTATCTCATGCTCTCGGTCTCTTGGAACATGTTGTTCGTCGTGGCGGTCATTGCTGCGCTGTTGCTGAGTATGGTAGCTCTGACGATTCCCGATTTCTTGGAAACCAGTTCTCTGGAGTCATCCGGCAAGACATCGCTGACCATGGGACGTTCGCTCGTGGATCTGTTCGGCAATCCTGCCTACCTCTACATTCTGGCGGTCGTGTTCTTGATGTATCTAGGAGTCCAGACGACCTTTAACTTCCAGGGCTTGCTGATCAAGGGAACCGGAGGTGGATTGGCGGAATTGGGCTGGACGTTCTTTTTCGGCGTGATGAGCGAGATGCCAGCGATGTTCCTGTCGGTGTGGCTGCTGCCTCGCATGTCGGCGCGGAGACTGATGACCATCGCGGGAATGTTGTACATGCTGCGATACGGATTGATCATCTACTTCCAGACGTCATGGATCGTGATGCTGACCGCATGCCTGGAGGGACTGGCCTTCGGCCTGCTCCTCTCCTCGCTTCGCAGCTATGTCTTTTCCGTCGTCGATGAGGAAGTGCAAACACTTGCGATGACGGTGGTCGATGCCACGTTTTTGGGTTTGACCGTGATCGTGGGTGGGGTGGTTGGGGGGTGGTTGATCGAACAATTCTCGGTATTCCACATGGTGGCTGCGTGCGCGATCAGCAGCGGCTTGGCGCTGATATTGCTCCTGGCGGGCGGGCGATGGGAAACCTCGAAACCCAACGTATGAGTTTTGAAGATGCGTTTGTTAGCTCTTAAAGCCTCGAAGTACCACGATTTCCTTGTTCTAGCCATCGCGGAACAGGATCCCCTCGTCCTCGGTGACCGTTTTCGTTATCCTGCCATGGTAATACGCTCGATTGCATTCATTGCCATACTTCTTACGCTCACCGGCTGCGACGGTGGCCGTGGGGTGGCACCTTCGACCCAATCACGACTCGAAACGGCTGTGACATCGGGCGCGGCATCCTTCGATTTCGCAGCGGACACTTCGTTCGCGTGGGACCGAACCTACATCTTCGATTGCTATTCCAGCCGCGCGTCGGTAGAGAATGCGTTGGGCTTTTCGTGGCCTGATTTCAGAAACACCCAAATTGAGTCCTCTGATTCAGTCGTGTTGGTCATCTTCGTTCAGAATGGCAAAGTCGTCGGTTGGTACGAACAGCCGCGAAATATCGAGTTGGGAGGACTCGCGAACGACAAAGGCTACGGACGGTCTGAGGCGGTGTTCAACATTGATCGCAGCACTGGTAGGATTGAATTGAAGGTTCGCACTCCAGCAACCTCCGGCTCGGGATAAATCGGGTAAGGGTGGTCATTTCTGACCACCCTCCCCACACCACCACGGCATGCGGGTCCGCACCGGGCGGTTCCACGAAGATGAGCAAGCTCGGCCCATAAAGTCTTCAGACTCAAAACTCCTTGCTCTGCTAACCAAGCATTCGTCATACCAACGCCACTCGCAATCGTCTTGGCCATGTGCCAAGGACCTTTACGACTCCTACCGTGCCGGATAGCCTGTCTTCGCGGGACGTTCGTTGCCAGCAAGTTCCGGATGCGTGTGCGAACAGTTTCAACTGCGAGGCGATCGCGGCATCGTCCGGTCGGACTGTTGAACCTGTGGTCCTCATGCATCCGGAGTCCGGTAAACTCGGATCTCCTGGCGTGCGGTGGTTCCCTCGCGACAAGCCGCTTGATGGCTCCTCCTTGTTCTTCATGGTTCAGCCCTTCCTGGATTCCATTGGGATTGGAAGTCCAGTACTACGGCCTCTGCTGACTTCTGTGTTGCCCAGTTCCCGCTTTCGCAGGTCTGTTCCTGGCTTTCAGTCTTCGAGATGACTTACTCCCTGGAGCAGCGCAGATCTCCCCGTATAAGAGCATTGATTTCCTCTGCACAAGTTCACCCTTTACCAAATCAGTCGATAGGCGGTGATGTCTTTCTTGGGGCATTCGTGATGTTGGGCTCACTCGCCTGACCGATCCGGCCTTGTAGAATGTTTCTGTTCGTAACCTCGCAGATTTGGTGAGAATGCATTCGAGTAGGGAGTGACGCACTGATGGCAGTCTACAGACTCGACGCTTACCCAACCATTCGCAGGCTTCCTTCCCACGGTCGGTCACCCTTCCGCAGTTGCCCTCACCTCGTGCTTGTTCCCTTGAAGTGGTCATTTGGTATACTAATCTCCTAGAGATACCTATCTCGCACAGGGGACTTAAACCCCACA
>Ga0315901_10006681_pt1 | contig 13775 bp, 13 predicted proteins | sample LakEriMetagenome_10_FD_203761 | JGI IMG/M metagenome (GOLD analysis project Ga0315901, IMG submission 203761) | Freshwater fungal communities from buoy surface, Lake Erie, Ohio, United States - Buoy 2 MA116 | ecosystem: Environmental > Aquatic > Freshwater > Lake | place: USA: Lake Erie, Ohio... | reverse complement strand
CAGCGCCCAATAGCCCAGCCGTTAAAGCGATCATTGGGTTGCGGCATACGTTTGAACACCATTATGAAATCGCTGAGTTCCTCTTGCGCTTCCTCGTTGGAACCCCAGTACCACCCCCGTATTTGGTTCATTTTTGATGTTATTTCGCTCGACAGCGTCCCCCGACGGTACAAATGGCGGACAATTTGGCACCATTTGCCAATACAAATGTCGTCGCATATGTCCGATGAAGTTGGCAGTCTTTTTTCGGTCGCAATGAATTCGCGCACCATGTTGGGCATAAAATGTGAAGGTTTTTCAGGAATTAAAAGGTTCCATAGTTTGTAGATGCGCCACTGTTCAGAGCCGTAGGACTGCAATCCACGGATACTGAAGAATTTAATAGGTTTGTCTTTTTGAATTATTGCCGGTGGTTCCATGTGTATACAATCTCGTTTCAATTGCGGACAAAAATGAATGCCGTTTTGGCATGGAGTCGATGTGCAACGCCGATTCCAACGAGGAGCTTACGGGCTCCGGATTCCCTTTCCCAGCGACCCGGGGAGAGGAGAACTACTGCGAGGGTTTGGTGCCTCCGGATGCAAACGCATCCTGGGGCGCCTTCACATCTGCACCCCCGACGACCTGGGGGGATGCAGATCGATGCAAAGGTCATGATGATGCAGACATGTCTGCGTCAGCGGCGCCGCCACTGTTGTTAACGACAGTGACGATGCCGTCACCGCTGTTGGAGGGACAACCTCCACAGCCTATTTCAAAGTCCAAGAAGGCCACAAATGGTCTGACTGGTAAAGCGTCCGCTATCTGGGAAGGGGACTATTGTGAATGTTATCCTTGGGAAGCTTTTACTCATTGTCGGCTTCAGCGCGTGCAAGCGCTACTGCAAGCAATAAGTGCTCGGCACAAGCAAGCACCCCAGGCATCAGCAGCGCCGTCTCCGCTGTTAAAGGGTCAAGAACCTTCAAAACAGCCCGAAAAACCCAAGAAGGCCACAAATGGTCTAACTGGCAAAGAGACGACTCAGGAAGACGACTACTGGGAGCGACCGCATTGTCAGCTTCAGCGCGTGGAAGCGCTACTGACAGCGATCAGAACCCGCCACAATGCAGCTCGCAAAGCCTCTACATCTGCGCTTCCGACGGCCCGGAGAGCAGCTCAACCGCTTCCAGAACGGCCTGCAAAGGCTAGGAAGTCCTGGGCGCCCAAGACGCCTGGTGGCCGGCAACCGCAACAACGGCAGCGCGTGGCAAAGCTTGTCATAATGTTACCAGACTATTCCGCTGTTTACGCAGGCATGCAACCCACAAAGAAGCTTCCACGGGCTGATGTGCTGGGGGGCAAATCAAAGCTACATGACCGGGCTGTCGGCAACGCCGCATATGGTCTTGCAAACGGTTTGTCGGACATGAGGGAGCACGCGGCAGCCTATTTTAGTCTGTGCAAGGATGAAGTGGATGACTCCGGCCAACGTCAGAATTGTCTGAGTCGGTTTAAGCTGCTGGTGCGGCGGCTGATGCGACTGGTGCGGATGGCGCGGCAGGTGCTTGATGTTGCTCAGCGCGCTTACGGTGCGCCAACAAAAGCAAACCTCGCAGATGCTGCGACGTTAGTCCGCGAGTGCGACGAAGAGTTGCCCAAGACTATTAACCGCGCCTGGTTCTGGGCAAACCTCGAGATTTGCAGTGTGGACGCAACCGCGACCAAAAAATCTGAAAGTTGGAGTGTCTTGTTTGCAAAGTGGGTTGGAACCGAGAAGTTGCCGGAGTGCGACAGTCTTGCTGTGGGCGAGTTGCGGTGGCGCCCATTCAAGAAGTATTGCTCGATGACCTGTGAACGAGCATTTACAGCCAAGTTTTGGTCGACCAAAGTGACTATTAAGCGGTAGGTGAATCAAAAAAGAGGGGGGAAGAGGGGAAAATTAAAAACATATTTAGCGAAAAACAAAAAAAACTTTTTTGACAAAAATGAATGTTGTTTTAACATGGACTCGATGTGCATCACCGATTCCATGGAGGGGCTTACGGGCTCCGGATCCACTTTCTTGACGACCCCGGGAAAGATGGACTATTGCGAGGGTTTGGTGCCTCCGGATGCAAACGCATCCTGGGGCGCCTTCACATCTGCACCCCCGACGACCTGGGGGGATGCAGATCGATGCAAAGGTCATGATGATGCAGACATGTCTGCGTCAGCGGCGCCGCCACTGTTGTTAACGACAGTGACGATGCCGTCACCGCTGTTGGAGGGACAACCTCCACAGCCTATTTTGAGCGCGGCACCCGACGCCAGCGGACTCAATCAACCAGCGGATGGCAAACCGCTCCGCCATAAGCGGAAAAAGCCCAAGGTGCGTAATCCGCTTCCAGACCGCGTCAAGTTGCCCGAGAGACGTGCTCTGACGGACGAACCCCGCGACAACCCAAAGGATGAAAGGCCGGCAGTCGTTAAGCTCATCATCGCTAGTAACCTCGGCGTCGACGCCGAAGATGTCGGAGCCTATCTCGGTGTGAAAGATCCCAATGGGGAGCGAATCGCCGACGTTTTAGGGGGGAAGTCCGAGTCGTGCGATAGAGCTGTTGGTGACGCCGCGCGCAACCCGACCTGCTCTGACTCAGCTTTTGCACAGTACTGCGCATTGCTGAAAACAGAGCCCACTGAGGATCTTCGGGCCACTTTTGAGGAGCAAGCGGTGTTTGCGCGTATAATCGTCTTGAAGGCTTTCGGCGCCAACGCTTCGCAGACGCAGTTTACCGACGCTGCCACACTTGCGCGAGAGTGTCGCGAAGAGTTGCCTCGTAGTGTGTGCCAGCACACGTTTTGGGAAGGACTGCAAATATTCCGGACCGAAGTGACTCAAACTCGGGCTTCCAAACGTTGGCGGATTTTGTTCGCCGAGTGGACGGGCCCCCGCGGGGTTTTAAGAAACGGAGCTTCAGCGGCAATGCCCGAAATCGGATGGTACCGATTCTCGGCCATCAAAGGCCGAAATGGGGCGCCTGCCGAGATGACGGCGAACTTTTGGGTCTCGGGGGCCATAGTGCCAAAATGAGAGGGGGGAAAGAGAAGAAAAAAGGGAAAAAGGAGGAAAGGGAGGAAAAGGAGGAAAAAAGGGGAAAGAGGAGAAAAAAAACAAAACAAAAAACAAAACAAAAAAACTTTTTTGTAAATTGTAAAAAAGCCCAAACATTCGCGGAAAACAATTCATTTTTTTCGCAATGACAAAAATGAATAACGTAGCTGCATTCATGGCATCAAACCAGCTAAACTTATTAACGCCTGCAAACGCAGCTGAACCCACGAACGGAATTCCGGCAGAATTCCGTTCAACCATGAATACATCAGTTGTGGTTAAAATTCGGATATGCCGAACAGCGCCATCACACAAAAAAACCAAAGGCACCCACGTTTGGTGCGGTCAAAAGAGGAAGAACAAAGATCCTCGCAGCCGTGATTTGCCTGGCGGCAAATTTAGCGGTATCGACGCGGACTTGGTTGCGGCCGCAAACACTGCGCGCCCGCTAGACGCTATAGTGTGGATAGCGGAAAAGTACGGAGTTGAGATGGGCATAATACAGTTCTATCTCGACTCAATAATCCTAGTTGCGGATAAAATCGCTGCGCTAGGAGTTGAAGTGGATTTGTTCATAATTGCCACTTTAGTTCGGGAGTGCACAGAAGAACTCCCGGAAAAAACAAATCCCAGGACCTTTTGGGATAATCTTGACTTTGTGAGTGTTGACAAAACAAGCACAAAAACTACTAAACAATGGATGCTTTTCTGCGCTGAATGGCGCGGAGAAGATCTCTGTCAAACGTCAGAAACCCGGGAACACATCAATCTGGGTTGGCAGCTAATCGAAAACATCCGTTCGAACGGAGAAGACGGTGCTGCGAAGGACAGCGCGAAATTTTGGGCTCCCGGAACAAGGCTTGTGGCGGGAGAAATGAGCCCCAACACGAAGAAAAGGTGAGTGTGTTTTATTTTTGCTGTGCTGCGTACGTATTGAATCGTGTTTTGTATCTCAGTCGCAACGTAAAACATGAACACGCGAGTTCGAGTGTCGGCTGCGGTGCGGAACCGATTATTTTATGAAAAATTCAACGGAAATTCGGTTGGCTGGTGCTTTTGCTGCGGCTGCAAAGTTGAAGTGAACCAACTGCAGTGCGGTCACGTTAAATCGGTAGCAAATTATTTGCGCGAAAACGCCCCCTGGTACGTGATTAACAACATTAACAATTTGTTGCCGGTGTGCTCGACATGCAACCAAAGTATGGGCGACAAAAACTTTTACGATTTTGCGATGTGTTTTCGCCGGCCGGCGAGAACGAACAACCGTTTGCTGCAAATTAGTTCGGTGGCGGCGGTACTGTTTGCTGCGGTCATGTGGGGCGTACAAAAATGGTGCGCACAACGGCTCATTGTGCTGGTTTCGGTAGCGGTTTGTTTTGGCTGCTGCTACGCAAGTTTGTGGTTTTGGCAACTTTGCACGGACGCGGCGCGGTGGCGCGAAACGCGGCAGACAACGGCGATAGACTCGGACTCGCCGCGCGGGCCCGTGGAAGAAAAAGCGCCGCGTCGCCGAAACGTTGCGGCAGTCCCACTGGCAGAAGATATGCAAAAAAGTAATGCGATTCGACAGTTGTCGTTCGAAAACGAGAAGCCAGTGCGGCGCAGTGCGCGATTACGAGATTGTTGACGGATATTGTGGTTTGCTACCAGATTTGCATGGCCATGTAAAGCCAGACTTCGGACGGCAGCCATTTTACTCCCAGTCGCATTTCGCATAGCAGCACAATTTCTATCGTTTTTTTCGCGTTTTTTCGCCATGGGCCCAGGTCTGTGTCGCGGGGGCGGGCGCCGAGCTGGATAAGTTGGTCCAGAACCGCGGCGTCGGCGGACAACGCCAAGTCGGCTTCGATAACGGGTATGTTGAAACCCGAACAGATCAGCCATTCGGCGGCTTTTTTATTGGTGTCGTTCCCGAAATTTATTGCTTTGCGGAGAAGCGAACAATTATTGAAGACAAAGAATTCTCGCGGGAGACGCGTTCGCAAGTCGTTAAGGAATTCAGTGCTGCCGGAAAGCGCCACACGCATGAAATCGTAGTCGTGTTCCGCAAACGTTTGCGGAGTTATGTGTCCGCGGTCCCACAGCCACTGGACGACGTTAAGCGCATCATTTCGGATACTTTCGCTCAGCAGCCACTTAATAATTGGCGGGCCGTCAGCGTTTTGCCGCAGTCCGCGGCCGAAAAACCAGTCCCAGACGGCGGTTTTGTACAGTATACCGCGCACACCGAAAAGGAGGTGCGGATACACTTGGAAATGGTGCAGCTGCGCGCCGCGTTCCCACAACCAGTCTAACGCGGCAATATTTTCGTGCAAAACGGCGACGCGAAGTATTTCCGGTGCCACAAAATGGTCGGGAGCGTGCAAACCTTTGTGCAGCAGCCAGTCAAGCATTTCTGTGTTGCGGCAGCACATCATCGCCATTTGGAGGGGGATCGATGTCTGCATGTAGTCGTGCGTAGTTAGTCCCCAAATTTCGTCAATCATTTTCAGCATTTCGAAAGACCCTGTGTTGGCAATGAAATGTATCGCTGCGTAATTGTCCTGGCGGCAGTAGTCCGGGGGCAGGTGTGTGGCGAGCGTCCTGACCATGCTCAGATGCCCGCACTGCACCGCAGCCAGAAACGCTTGGGAGTGTTTTATTGTTTCGCTCAGTTCTTCTGGATCGCTGGCCAACATCTTAATGAACTTATTTAGAACTGCGCTGTTTCCGCTCTTAGCCACGTTGTAAAACGCTCCGGCGTAGTCGATGCGGGTCCATTCATGTTTTTTAATAATGTCCAACATTTCTGCGCCGGCTTTGCTAAAACTGATGGCAATAAGAATTTTGTTGTCGGCAATGAAAGACGGAGGCATTTGTTTCATCAACAGACGCACAGTTTCAGTGTACCCCCGCACGATAGCGGACACGATGGCGTTGCAGCCGTTGGCGCTACAATCGACGGAATTTAACCCAAAATCTAGCAGCTTTTTGACGATTATTGCGCTGTTCTTTGCATTTAAACGGCCGCCGTCAATAGCGGCGTCGCTGCAGCCGCCAGCGGCGTAAACGAGAAAAGGTTTCGCACGGCAGTCGGCGACAGTGAGTCCGCGAAATTTTCCGCGTGCAACTAAGAACAGATGAAACACTTCGTGCCGGCCGCGAGAAATGGCGTGCAGTAACAAAGTTAGAAACAGCGAAGGGTTTTCACCCGCGTCGGCCAGTTTGTTGAGCGCTTGTTCGGCGGCGGCAACGTTGCCAGCGTCAGTGTGTGTGATGAAGTCTTCCATAATACTATACACGTATTCAATTGTGGTTTGCGCAAATTGAAAATTGTTTCTGTATTACCATGGCGACTACTTTCCTTGGTTCTGCTCAGACTGAGCAACAACATTTCGCGGACACTTCCGCGGGAACTCCAGCGAGACAACGCTGGAACATCCCTCCGCCCACACTGACGCATTGGATGCGGCTATTTCTGTGGGCTGCATGGACGGATGCGCGACGGTATTTGTTGCGGTACCGTTTCTGGGGCACTGTGTGGCTGGCCACACACATCCCGTTCTTCGATTCTCTACTCTGGCTCAATCAGCCGGAGCAAAATGAGGAGCAGGAGCGCGGAGAAACTGCTCCAGAGTCAGTCGTCGATCTTTGGGGTCAGTTTCTCCACAGACCGGACGTCGACCACAACACGGCCCTCCCCCAGGGACTTGAAACTGCGGCAATGTCGCGTTTGCAAGAACAGACGGAGCTTGCTGTAGCTGCTCAAAATGACAACGAATGGGTGGCCGATGTTCTTCGGCAACTTCCTTCTGAAAGGAGGGAAAATAATGTTGAATCAGGCCTGCGCTATTTCTGCCGGGCCATGCAAGAGCTGCAGCTTCGGGCAGTCATTGGTGCGGTTCAGTCGTGCGCGAGCTTCCTCTTGGTTGCTATGTCAGGTGATCGTCGACTGCCAAACGATCCGGAAGCGCGGCGTATCGTCGCCGAATCCAATCGCCGCACGGCGCACCAATGTTTGACGCTGCAAGAGTTGGTGAAGGCTGCGCTTGCAGAGGCTTCGGCGCAGCGGGCCGAATTACGACGCGCCCTAGTGAACGCGCTCCTCAGCGATGCGAACATCGCAGTTGTTCTGCAGGATGTGGTCGGCGACACGCCTCCTTCGCAGCGCACCCAGCAAGAGATCGATGAGCTGTTCCTGCAGCTGGCAGAGGAGATGAGCATGATCAAGTTCATGCTGGAGCAGCTCTTTCCCCCGCTGTCCCAAGAAGAGCTGCGACAGTTTAGTGAGGCAGCTGAACAGGGCAGTGCGGAGCAGTAAATAGAATCGCTCACGCATAAATGTGCAAAAAATGTAAATATCTAATTATTCATTACTCATTAATTATTTTTTAATTTTTTGTAGTTTAATTCGCAAACGGCATGCCACATATGGCTGCCGTGTTGGCTGTTGTAATATTCAATGGTTAAACGTGCGATGCAAAACATAGTTTCGGCGGCGAAAGCGCGCAAGACCGCGTCAAGCACAACGTCAGACGCGGGCAGGGGTGATTTTTGGGTTGGCATCAAGTGCGAAAGTTTTTGCGCAGCCAGCAGTTTGTGGACAAAATCGGTGCGGTTGCGCCCGCGGTTGTTCGACACAGTTACGACGAACGGAACCGCGGTTCCGGGCGGAGAACTAGCGGCCAGCAACCGCAAACTTTTGCGTATGTCGTTGATGGGGACGTTGTCGCCGTCTTTGAGGGCGCCGAAAACGGTGCACATGTAGTCGAGCCAAATAGCGCCGACACGAGTCTTGTTGGCGGCTAAATAATTGAGAACGTCGGAAATGAGGCCTTCAATGGGCCAAACATCTGCGTACTGTTTGCGAATGGCCGCGCAAGCGTTGCGTTCGCGCGAAACGGGGATGAGTTGGGCGGCTGGCACGCCGTTTTCCAGCAGCGTTTGCGTGGTTAAACAGCATTCGGACTCGAGATAAACGACGTAAAGTTTGTCGGTGCTCGCAGCCAGTCGCGCGGCGGCTGCGCGGGCAAAACTGCGGTTCATCTCAATTTTGAGGGAGTCAGCCGCGTAATTTACGGGGGGTTTTCTGCCGGGGAGTTGCGGCGGCACAAGGAGCCGCAGCCAAGTTTTTATCTTTTTGGGAACGCTTGCGTTTGCGGGACGGGGAACAGTGAAACGGCGGCTGGGAACGTACGGTTCAGCGCACCAATTGAAGCAACGGAGACGGCCCATGATGCGGGGCGCGATTCAATTGATCGGCGCCCCACTATAGAGTCCCACTATGGCGGCGAAAATGGCGATGGACCCGGCGATCGTTGAGTTCTTCGACTCGCTGACGGGGTCGGGGGCAGTCAACCTGAACGTGGTGGCGGCGAAATACGGTTCGCTCCGCCAAATTGCGCGGGACTTCATCAAGGCGTTGCTGAACATCGCTGACTGTCCGGAGTTCCAAGCGGTGCGTCCGGCGGCGGCGGCGGAATGCGGCGCCCTAGCGAAACACTACCACCGGGATTTCGACAACCAGTTGTGCGCGCCAGTGGATGTGCCTATTGGGATGTACGACAACAACGAAGCGACGAAAGAGTACCGCACTAAGTACGGCGAGTTGTACCGGCGGTCAAAGCAAGCGCCAGTGTTGGCGACGTTGCTGGCGATGACGGGGAACATGATAGCGTTGCGGACTGCGTGTGAGATGGCTGACCAGCAACCGTTGCGAGTTATTTTGGACGACATGTGTCTGCGGTATGGCGACCGCGATGTGCCGGAGTTGCTTGTGTTCGCAGTGGGGCAGCTGGAGAACGCTGACGCCGCGGAGACGGGACTGACTTTGCTGGCGGCGGAAAACTATGAAGTGGCTGAGAAAGTGTGGCCGCTGGTGCGGGGGCTTTTCTTGAAAGGACTGGAACTCTTTAGTGTGCTGGAGCAGCCCGATTTCGACAGCGACACCATAGCGCAGGCAGTTACGTCGGCGCTGGAAGGGTGCGTCAAGACGCTGCCGCGGTGCGAAGCGGGTTTTGCGCTGATCAAGAACAGTACGGACTTGTTCAAGAAAAACGCGAGCAAATATCAGTGCGAAATAGAGAGGTCGGGCAATCCGTACGATTTGTTTCGTTTCTACTGCGAAGACATCAACGACTACGCGACGAAACAACTGGCGGCTGGCGGCACGGAATCCGAGCAAAAACGGGCGCGGCGAACGAAAATCGATCTAGGACGCATCATGAGCCACGTAGGCCGTACGACGCAGAAAATGCAGGCGGTGGCGGGGCCGGGGTCAGCGGGGCACCGGCTGCTGAATGTGCTGAGCAAACAAATCGAACAAACGCAGAAATCGTTCGAAGACGAAATCCTCCAGGAAACGCGGGCTAGTGGCCCGGACGCGGTGCGGCACATGACGGAGCGCCTCCGGCGGCAGCGAGCCGAAGATGAGGCGGCGGCGGAACAAGCGGCGGCGGAAATGCTGGCGCAGCGGAGCGACGCCGTGCTGCTGCTGACGGGGCCGCCGGTCTTGAGCGCTGACGGCGCAAACGCGTCGCCGCCGTCCACGGATGAGACTTGGAACATGCGCGCAGCCCTCCGTTTCCTCGGCGAACCGACCGAGAAAAAGAAGCGCCACCGCAAAAAGAAGAAGGCCGCCGGCAGCGAGGCGTAGGCGGGGAACTGAGTAATTTATTTTTGACACATTATAACATGTATGCGGCAGCGGCGGTAGTGCTGTTACTGATGCTGGCGGCGGCAGCAATTTCGTACGCAACAAGACAGCGAGCGGCAGCGTTTGAAGAACGCGACGAACGCCCGCCGCAACCGCCGCAGTTTCGTAAGCCGTCCGAAAAACTGCGGGTTGAGCGGACGAGCGCGCCAGTGACGAGGCACTTGCACGCCAGCGACGCAACCGAAGGGACGCACACACTGATTCATGAAAACGGGCTGCCGGGCTTGGAAGGAAAGTCATCGTTTGCGGAACTGGGCACTTCAGTGGACGACCGGATGGCGCGAGTGCACGGAGCACACCAGCGCCGGTACGCACGAACACTGTCGCGGCCAAAAACGGCTCAAGCCATGGACATGATGCGTCCGTGGCTGGAGCCCCGCATGGCTGCGGGGCAATCACGTGATTGGTGGGGTGCTGAAGACGTTAACGCCCCCTGAAAGCGTCTTTTGTAAATATTTCTTCTTCAAGATGCTCTTCTTGAAGGCGTTCTCTGGCGTCTCTTCGTGACCGAGCCCGCCGCACAGTGTTGTCGGCGCTGCTGCGCCAGTACACAACAGACTGAAGAGGAGTGGATGCACGCCGCTGGACTGGGGCGCTTGGTCCGCGGAAAACTGTCCAGCGTGTTTTCGGGACGTATTTTTTTATTTTATCTTCAAGTTCTTTCTGCTGATCGCCGATTTGGGCAATCATCTGCAGCTGTTTCGCGGTTTCTTGCATCATAAACTCGGCTTGGAATGCGGCCAAACTAAGGCGCATTTCGATGTAATTTTCTTCTCGCTGCGCCGCTTCAAGAAGAGCAAATGCTTCCGAGACATTTTTAATGTCGTCAAATGGGCTGCGCGGCGTCGACTCGCCGTCGGTCGGCGATTCGTTGTCGGTGCCAATAAACGGCGGCGATTCGTTGTCGGCAGGGTTGTCCGACGGCGTGGAAGCAGTGTTCGATGCAGCTAAATAGACTTGCTCATCGCCGTCGGTAACAAGGAGTTCGCCGCTGTCGCTAAATTTTGTTTCATTGTCGGCGTTTGCGCCGGAAAAGGGACCAGATTCGTTCATGGTAAAAAACAATATTCAATTATTGCAACTAAAATCCATGTCGGAGAACCAAACAGCAAGGTAATTTTTTTGAACATCGGTAAGCATACCGTATTTTATCTTTAAACACAAACAATTAAACCAGTTGTCTAAGGCGGGATACGGGGGACGTTGTTGGTTCCGGTAAATGCGTACAAAATGGATGTTGTTCAGCCACACAACTTCGTCATAAACGCTCATTGCGGATAAAATGGTTTCGCCGTTGAACAACGGTTCAAGCGGGGGTGAAAATTCTTCTACTGCGGGCCTCCATTCCGAAATCTGACTAGTGTTGTCGCGAAGTACTTCGCGATCGAGCGCGGAAAAGTCCATTATATGGGTTTATATCGGGCATTAATCAATTACCTTGCATTTCGGCGAGCCGTCTGGCGGCGTCGCGCAAAGTTTTAGCGCGGATGACGTTGCGGGCTTCTTCGTCGAGCTGAGCAGAGGAGGGGAGAGTTTCGGGAGCGGGTGCGGGAGCGGGTGCGGAAACGAGTGCGGGCGCAGATATGGGTGTAGAGGATTGAGGAGCGTTGGAATTAACGACGATGCCGCGATCGCACGAATCCGCCACAGACTGCGTGGTTGGTGGCGAATTTGGTTGAGGAACAGAAGGAACAATAGGCAGCCGCTCGGTTGCACGTTGTGCGTAATTTGTTAACAGATCAATCGCCCATTGGGCAACGACGCCGGGGCGATTTTCGCCGCGAGCCGCGACGGCGCAGAGCGCGCCCAGTTCAAACGCGGACGCCGCAGCGGCAGTGGCGGACAAATCGCCGCCGTTTTTGGCGGCGGCGCAGCACGTGTCGTAGAGTTTCTTCGCAAACGGGGGCAGTGTGCGGTCGCCATGGGCACAGGCGCCGCAAACCACGGCCAGCGCAACAGACACCTCCGTGCAGGACATGTCGCGGATGAATATACTTTGCACGCAATGGCTGGCGCCGGCGCGGCGGACTTTGATGCTAACGCGACAACAACGGTGTCGGAAGCGGCGCAAAAGGCTATGTGTCTGTGGATTAACCGCGGCAATCCGTCAGCGGTCAACGAAGGCGCGGCTGCGTGCCGTCAGCTGCTGCAAGAATACCGCGACGCGGTTGCTAAAGTGGCTCAAATAGTGTGCGCGGACACGCCTGCGGGAGCGCGCAACCCGCGGGCGTACCACCTCGTCATCACTAGCGGCGCCAGCGAAGCCAACGCAATGGTCATCCGGTCGGCCGTCGAAGCGTACCGGTTTCGGCGGAAGTGCCGGCCGCACTTGATCGTCGGCAGTGTGGAGCACAAAGGCGTCAAACTGTGCGCTGAGCACCTCGAAGAAACGGGGCAAGCCGACGTGAGTTGGTTGCCGGTCGACGAACTGGGGCGGTACAACCCGGCGGACATCAGGGAGTTGCGGAAAACTAACACAGCGCTGGTGGTGGCCATGGCGGCTAACAACGAGACGGGCGCAATTAACGACGTGGCAGCGCTGGGACTGGCGGCGGCGGAACTGCAGATCCCGTACTACTGCGACGCGGTGCAAGCGTTTGGGAAAGTGCCGTTTTTCCCGGTGGAGTACGGAGTGAGCGCATTTGCGGTGTCGGCGCACAAGTGTCATGGACCCAAAGGAGTGGGCATCGCGGGGATTCGGCGGGATTTCGCAGAAGGGTACAGTTTGTCCGCGCTCATACCGGGGACGCAAAACGGGGGGCTGCGGGGGGGCACAGAGAACGTGGCCGGGGCGGCGGGGGCGCTGGTGGGGCTGCAAGAAACGGTGCTGAACTTGGTGAAAAAGACCGAGCGAACGAGGCGGTACCGGCGGCTAATACTGGACAAAATCGCGCAGAAATGCCCCGTTTTGTCGTTTTCGGCGTGGCGGCAAGAACGGGCGGCGGGGACGACTGTCAAAGGACGCCGGTTCGTGATCCTGACGCCTGGTGTGGCGATTCCGGGGGGGCGTGCAGCCGCTGCTGCCGATTCGTTGGCCCTCCCCAATACGCTGCTGCTGGCGGTCGTGGACGGGCGCGAGGGCGTGTGCAACGCACGAATGCGGGACTACTTGCTAAAGCACGGTTTCGCCGTGTCAATCGGGAGCGCGTGCGCAACGGGTGACCCTAAAGCGAGTCACGTAATTCGTGCGATGGGCGCCGACGATGAGATAGCGCGGGGAACGCTGCGTATTTCGCTGCCGCAATCGGCGAAAAAAGACGACTGCGCCGCGCTGGGCGAACTGCTCACCAAAATGCCCACTTGAGCCGTCTGACAAAATTGAATCGCGTTTTATTGTAAAACAAATCGCTGGAGGTGAGCGTAAGATAGTTCGTTTCGTGTACCGATATGCACGGGGGAAATGTTTCGGCAGTTCTGACGGAAAGCTGTTCCTTATCAGCTCGCGCTTACAGCGTATGTGGGTGTCTTAGGTCAACAAATGACCTCGTTCGCGGCGTATCCGCGGGGTAGTCCCCTAATAACTCGTCCTGCACGTTTGCAGGGGTGGTTCCTCAGCCGGGTGGTAACTTTATAACCGTAAAGTGTAGCGTGTCTTACGTTTAGCTTTTTGTCAAAATTATGTTACTGTGCTGGTAATAAAACAAAATAAAAACATGAGAAAAACATTTACTGTGTTTTGTCTCCGGCGCTTATTGGATGAGTTGCGAGTAGTAAATGCTTGATCCAAACGCTGACAATTTAATAACATAAATACAATACGTCTGCAGCCGTCTGACAAAAATGAATCGCGTTTTAGTAGGTTCGATTTCCTTTCGGACTGAGCTGCCAAGGCAACGGCTGTTGTGCGAAACAGTTTGATTAATTTTGTCGAAAATGGCGTGCGGCAATGCCAGAGCCGTGGGCTGCTTAAAGCAGCAACAAGTAATGCCAGCCTAGCGTTATAGGCCGCAATCCAGCGATATGGACAAAAACGGGTGGTGCCCCGAAATCCTTCCATAAAGTGCGAGCCAT